>Ga0155960_1044_pt2 | contig 26962 bp, 26 predicted proteins | sample RifCSPlowO2_02_FD_107614 | JGI IMG/M metagenome (GOLD analysis project Ga0155960, IMG submission 107614) | candidate division NC10 bacterium RIFCSPLOWO2_02_FULL_66_22
ACCGTCACCAGACGCCGCGTGGAGTTCTACGGCCACTGCCCCCGGTGTCGCCGACACCTGGGTTCGGCCGCGCCCAAGAAGGAGGTCCCGCCGGCCCTGCTTCGACGGGGGAAGGCCCGGGGCAAGGGCAGCAGTCCGCCAGGGGTCCGGCGAACGCGCTCCGGACCGAGGCGAGCATGAGATGCTGCCGGGGCGCGAAGGAGGTGATGCCTGGGCGAGATCACAGAGAACGCAAGGTGTCTTCATTCAAAGAGGGGGGAGCCATTCAAAGAAAGGAGAAAGACCATGGCCAAGGTAGCACGAGAGATGGTGGAGAAGACGGGGGTCAACGTTGACCAACTGGTAGAACTTTTGGTCAAGAATGCGGCCGCCGAACTCACCACCTTCTATTACTACACCATTCTGCGGGTGAACCTGATCGGATTGGAGGGGGAAGGAATCAAAGAGATTGCCGAGACGGCACGCATCGAAGATCGCAATCACTTTGAGGCCCTGGTCCCCCGCATCTACGAGCTTGGGGGCAAACTACCGGAAGACATGAAGGTCTTCCATGACCTCTCGGCCTGTCCGCCCGCCAGCCTGCCAAAGAATCCAAGGGACATCAAGGCAATGTTGACGGTGTTGGTGGAAGCGGAGAGATGCGCAGTGCGGGGATATACCCACATCTGCAACCTGACAGCCGGCAAGGATCATCGGACCTACGATTTATCTCTGGCGATCCTCAATGAGGAAGTGGAGCACGAGGCCTGGTTCTCTGAATTCCTGGGCGAGGGTCCTTCTGGCCACTACCTGCGTCGTGGTGAGACCTCTCCCTGGGTGGGAAAGTTCCTGAGGTAAGCTTGGAATCGGCCAAGGGGAGGTCCGGTGTATGTTCGGGCCTCCCCAATGCCACTGGGCCAGGCCTCACGCGCACAGCCCTATGCAGAAGCGACGATTCACAAAGAAGGAACTCAGCCGATATGACGGCATGGATGGCGTCCCGGCGTTCATTGCCTATAAGGGAAGGGTATATGACGTGTCCCGAAGTTTCCTGTGGCTGAATGGCAGGCATCAGGCGGTTCACGCCGCTGGCGACGACTTGACCAGCAGTCTAGATGAAGCGCCACACGATGCGGATTTGCTCAAGAGATACCCGGTTGTTGGAACGCTGAGTGGGGACTGAGTAGGTATCGACTCTTGTTTGTGTCGTACGCGACGTCGCCCAACAGCCTGCCTGTGGTTTGGCGTGCTCACCCAAACCGGTCTGCGAGGACGCCCGACCGGGGGACCGGACCCACTTCGAGCTACTAAAAACACCCCGCGGACCACATCCTCCTCCGCAGCCCGTGGCCCCGCAGCGCCCTCCCCATCCAGACCCACCAGACGGGCGGCCAGGCAACAGCACCGCCTGCATCGCGGTCTTCCCACGCCACGCGGCTGATCCCGGGGGGGGCCAAAAAAAGTGGACGCCGGCAGGACGGTGGATCCCTGCCGGCGTTTCTCTTTCCTCAATGCTATGCCCGCCCGGCTCTCTCCGTCCCCCCTCAGGCCGCCTTGCGGATCTTGAGAAACATCGCGGCCATCTCCGCTTCGTCGAGGTCCGAGATCAGAAGGCAGGCCAGGTCCCGCTGCTTCCACAGGAGCAGGTGGCGGCCCGACGTCACCCGGTGGTGCGGTTTGAAGGTCTCGATGGGCATCCGGTTCTCGGCCGGGATGGTGGTGCCGGCCTCCGGCATGAGAAACAGCGTCGTGTACCGGCCGGAACCGTCCCGATAGACGAAGGCAGCGGCCCGCTTTCCCAAGAGATCGCTCACGAGGCCGGCCACCAACTGGACCTGGGAATCGCCGCGGAAGATCGGTTCGAAGGAGAAATCCACCTGTGAGCGCAACTCCTTCACCAGCGCGGGAGGATCCGGGATCGGCCGGTTCATCATCTCCTTGGCATACTCGACGTGCTCGGCCACCGCCTGGGCCGCCAGCCGGGACACGGGATCCCTCGCCATCCAGAGCGTCCCTCCCCACACGAGCAGCAGGACGGCGATCGCCCCGGCCAGGGAACCGACCGTCCACGGGTGGCTGCGGAGCAGGGCGCGCCATCCGGGTCCGCCAAAGGCGTCCTGGGCCATGGCAGCCTGAATCCGGCTGCGCAGGGCCGGCGGCGCCGGGTACCGCGGGGCCCGGGCTTGAATCAGGGCGCGGACCTCGGCCTCCCTCTGGAGCGCCGCGGCGCAGGAGGCGCACTGCCCCACGTGGGCACGCACCGCTTCGGCCGTGCCGGCCTCCAGGTGTCCCCGATTCAGATCACTGAGATGTTCGCGAGCCTCAGCACATTCCATCGTATTGCTCGGCCGATCTATGACACGTAGTCGCGGAGCAGCTCCTTGAGGATCGCTCGGGCCCGGAAGAGCCGGGACTTCACCGTCCCCACGGGACAGTCCATGATCCGCGCGATCTCCCCCATGCTGAAATCCTCGACGTCCGCCAGGAGCACCACGGAGCGATACGCTTCGGGCAGGCGCTTCAAAGCCGCGGTCAGGTCCAGGCCTGCTGTTCCATCCTGTGGCCCTGCCAGCCGGTTTTCCACGCCAGTCGGTCCTTCCAAAGTGGACATCCTGTCCAAAACCTCCGGGTCCATGACCTCTGGTTCCCGTCCCTTCCGCTTGTACCGGGTAAAGAACGTATTCCTCAGTATCTGAAACAACCATGCACGGAGATTGGTTCCAGGCTGGAACTGATGGGCCGCGCGGATGGCGCGCAGGTAGGTCTCCTGGACGAGATCCTCCGCCTCGGTCGGATCTCGGGCGAGCCAACGCGCGAGATTGTAGAGGGCGTCGAGGTGGTTCAGTGCCTCTGCGGGCAACGGTGTCTTTGCGTCGCTCATGGGCGGAAGATCATACGATCCTTGTAGGGTTCAGGTTCGCGTGAGGCTACCAGATCGCCTGCGGGCGCGCAAGCCTACGAATCTGGTCCTGATTGTTCCCCGGCTACTTTCCGCACCTCCGATCCTCGAGGCAGGTTCCCTCGCGTCGGAATTCGCGTCTTGCATGCCGCGTCCCTCTTCGGCGGCATCGCTCACTGCCTTCGCCAGAACAGGAGCGCCCCCGCCACCAGGATGAGGCCGGCCACTACGAATCCCTGGCGGTATCCCAGAACCTCTGCCAACCAGCCAAAGCCGATGGCCCCAACAGCTCCCCCCGTGAGGGCGGCCATGTTGTATGCGGCCAGCGCTCTCCCACGCGCCCCGCTGGGCGCCCGGTCGAAGGCCAGCGCGCTCGTCGCCGGATAGACGAATCCCTGGGAGGCCCCGTTGATCAGGGCGATCACCAGGAGCAGCCAGGTGGAATGCAGCACGCTGAACAGCAGGATCCCTGCGGCCAAGCCGACCAGCGATGGGAGAATCACCTGTCGTCGCCCGAACCGATCCGCCAGCCGGCCGCCCAGGAAACGCACCACGATGGCTGCAACCGCGTACAGGAGGTAGAACGGGCCGATCCGAGGAATCCCCACCTGGCGGGCGAAGGGCGGCAGAAACACGAAGACAATCGAGTTGGCCAGCCCGAACTGGAAGGCCGCCGTGAGGACCGGGAAGAAGGTATGCCAGAACCCCGCTCCGAACCCTAGGAAAGTCCCAGGGACCTCAGAGGGGGCGGGGACAACGATCGCCACGCACACCGCCAGCGTCCCCGCGGCCACGACCACGGACGCCACGAAGAGCGTGCGGAATCCCCAGGCTTGCAACACTATCTCGCCGATGGCGGGCGCCAGGGCGATCGTCACGAGGCCCGAGACCCCGAAGATGCCCACCGCCTCTGCCCGGCGGCTGGGAGGCGCCAGGTCCGCGATGAGGGTGAGATTGCTGGTGATGAACACGGAGAAGGCCACGCCTTGCAGGAACCGGATCAGGTAAAAGTGCCAACCGAGGGCGGTGGAGGCGGTATAGGCGACCGAGGTCGCCGCCACGAGGCCAGCCGCCAGGAGCATAAACGGCTTCCGACCCCACCGATCCAGGAGAGGCCCGATGCCCGCCTGGCAGAGGACGGCGGCCACGCTATGCATGGCCATAATGCTGCCGATCTGCCCCTCACGGCCCCCTAGGGCCTGGATGTAGAGGGGCAGCAGCGTGTAGACGTTGAGATTGGTGAAGAAGAGGAAGTTGGCGAGGCCTGCCAGGATGAACGGTTTCGTGTACACCAGTGAACCAGGGGATCCGAGGGGGAAATCCGGGGCTCAGCGCAGGTGGCGCCGGAGGGTGGCAATCAGGGCGTCCCGCTCTGCCGGGAGCAGGGTCGTCCTCGGAAGCTCGTTGGCCCAGATCGGCTTGGGATACACACCGTCCTCACGGAAGCGAGGAATGATGTGCCAATGCATGTGGGGGACCTGGTTGCCGAGCAACTCGTAATTCATCTTGATCGGCTTCAGGGCACGGAACACCGCCTCGGCGGTCCGGGTGACGTCGTCCAGGAAGGCGGTCCGCATCGCGGGGGTGAGCTGGAACAGCTCGGTGTAGTGCTCGCCTAACGTCACGAGACACCGGCCGCGGAAGGCCTGGTCGGGGAACAGCGCGGCCGTGGACACCGAAAGCTCCGCGATCCGATAGTCCTCGGGGAGAAAGATCGCCTGGCAGGCTTCAATGCACCGTGGATCCATCAAAAGGCTCCAATCCGGAGGGTCCGCGGCTGAGTATCCCACTCGCGGCCGCCCTGTCAACGAGTTTTTGGCACTTTTTGCCTTGCGGGATTCCCGGGCCTTGGATATCGTACCCCCAGTCCAGGAGCAGTGAGGCAGACCGTCACCTCCCCGGGCGATCGCGCGTGCCGGCGGCCCGGAATGTCAGCCGGGGGGGTGACGGATCGGGCACGATGGAAGCGGGGGCCACTCACCAGGAGGGCAGAACCATGGCGGCGGCGTACGTCCTGATCGAGGCAGCACCCAAGAAGGCGCTGCAGGCGTGCACGAAGATCGCGAAGATCCCCGGCGTGAAGTCGGCTCACCTGGTCACCGGGCCCTACGATATCATCGCCTACGTGGAGGCCAAGGACCCGGGAGCCATCGGCAGACTCGTCATGTCGAAGATCCAGGCGGTGACCGGTGTCGGGAAGACCATCACTTGCGTGGTGGTGTGACCGAGCCCGACTTCAACGCAACCACAGATTACGCAGATTTCGCAGATTTCCCTGAGGGGAAGCGGTCAGGGGAGGAGACGTCCGCCCTCACGCATCTCTGCCGGTCCTGCCTTGTCCACTTGACCACTTGACCAGATGGCCCTGGCAGTGCCAGGGTGCCCGCTCGCCTGACTGCCCGATTGCCTACTCCGACAGGAGTTCTACGGCCAGATTCACCAGCGTCCGCACCATCACGCCCGTTCCGCCTTTCACCTGGTAGCCCTTCTCCTTGTCCGTCTCGAACGTTCCGGCGATGTCCAGGTGCACCCACGGCGTCTCCCCCACGAAGCGCTGGAGGAACTTGGCCGCCGTGATGGCCCCGCCCTTCCGGCCGCCCGTGTTCTTGATCTCGGCCACGTCGCTCTTGATCAGTTCGTCGTACTCGACGTCCATGGGCATGGGCCAGATCTTCTCCCCCGTGGCCCGGCCGGCGGCAACCACCTTGTCCAGCAGCGCCTGATTGCTGGCGAAGGCGCCGCTGTTCAGCGTTCCCAGCGCAACCACACACGCCCCGGTCAGGGTGGCCACATCCACGAGGTGGCTCACCTTCTGGCGGCAGGCGTAGTGCAGGGCATCGGCCAGGACCAGCCGCCCCTCGGCATCGGTGTTGATCACCTCGATAGTCTTCCCGCTCATGGCCCGCAGAATGTCCCCCGGCTTCAGCGCCGTGCCGCTGGGGAGATTCTCCGTCGCGGGCACGACGGCCGTCACATGAATGGGGAGCTGTAACCGCGCGATCGCAGAGGTGGCAGCGATGACGGCGGCTGCCCCGGCCATGTCTCCCTTCATGGCTTCCATGTTCTCGGCCGGCTTGATGGAGATCCCCCCCGAGTCGAAGGTGATCCCCTTGCCCACCAGGCCGAGGTGCGGGCCACCCCGCCGGCCGCCGCGGTATTCGAGGATGATGAGCCGTGGCGGTTCCTGGCTGCCGCGGGCGACGCCCAGGAGCGCCCGCGCGCCCATCCGCCGGAGTTCGGGCGGGCCGAGCAACCGGCAGCGCAAACCTGTCCGGCGGGCCAGATCCCTTGCGCGCCGGCCCAGCTCCGCGGGGGTCAGGGCGTTCCCGGGTTCGTTCACCAGGTCTCGAGCGACGTTGGTGGCCTCGGCCACGATCCGCCCGCGTCGAACCGCCTCGGCCATGGCCCGCAACTTCTCCCGATCCCGCTCGATGATGGTGAGCGCCTCGATCTCTTTCCCATCCTCGGAGTTCTTCTTATAGCGGGTAAACCGATACAGGCCGAGCAGTGCCCCTTCGCAGAGAGCCTGGGTAGACTGCGCGGCATTGAAGCCCCGGGTACCCGTCTGGGCACCCAAGTGGGTCCCGGCCCCGTGGACGATGGTGCCGACCCGGCGCGCCCCGATCTTGCGGAGGTGCTTGACCGCCTCGGCCGAGACGATTCGCACCCGCTCCAGGGTGAAGTCCTCCGGCTTCCCCAGCCCCATCACCAGGACCCGATCCACCGGCAGCTTCCCCAGGGCGTGGACGAGCGTCTGCTCTCCCCACTTGCCGGTCACCTCCCCCACCCGGATCAGCTTGCGGATGGCGCCGCCCAGGGCCGTGTCCACGGCTCCCGTGGCACCGCCCGGCGCCTTGACGCCCTCGAACAGGTTCACCACCAGGGCATCGCCCCGGAACTTTGCCACGTCCCCGACGATGATTCGGATGTCCAAGGCCTGCTCCTTTCCGAAAGTTCGCACGAGGTGAGAAGGATTCAGACTAACTGGATTTCCAAGCGGTTCAGCCATCAGCAGTCAGCAAGCAGGGGCCGGGGATCAGGGGCCAGGGGACGGGGGTTCGATCCTCCCCGATCCCTGACCCCCGACCCCCAACCCCTGCATGAGTGGCTGACGGCTGAGGGCTCGCCAAAGATTTATAGCCCACGAAGGCAAAGCAATCCAAGCCGAATCGCCGGGTGGTCTGGACATCCGGGGCAGGGTTGGGCTAGTATGAGGTTGCCCTGTTCATCCCATTCACCGGGCCATTCACCGGGCAAGGCGTCAACAGGCGGCACACTTCCAGGAGGGTACCATCCATGGCCACGTGGGACGTCTCCGCGCTGCTCAGCGAAGATCGGCAGCATCTCCTTCACCCGCTGTACCACCCGGCGGACCACGCGCAACCACACGTCTGGGTCCGGGGTAGCGGCATCACCATGACCGATGCCTCGGGACGCGAATTCATTGACGGCCTGTCCTGTCTGTGGAACGTGAATATCGGCCACGGTCGCCGCGAGCTGGCCGAGGCGGCCGCCGAGCAGATGGCGACCCTCGCCTTCTCCACCAACTACGTGGGATCGTCCAACGTACCGGCCATCCGGTTGGCCCGCCGGCTGACCGAGATCGCCTACCCGAATCTCCGCGCCGCCTTCTTCACCAGCGGGGGAGCCGAGTCGAACGAGAGCGCCTTCAAGACGGCGCGGTTCTACTGGAAGGCCAAGGGCCGCCCGGAGAAGGTGAAGATCATCGCCCGCCAGTACGCCTACCACGGCGTCACCCTGGCCACCATGAGCGCCACCGGCATCCCCGGCTACACCAAGATGTTCGAGCCCCGCGTGCCCAACTTCGTCCACACCGCGGCGCCCTATGCCTATCGCTTCGAGGGAGCGAAGCCCGGGGAGAGCGTGGGGCAAGCGGCCGCGCGGATGCTGGAGGAGACCATCCTCCGCGAGGGGCCGGACGCGGTGGCGGCCTTCATCGCCGAGCCGGTCCAGGGCGCGGGCGGCATCATCGTCCCACCCGACGACTACTTCCCCCGCATCCGGGAGATCTGCACCAGGCACGACGTGCTCTTCATCGCCGACGAGGTCATCACCGGCTTCGGCCGCACGGGCCGGTGGTTCGCCCTGGACCGCTGGGGCGTCCAGCCCGACATCCTGTCCTTCGCAAAGGGGATCACCAGCGGCTATGTGCCCCTGGGGGGAATCATGATCTCCGAGCCCATTCGCGAGGCCATGCTGTCGGTCCCCTACGCCGACCGCTGGATGCACGCCTACACCTACTCCGGCCACCCCACCTGCTGTGCCGTGGCGTTGCGGAACCTCGAGGTCTTCGAGAAGGAAGGCCTGGTGGAGCGGGCGGAGAAGATGGGGTCCCGCCTCTTGGCGGGTCTGCGCACCCTGCTGGACCTCAAGGCCGTCGGCGAGGTCCGCGGCCTGGGCCTGATGTGCGGGGTGGAGCTGGTGGCCGATCGTGTTACGAAGGCCGCCTTCGACCCCGCGCAGGGCATCCTCGGCCGGGTGAAGGCCGCGCTGGAGGCCCAGGGGCTCTTCACCCGGACCGTCCGCGATATCATCCTCCTGGCACCGCCCCTGGTCATCACGGAAGCCCAGGTGGATCGGATCGTGTCGATCGTCCGGGACGGCATCACCGCCGTCCTGCCCGACCGCGCCTGAGCGCAAGAACTCCTTGAACCGTCGAGTAGAGAGGAGGCGCGTAGTTGTGTAGGCCAGTGGCTTCCGGTGTATCCGTCTTTTCAGACTTCGTGGCAAAAGGCCACCAGGCCATGCAACACGTTTCCTCCTCCCCCTCTAAAATTCCGTACGGTGGGTTTTCCCCAGTACGGCTTCAAGCTGGCCTTCAGCCGCGATCTTCACTGCCTGGAGTGGCGCTCAAGCGCGAGGCCCGCATCCGCGTCACTGCCACCAGCATATACGCGGCCAAAGCCGAGGCATCCGCTCCCAATAACCCTGAGAAAGGGCAAGCACCCACATGGGGTGTAGCAGGATTGGGCACCACGGCCGCCAGCCCAGAGGCCCTTGGCTCGCCCGCGGGTTATGCTATCCCGCAGGGTCCTCGCTTACTATGGCCTCATCCGAGCCTCTCCCGACCCTCCGCCGGCTTATTTCCTTCGTCCGGCTGGTCCCTGCCCTACGGCCTCGTATGGGCTGGTCGGGAGAGGTTCCCCACTTTCCTCCGCCTGTCTGTTCCACCGTGCCACCTCCCGTACCCCGGCGTTCCGGACGGCTGCATCTGGCTGTTGCTTCGCCGTCCGCCCTGGCCTTCGCCTTCTTGGCACAGGCTCGGCTCCCGCTGGCCCACGCGCTCCGGATCTGGCGTGGGTGGCGTAACGAGGCTGCAGAGTTCGCTTCATGCTGCGGCCCGGTGGATCGCTCGCTCTTCTCCGGCAAGAGCTTTTACTCCCGAGCTTGCGCCCCCAGGGTCACCCCTGGAAGACGTCGGGTATGACTACGCAGGCAAACAGCCAACTCCTGCGGCCGGACTTTCACCGGCAAGACACGCGGCCCCATGGGCTGCGAGCCAAGACGCCAAGGCCGCCAACGTCCAAATGAGAAATACAAAACGAACAACCGACAACGGGCAACTGAAAACAAGATGTACCCTGTTTTTCGTTGTCGGTAGTCGGTTTTTCATTGGCGTTATCGGTTGGCGTTCTTGGCGCCTTGGCGGTTCGTGTTTTCGGACCGAGACGTGGGACTCCTGGATGCCCTCCGCCGGCGGCGCTTCCTGACGGCGGCAGAGCGCGAGCAGATCGCGGCCGCCCTGGCCGAGGCAGGCCGGCACACCCGCGCCCGGATCGGCCTCACCATTGACGAGCGCGCCAGCAGAGACCCCCAGGCCCGCGCCCAGGCCCTCTTCCAGCAGTGGGATCTCCCCGAGGACGAGCGGGCCACGGCCGTCCTCGTCTACGTCTCTCCCCCCAGCCGAACCTTCGCCATCGTCGGCGGTGAGGAGGTCCGTCGGATCGCCCCCCGGACCTTTTGGGAGGCGGTGGATCGGGACCTCCGCCACCACTTCGAGGACGGCCGCTACTGCGACGGGATCTTCAAGGCCATCGCCCAGGTCGCCCTTCAGCTCGAACGGCACTTCCCGCGGGAACCTAACGAGAAAAGCGAATAGTAGTCCACGCTCTTGGGGGGCCTTCGAGAAGGCCCCCGGGGGCGGGAAGAAGCGGCAGAGGGTCGCCCGAATACCTCCGAAGACCCTGTAGGAAATCCCAACCCGACAGACCGAATATGCAATATCCTTCATAATCACCCTTCTCCAGCAGGGCGGCGCCGTGGAGCGCCCACTGGGCGGAGGCGACGACGCTGAAGCCGCCCCACACGACGAGGTAGCCGAGAGCGAAGAGGAGAGCCAGGCCAGGGCGGCGAGCGCGACGAGGCCGGCCAGCGTGAGCGCGCGATCGCGCTTCAGGATCGCCGCGAGCACGTCGTCGAGGGTCACGAGCTCCAATCCTGCCGGGGCGGGATCATACCCCGCGGCCGGGGATAGAATTCCCGAGGGGACCGGGCAATGCCCAGCGTCGGCCTCATCCTCATCGCCGCCGTCCTCATCGCCAGCGGCTGCCGCGGCCCCACCGCCTCGCTGTACCCGCCCGCCGCGCCGGAGCGCACGAAGACGGTCTGGGTGGTCGACCACGGCTGGCACACGGGCCTGGTCGTCCGCCGCGCCGACATCCCCGAGGCGATCTGGCCCGAGCACCGCGACGTCCCGGGGTCGACCTTCCTCGAGGTCGCGTGGGGCAACCGCGACTTCTACATCGCGGAGCACCCGACGCTGGCGATGGCGCTCAAGGCGGCGTTCGTCCCCACCGAGAGCGTGCTCCACGTCGCCGGGTTCAGCCGGCCGCCCGCAGAGTACTTCCCCGCCGCCGACGAGATCCTGGTCCTCGATGTGTCCCTCCGCGGGTTCGAGGAGCTGGCACGGTTCGTCCACGAGGCGTACGCGCGGGACGCCGACGGGCGCGTCATCAAGCTCGCTCCGGGGCAGTACCCCGGCAGCGCCTTCTACCTGGCCCGCGGCAAGTACCACCTGCTCAACACCTGCAACACCTGGGTCGCCCGCGCGCTGCGCGCCGCCGGGCTGCCGACCACGCCGGCCTACGCGATCACCGCCGGCAACGTGATGTTCCAGCTCCGACCGCTGGGTCAGGTCGTGCGCCCGGCCGCCGGCGCCCCCGATGGCGCTCAGGAGGCGGCGCCGATCGAGCGGGGGACGTAAAGAGGGACCCGGCCGTTTCTTCGTTGTTGCCTACGTTAAATTGCCTTTGGGGCGTTCGCTCGCACTTTTGGCGTCTCGCTGCAGAAATAACGCCGACCTTCCGGAGAACAAGAGCCCCTCTGGGACTATGCCCCGTGCGATGGCCGTCCGCGGCCGCGCCCGATCCGATTTTCAACTATTGATGATCCAGAAGCCCCTCTTGGCTCGGCGCGATGTTGTAACGCGGCACCCACTTCGGGTCGCCCTCGATGCCGACGCACTCGATGAGCCGGACGGGGTCGGCCGCCAAACCGTAGCGTCCGCACGCGCCGCCTTCCTTTTCTCTAAACGGCCGCCTACTAAGGCCATTGATAGCCGTGCGGCGATAGGAACCGCTTTGCCGCCCCCATCATTTTCCCGCATGGACGCTGAATGGCCCCCTCGGTTGCAGTTCATTTCTCTTCCCCCCAACACTTCGCTTTTTTGCGGTCTTTGGCTTCGACAAGGAGGCAAGGTCATGCGGGAGCGGTAGCTGGGTAGTGGTTTTACAATCTGTAAATCCAGCTTGACAAATTGCAAGCTGATGTGAGAAAAGTGGGCTACAGTCCCACGACGAAGGGCCTGGAGGATGAAGGCGGATCACGCGAAGGCAATAGTCAGGCGAAGGCCCGCGTTGCCGAAGGAGAGTGGGGAGGCGATAGCCAAGGAGTGGCTTCTGCTGGCTCTCCGTCCGGTCGCCCGAGGCATCGCCCGGACGTTTGGTGAACTCTGCGAGGTGGTGATCCACGACTTCTCTGACCCCGAACACTCGATCGTCTGGATCGAAGGCGACGTGACGAAGCGCAGCATCGGGGGTTCCGTTACCGAGATCGGACTGGCACTCATCCGCGGGGGTGATCGCCAGGAGGATCTCATCGGGTATGCGCGCAACACGAAGGATGGCAAGGTGCTGCGCTCCTCAACGATTCTCTTGCGTGACCCCAAAGGCCACGTGTTTGGATGCCTGTGTATCAATCTGGATATCACGCAAGTCCTCGGGTTTAGAAAAGCCATTACCCGTTTGGTGCCGGAAATCGGTGGCCCTCCCCTCTCCGTAAAGTTTACCGATCAGATCGACGAGGTGCTCGGACGGATCGTCGAGGAGGCTCTGGCTGAGCACTCAAAGCCCGCGCGAATGATGAGCCGAGAGGAGCGGCTTTCACTGATCGCCGCACTCGACCGGCGTGGCGCGTTCCAGATCCAGCGTGGCGTTCCAACGATCGCGCAACTCCTCGGCGTGTCCAGGACGACCATCTACAAATACCTCGACGAGACCCGCTCCAGCCTTCGAGAATCGGCCAAGCCGTCGCCGGCATTGAGTGCGAACGGCAAGGGCGACGGAAGGCAGTGACACGGCAACACTTCCTCGGACCCCGTCCTCGAGGCCGGACGGAACACGATTGGGGGATGATCGCGGAAACTAACGCCATTCTATACCGCTGATACCGCCCGTCCTCGGCGCTGCCGGAACAAGCCTGGCACTTCACTGTACAGGGAGGGCTCGCGAGTTGCTCCAGTTACGCCCATGCCGCTTCATCCATTCCCGACTGGACCAGTACGTCCGTCCGCCCCGGAAGAACTCTCGCACACAGCCTACTACTCGCCGCGCTCGTGCTTCCCCTGCACCGATCCAGAGAATTGGCTGTTTGGATGTCAGAGGAGAAGAAAATGAAGAACGCTGCCGGAAGTGAGGAAAGACTGACTTTTCGCTACTCTCAGCGAATGTTGGAAATGCCCTTCCCTTCCGCCGTTGGCCACGCCGGAGATGCGATTTCATTTGCCGAAGGTGACGCGTATCCTCCGGACATGGCGGACATGACTGCCAGCGCAGTGGAAGCCCTGACCACCCGTCGAAGCGAGACCCTGCAGTATGCTCCTCGAGCCGGCCTGCCAGATCTCAGACGTTGGGTCACTGATTACCTTGCGAAAGAGAACGTTCGTGTTACTCCCGAGAACGTGCTCATCGTCAACGGCGCGAAACACGGTCTCGATTTGGCCTGCAAGCTCTTCTTGAATCCCGGGGATGCAGTAATCGTCACCGCGCCGACATACATGACAGCTCTGCCGATTCTGCGATCGTATGGACCGCGATTCATTCAAGTACGGCAGGACTCCGAAGGGCTGCTGGTAGACGAGGTGGAGGCAGAACTGCGCGCGTGTGAGCGAAATGGCGGCCCCTTCCCAAAAATCATCTACAATGTATTCGAATTTCATAATCCTACCGGAGTGACCACGAGCGAGCCCAGGCGGGCGAGACTGCTAGATCTGGCGGAGCGGTATAACGTCATGATCGTCGAGGACGACCCGTACCGGCGCATCAGATTCGAGGGAGAACCGGTTCCGCCGGTTCAGGCGCTCGATCGAGCTAACCGCGTGATCGGCCTTGGCACCTTCGCGAAGATCATTGCCCCGGGCCTTCGAGTCGGCTGGGTCACCGCCGCTCCAGAAATCGTCCGCAAGATGGCGGTCGTCAAATCGGACGGGGGTACATGTCCGCTCACTCAACGCATGATTGTCGAGTACTGCCGCGCCGGGCAGCTGGAACCCCACATCAAGACTCTTGTGAAGACATATGAAATGCACCGGGATGTGATGCTCGAGATGCTCGCCAAGTACCTGCCAGAGGCAACAACGATGCGCCCTTCCGGCGGCTATTACCTCTGGATTCAGATGCCCGAGGACATCGACACCGATCATCTCCTCCCCTTAGCACAACGCCACGGTGTGCGCTACTTGCCTGGCAGTCGCTTCTATGCAGCGGGAGGCCCTCGCAATTACCTTCGGCTAGCCTACAGCTTCTCCTCCGTTGAGGAGATCCAAGAAGGTATGCGCCGTTTGGCGGCGGCGGTGAGCAAGAGTCGGAAAGCAGAGGGACCAGGCGGAGGGCATTGAGGGATGCGCGACTTGTTGCGAGACATGACATCTGTGGTTCTGGAAGCACGAGCTGCGGATCTCCTCGAAAGACTGATCGGGTATCGGAGCGTAAACCCTCCAGGAAACGAAGCCGAGATTGCCGAGTTCATTGCCGGCATGCTGCGAAGCTGGGGCCTGTCGGTCGAACTGACGGAAGTGGAGCCGAACCGGCCGAACGTGGTCGGCGTTCTCGAGATGGCGACCCCCGGGCCGACACTCCTCCTGAATTCGCACATGGATGTCGTGCCCGAGGGTGAGGGGTGGCAGACCGACCCGTTCACAGCCGTCGAGCGAGAGGGCGTTATCTACGGACGAGGGGCTGTTGATGCCAAAGGACCGCTCGCAACAATGCTCGCCGCAGTCGAAGTGCTCGCTCAGTTCCGGGAGTTCTTGACCGGACGCGTGGTGATGGCGGCGGTGGCCGATGAGGAGGCGGGGAGCCGGGGTACGCGAAAGTTGGTGCGGGACGTGAAAGCAGACATGGCGATCGTGGGCGAGCCGACGGAGGGGAGGATTTGTGTCGCTCACAAGGGGACGTGCCGGGCCACACTCAGCGTACGAGGGAAATCGGCGCACGCTGCGGAACCGGACTCGGGGATCAACGCCATCGAGGGCGCGGCGCGGCTGATTGAGGCCCTCGGCGAGTACCATCGGAAGCTGCGCGAGAAGGTCCATCCCTTGCTCGGCTCGCCGACGGCCGTCGTCACCACTATCAACGGTGGGACGAAGGGCAATATGGTGCCGGACCGGTGCAAGATGACGCTCTCCCGACGCATGATACCGGGCGAGTCCGAGGAGATGGTTGCGCGCGAGCTGCGCGAGATCTTCGACCGACTCAAGCGGTCCGACACCTCTTTTGAGGCCAGGATTGAGAACTTCGCTCAGACATCGGGCGGGCCGAGTGAGACACCCGGCGATCATCCCTTCGTGCAGCGCGCGTGCCAAGCAATTGGACGGCTTCTTCACAGCCAAGTCAGCCTTTACGGTTTCACTCCCAACTGCGACATGGCGCAACTCAGGGGTGTTGCCGGCATTCCGACCATCATTCTGGGCCCCGGCGAGACGAAGGTGTCTCACCAGGCCAACGAACACGTGGAACGTCCTCAGTTGCGGCTCGTGGGACAGATGTACGTCGCGATCGCTTGCGAGATGCTTCGACGTCCGGGGTCCGTCGCGACTGCCTCGAGAGGATAGGAGGAGGGGACGATGCACAGCGAGAAGATCGCCGCGGATGGTAAGCAGCTCGATTTCCCCATCGAGGAGTATCGAGTGCGACTGGATGGCGTGCGCGCACAGATGCGGCAACGCGGCTTCGACGCGCTGCTCAGTCATACTCCAGAGAACATCCTCTACCTCACCGGATATCGCACTCCCGGGTACTACGCGTACCAGTGTCTGCTCGTCCGATTGGAGGACGACCCAATCCTCCTGATCAGGAACGGTGAGATCGGCAGCGCGCACGCGTATTCGTGGCCGGGGGAGTGCGCGACCTATTTTGACGGTCAAGATGCGGTCGAGGCCACGGTCGAGACGCTGCGGGCGTACGCGGCGGGGGCGAGGCGGGTAGGAATCGAAATGAACGCGTGGTTCTTGACGGCCAAGAACTACGAAGAGCTGCGGCACCGTGCCAAGGAACTCGAGTGGCCAGACGCGTCGGGGATAGTCGAGGCGTGCCGAGCGCGTAAGTCGCCGCGAGAGATCGAGTACATCCGCCAGGCAGCGCGAACGGCGGAAGCGGGGATGCGGGCGGCGATCGAGGCGATCGCGCCGGGTAAGACGGACAACGATGTCGCCGCGGCGCTTCACGAGGCGATGATTCGAGCCGGCAGCGAATACGCCGCCCTGGGTCCATTTGTGGCGACAGGGGGGCGGTCGTCCATCATGCACGGGATCTGGGGGAGGAATCGGATCGAGCCGGGCGATTCGATCATCCTCGAGATCGGCGGCGTCATCAATCGGTACAACGCTGCCTTGATGCGCGGCGTGTCGGTCGGCCCGCCGGATCGTGAGCTCGAAGCGATGGCCGCGGCGTCCGAAGAGGCGAACCGACGCCTGATCGAGAACATAAAACCGGGCGCATACACGGCCGACCTTCATTCTCTGTGCATGGCGGAGCTGACCCGGCACGGCTACGGCGCGACGCGGAAGGGACGCCGGTGCGGGTACTCCATCGGGTTGGCGTTCGCGCCGGATTGGGGAGAGGGGCACATCATCAGCATGATCGACCGACCGAATCTCATGCTGGAGCCGGGGATGGTCTTTCATCTGCCCCTATCGGTTCGCATCTACGGCAAGCGGGGCGTCTCGTTCAGCGAGACGGTGGCAGTCACCGAGACGAGTCATGAGGTTCTTACGAAGTTCGAGCGAAAGCTGTTCGTCAGATAGGAGAGACGCTCGCAGTATGGGGACGTCGTGAAGTGGAGACCGTGAAAGAAAGGAGCAACCAATGAAAACACTTGGGAGGTTTCAGATCGTGGCTCTCGCCCTGCTCGGGCTCGTGCTGCTCGCGCCACTCTCGCTAGAGGCGGCCGGCACCTCGCTGCTCGAAACCGTGCAGCAGCGGGGAAGGGTGATCGTCGGAGTCCCAACCGACGCCGTGCCCTTCGGGTCCATCGACAAGACGGGCAATCGCGTCGGATTCTCCATGGACCTGGCGAAAGAGATCGCGGATGCGCTCAAGGTCAAGCTGGAACTGCGCGATACCAACCCCACCACTCGCATCCCGTTGATCCAGTCCGGTGGAGTCGACGTCGTGATAGAGCCGTCGCTGATCACCAAGAAGAGAATGGAGGTCGTGGATTTCACCGTCCCCTACTACATGGATCTGAAGGGAAACCGGATGATCGTCGAGAAGGGCTCCGCGATCAAAGGCTATCGCGACCTCGGCGGCAAGACGGTCGCGGTGATCCAGGGCAGTATCGCGATCGACCGTATCAAGCGGAATGCGCCGAATGCCAAGCTGCTGATCCTGCAGGACTACCCGGCAACGTTGCTGGCGTTGAAACGCGGCCAGGCAGACGCTCTGTTCGCCATGGATTACATCGTGGCGGAAATGCTGGAGAAGAACAGGGGCGAGAACTTCGAAGCGACACCCCCGCTGATGGAGATCCAGTTGATCGGGATGATGGTCCGCCAGAATGATTCGAAATGGCGGAACGCCATCGACTTCGTGCTGCACGACTTGTGGCAGAGCAAGAAGTATCACGAAATCTACCGCAAACACTTCCAGAGGGACCCGCACCCCAACTTCTCGATTCCGCAGTGGGAGTTCTGACGTATCCCCGGCGGGGGGATGGCCCCATCATCCCCCCGCCTCTGTAAGTCGTCGAGGAGTCTCGAGACAGGATCGGAGCGTGGAATTCAAGTGGTCTGTCGTGTTCGAGTACCGGGACATCCTGCTGCTTGGGATTGTCAGAACCGCGGAAATCTTCGCGGTTAGCACGGTCCTCTCGCTGCTCCTCGGGACTCTCATCGGCATGTTGAGGACCAGTCAGAAGCTCCTGCTGAGGCAGTTGGGCGGTTTGTATGTCGAGGTCTTTCGGAATATTCCTGTTCTTATCCAAATGATGTTTTTCTACTTTGCCATCGGCCTGCACAGCTTCTGGGCCGCGGTCATCGGCCTGAGCCTGTACACCGGAGGGTACATCGCGGAAACCGTCCGGTCGGTCATCACCGCTGTTGCGCGCGGCCAAAAGGAGGCCGCCCTGGCGAGTGGGCTATCGACCCTGCAGGCGCACGGCTCGATCGTCTTGCCGCAGGCTTTCATGTACGCCATTCCCCCGTTGACCACGGAGCTGCTGAATATCCTGAAGAACTCATCGGTCGCCATGGTGGTCGGCGTCCAGGATTTGACGTTCACCGCTCGGGAAATCGAGACGGCGACGTTTCGCGGGGTGGAAGCAGCGGCAACGGTCACGGTCTTGTACATTGCCTTGAGCGCAGTGATCATCGGTTCGGTTGGAATACTGGAGCGGATACTGGGGGTTCGAGCCAAGCTCGGAGAGCGGGGCCGTCGCTCGGAGATCGAGGAGTAGCGATGCGTTGGCATATCGTGCTGGACAACGCCTGGTTCCTCGCCGCAGGCTTGAGTCGAACACTCTGGATGTCAGCCGTCATTATTCTGACGAGTTTTCTCCTCGGAAATATCGTGGCAGCCATGAGAGTCAGCCGGATCCGCGGCTTGAGCATTGTTGCAGCCGGTTATGTCGAGTTGATGCGGGCCACGCCTTTACTGATGGTAATCTTTTGGTTCTACTTCACCCTGCCTCTACTTACGGGTCACGCGCCATCACCCCTGCTCGCGGCCGTGTCCGGCATGATCGCATTTCGGTGCGCCGCCATGGCAGAGGTCGTGCGCGGCGGTCTGCGGGCGGTGGGCAAGGGCCAGTGGGAGGCCGCTCAGGCGAGCGCCCTCGGCCCTGTGCAGGTCCTCGTGCACGTGGTCCTGCCGCAGGCGGTCGTCAACATGCTGCCCAGCTTGACCAGCCAAAGCGTTGCGACGATCAAGAGTACCTCGCTGGCCTACGTCATCGGGGTGATAGAGCTGACGCGCGCGGGCAACGTGGTGATGAATCGCGAGTACACCACGGTCGAGGTGTTGTCCGTCGTGGCGCTCACGTACCTCTGCGTGAATCTGCTCGTTTCGCAGTTCGGGCAGGCAGTCTGGCGGGCGGCGCGAAGACGAAGCGGGCTCTCGACAGTGTAGTCAACGGCGAAGGGGCGGCTGATGCGACTGATTGACGGGAAGCCCGTGCCCGAGAGTGCGCAGGAGGCGTTTTCGCGAGACGACTCTGCATTGATTATCGTCGACGTGCAAAACGACTACTGCTGCGAGGGTGGGCATTTCCACCGGGTATGCCATGACCTCACGATGATACGTGAGATGCTGCCGAATCTGTCACGACTCATCGATGCTGCGTGCGGGCTGAACGTCCCCTGCATTTACACTCAGCAAACGACACTGGCCGGCGGGTGCAGTGACTCACCTGCCTGGTTATTCTTCAAGGTGCGCGGCGGCGGGAGTCCGCACTCCACCCTGCTGGGTAGTTGGGGGCATCGGTTCGTGGAGGGGTTCGAGCCGAAGGCCGAGGACATCGTGGTGCAGAAGCATCGGTCGAGCGCCTTCGTCAACACGAGTCTCGATATCGTCTTGCGCGCGAGGGGCGTCCGATCCGTCGCCGTGTGCGGGGTGACCACCGAGGGGTGCGTGGAATCCACCCTGCGTCACGCCGCCTTTCTCGATTACTTCGTGTGCCTGGTGGAAGACTGTTGTGCGTCGGACAGTGTCGAACTGCACGACTGTTCCGTGAAAGTCACGCGCGCGAGACACCCCGTGGTCACCGGGCAGGAAATCGTCGAAATGTGGAGTCGGTCGATCCGGGGCACCTAGTAGAGACGGCCGAGGACGGGTGGGATATGGGCGAGCGCGAGGGTGACTGGGTCGACTTGACCGCTCAGTTCATCGTGAAGGCGCACCTTGGCGAGATCCCTGAGGCGGCACTGGAAACGGGTCGCCTCGTCCTCATGGACTGCCTGGGTGTCGCATTGGCGGGCTCGGAGGAGCCGAGCGCGCGCATTGCGCGAAGCCTCGTGCCCGAAGCAGAGGGCGAGGACGGCGCGCTGGTCCTTGGGACTTCCATACGGTCACAGGCAGAGCAAGCCGCGTGGGCCAACGGGGTGGCCGCTCACGCGCTTGACTTTGACGATACCAGCCGGTCGATGGAAGGCCATCCCTCGGTCTCCATACTGCCAGTAGCATTTGCGCTGACGGAGAGCGAGAACAGAAGCGGGGCGGAGCTGATTGCCGCGTTTCTCGTCGGGTACGAACTTCAGGCGAAGCTGGGAAGGGTGTTTGGCCCCCTCCTCAGGGCGGCGGGCTGGCACTCGGCCGGCGTCTTGGGGACGCTGGGCGCCGCCGCAGCGGGGAGTCGGCTCTTGCAGCTGCCGGCGAAGGAGACAATTCAGGCTTTAGGGGTGGCAGCGTCAATGGCAAGCGGTCTGGGCGCGAACACCGGTTCCATGGTCAAGTCGCTGCACGCGGGAAACGCGGCAAGGAACGGGTTGATCGCCGCCCGCCTTTGCCAGCGCGGGTTTACGTCGCAGCGGCGTGCGCTCGAGGCATTTCTGTCCGCCTTCTCGGGCAGCAAAGGGGTCGAGGAGATCGCCCTGTCTCAGGCCTTCGAGCAGCTCGGGCGTCCGTTCGATATCGTGGCGCCTGGCACCGACATCAAGCTCTATCCGAGCTGTAACTATACACATCCGGCAATCGATGCCGCGCTGGCCATCGCCGGGGAAGACGGATTCTCATTGGCGGGAATCAAAACGGTCAAGTGCGCCATCGGTTCGCGAGGTCGGGTACTTCTGAGACGACTGCCGGCAACCGGCCTCGAGGCGAAGTTCAGCCTCGAATTCTGCGTGGCGTGCGCACTCGCCCATAGAGGGGTGGACGTCGACAGTTTTCGGGACGCCGAGGTATCCAGGCTAGCCGAAGTCATGGGTAGAGTTGCAGTCGAAGAGCAGTGGCCGGAGAGCGGGGACCCGATTCCGGAAGCAACGGTCACCGTTACGTGGGTCGACGGCACACAGCGGTCGGCATCCGTCGTGCATCCCAAAGGAAGCGTGTGCAATCCCGTCGCCCGCTCCGAAGTGGAGGCGAAGTATCATCGCTTGTCAGCGCGAGTAATTCGAGAAGATGCTGTCGAGGAATCGGCCAGGCTGCTCGGACGGCTCGAGACGGAGTCATCGATTCGCCCCTTGATGAGTCTCCTTCAGCGCAGGTAGGCACAACGGCGAGTTACGGTCGGGACGCGAGCGTGATCCCGCCGTCGATGGCCAAGGGGAAGATGCCCATCATCGAGTTTTCAAACGTCCACAAGTGGTTCGGCCCGCTTCATGTGTTGAGAGGCGTGAACCCCACAGTCGGGCGCGGCGAGGTGATCGTGGTGTGCGGGCCGTCCGGATCCGGCAAGAGCACCCTCATTCGGTGTGTCAATCGACTGGAAGTCATTCAGCAAGGGAAAGTTGCAGTTGAGGGATGTCTGTTCACGCACCGGATACGGACATTCGGAGACTTCGAGCAGAAATCGGCATGGTCTTTCAAAACTTCAAATCTGTATCCGTACAAGACCGCGCTGCAGAATATCACGTTGGCTCCACGGAAAATGCGGGGATTGAGCCGTGCTGCGGCAGATGAAATCGGGCTGAAGCTGCTCGAGAAGGTGGGCATTCGCGACAAAGCTGGGAGTTACCCGATTCAACTCTCCGGCGGGCAACAACAGCGGGTGGCAATCGCGCGGGCACTCGCGATGCAGCCGATGATCATGCTCTTTGACGAGCCGACCTCTGCCTTGGACCCGGAAATGATTCAGGAAGTCCTCAACGTCATGATCGCGCTGGCGAAAGATGGGATGACGATGATCGTCGTTACTCACGAAATGGGCTTCGCGCGGAACGTGCCGCATCGGGTCGCATTCATGGATCAAGGCTGCATCGTCGAGGAAGCGCCTGCCCAGCAATTCTTCGCACAGCCCCGGGAAGAACGAACTCAGCTCTTTCTGAGTAAAGTGCTTGCTCATCACTAGCCGCTTTCCGTGCGGCGGTGAAGGTGGCGGTAGAGGCGCAAGGCATGAGGCTCTCCGTTCGGTGGCTGGAGGACGTGGACGTGCTGATCGTGGGGGGAGGCCTCGCCGGTCTGCGCGCAGCGTATGAGGCGCGGCAGAGTGTCGACCGAGTACGTGTGGTGACGAAAGGGGTCGCGGGACGGAGCGGCGCCTCCGCGGTCGCTTCGGGCGGGTTCGCCGCGGTAATGCCCGCCTGCGAATCGTCGGACAGCGTCGAGGCTCATGTACGGGACACCGTGCTCGGGGGGCACGGCATCAACGACCGGCGATTAGTTGGAGCGATGTGCGAGGAGGCGGGGGCGCGTCTCGAGGATCTCGTGAAGCTGGGCGCGCGGTTTGAGATCCGCGACGGACGACTCGAGGTGAGAAGGAGCAGCGATCATACGGCCGCGCGATCTGCCATCGCGTTGGGCTATCGAGGCACCGAATTGACGGTGCCACTTCGGGCGAAGGCGGCGGATGTGGGTGTCGAGTTTCTCGACCACCTCATGGTCATCCACATTCTCGTGCAGAATGGGAGCGTCGCCGGTGTCCTGGCGCTGGATCCGAAGGGAGATGAACTGCTCGTCCTGCCGGCGCGAGCCGTCATCCTCGCAACGGGCGGCGCGGGTCAGCTGTATGCCGTTACCAGCAATCCGGGCGACCTTACCGGCGATGGCTACGCGCTGGCCCTCAGGGCGGGCGCCATCCTCGTGGACATGGAATTCTACCAATTCCTGCCCTGGCGGGTGATCGCGCCGATCGGGGGGGGCCGAAAGACCGTGCAGATGTACACCTTCGCCGCGGGAGCGCGACTGGTGAATGCCCTCGGCGAGGCGTTCATGCGACGCTACGATCCCGTGCATGGTGATGCCACGACTCGAGACGTGGCGGCGCGGGCGGTCTACAGCGAGATACGCGGAAACCGGGGGGTGCACGGTGGCGTCCGGGTGGATTTGTCGGGAGTTGCACATGAGGAGTTTGCCCGGCTGAATCCGGCGCTCGCCCGGCTCGTGGCTCGGCACGGCCTTGCGCTCGAGGATAGGCCGCTCATCGTCGCTCCTGAGGCGCACTTTTGCATGGGGGGCGTCAAGATCGAGCCGGACGGCTCGACGTCAGTACCCCGACTGTGGGCTGCCGGGGAGGTCGCGGGTGGGACGCACGGTGCGAATCGTCTCGGCGACAACGCACTGCCTGAGACGCAGGTGTTTGGGGCGCGTGCAGGGATGGCTGCGGCGGAGGCGGTCAAATCCGGTGGGTCGGTGAGCGTCGATCGGGCGCAGATCGGACAGCGAGTCAGCCAACTGGAAGCGCGCTGGGGTGGTGAACCAAAGCGAGCACTGCCAGTCGGCGGCATCCGCCAACGGCTGCGCCATTCGATGTGGATTGGCGCTGGGATCGTCCGGACGGCCAAGGAGCTTGAAGGGACGCTGCGGAGTCTCGACACCTATGAGGCGGAGCTCGCCGAGATGACGGCTGCGACCGCCGTCGAGTTGAATGACTTGCTCGAGGCGGAGAACCTGTGTCTGGTAGGCCGCGTGCTATGCCACGCTGCGCTTGCACGGCACGAGAGCCGAGGAGCACACGCCCGATCCGACTTCCCTTCTCAAGATGACCGGAAATGGAGGCGGAGAGTCGCCATCTCCGCCAACCCTGCGAAGCGCCTGCGTGTCGAGCTGCTGTCTCTGCCGGATGCCGAGTAAGCGGGCGGAAAAGCGTCCTGGGGTAGAGCGTCCCAGGTTCTGAAAGCTGGAACGATCGGATTCCGTGAATGACTTCGACACAGGCAAGGGGATTCTTCGCCGCTCTCTTGTTAATGAAGTTTTGCCAGAACGCAGTCCTTGGTGTCCTCCCTCCCGTTCTTGCCGATCTAGCTGACGATTTCGCCCTCTCACCGACAAAGACCGGCACGCTCATCGGGATCTTCGGCGTGGCGCGCCTCGCCATTATTCTGCCCTTAGGGACGTACCTCAAGTCCGCGTCACGTTCGGGAAAGGTGGTATTCGTCGGCCTGGCCTGCTCGTTGCTCGGGGCGATCCTCATGGGAGTCGCCAGGGGCTATTCTTGCCTGCTCATCGGCCGAGCGCTGATCGGGCTGGGACATGCTGCGACGTATCTGGCTGGACTGCTGTTGATCCTCACCGTGGCGTCCCGAGAACAGGTAGCAAGGGCGGCCAATATGTGGGAAGGCGTTGGTGTGGCCAGCCTGATGGTCCACGGTGTCGTGGGAGGCCTCATCGCTGATCGGTTCGGTTGGCGTGTCGCATTCGCGTGGGCGAGTGCGTCGGTGGTGCTGTCATGCGTTGCCTTTCTTTCGGGAAGTTCGATGGTCGACCGGATGGGGGAAGGTGCAAAGCCCGAAACGCAAAGTGCTGGACAGATTTCGGGTGTAGTAGCCAGGAGCGACGCAGATGCAAGGGCCGTGTTCAGGTTTACACTGGTGACGGCGTTCACGCTGTCGGCGTGCTGGGCAGGCGTTCTCAGCACGCTTGTGCCGTTGTTCGGTGGCAACAATCTGGGGCTGCGGCCGAGCCAAATTGGTCTCGTGCTGTTCATTGGCTATATGATTGACGTAGCGCTCCTCTATCCCTCCGGAAAGGTGATGGATCGTCATACACGTACCGTGCTCTTGCTGCCGGCCTTTTCGGTCATGGCGATCGCGGTTCTGCTCATGCCCCTTGCTCGAGGCTTGTGGAGCTTCATGACATTTGTGGCCATATTCTCCGCGGGTTTCGTTACGTGGAATATCCCTGCGACGCTCATCGCAGATCTTCATCTGGGCGCTCGACAGGGGCAAGCTTTGAGCGTGGTCCGGTTCGTCGGTGACCTGGGAAACTGCGTCGCCCCCGTCATTTTGGGCTATCTAGTCCAGAATGCCGGGTACCAGACAGCCGGTACGTCTGTTGCGGGCCTGTTGGGGGCCAATCTGCTCCTCGCCATTGGCAAGCTTCTGCGATCAAGACCGTGATGAATGGAGCCGGAGGCGATCTCGCGCGATGGCTACGAAGAAGCTCTTCTCCGCGCGGTGCTGCTATTTGATGTCGAGGGATTCGGGGGAGGCGGGACTCGGTGTTCGAGTCGCCGTAAGTGGGCCCGGAAGGTCGTGTCGAGAGCGAAAGGGGGACCGTGATGATCAATCTGGGCGTTCTCGGTTGCGGCAATATGGGGCAGTTCGTCATTCGGAATCTCCGGAGGCCGGAATTCCGAGACTTCTCGCTGCGAATCGTCGCCGACCTCCCCGAGAAGGAAGACGTGCTGAAGGAACTATCGGCATCGCAAGGGTGCGAGTACACCACGGATCCGGCGCTCCTCTACGAGAAGGACCTAGGCGTCCTACTGGAAGCCGCGAATCCCGAAGCCGTGAGGAAACACGTCCCGCGGCTCCTCGAAGCGGGCATCAGTGTCCTGAGCATGAGCGTGGGCGCGTTCGCCGATTCAGCTCTCCTGGCGGCCGCCGAGTCGGCAGCGAAGCAGGGAAGAAGCCGTCTGCTGCTGCCGACAGGCGCTATTGCCGGCCTGGACTACCTGAGGGCTGCACAACTGGTCGGCTTGGAGGAAGTCCAGATCACCATCATAAAGACTCCGAAGGGCCTGGCGGGTGCCCCCTATTTCCGGGACCACCCGGTCGATCTCTTTGCGCTGCAGGGGCCGTGCGTCGTATTCGAGGGGAGCGCGGCGGATGCGATCCGCGGGTTCCCTGCGAATGTCAATGTGGCCGTCGCTTTGAGTGTGGCCACAATCGGTCCGGAGAAGACCCGGGTACGGGTAGCCTGCGACCCGTCGGCAAGCCAGACGAAGTTCGAGATTCACACGCGCGGCACCACCGGCGAATTGAGCATTCAGCTGCTGAATATCGTGAGCCCGGAGAATCCACGCACGAGCTACCAAGCCTGTTGCAGCGCTCTTGCTAGCCTTCGCCGCTTCAGCGATCCGATTCAAGTCGGGAGCTAGCCCATGCACCATTACTCGACTTCAACGATCGAACGTTGGCAAATAGTGCAACTTCCGCCTGCCCCCATAACTGGGTACGTTGTTGCCTACGTTAACTTGCCTTTAGGGGCGTTCGCTCGGTCTTTTTGTGTCTCGCTGAAGAGATAGCGCCGACCTTCCGGAGAAGAAAAGCCCCTTTGGGACCTCGCCCCTTGCGCTGGCCGTCCGCGACCGCGCCCGATCCGATTTCCAACTTCGAGTTTCCGAGGCCGTGCTTGACGGGGTACTGCCCTGAGCCGTATAGTAACGGCGAGGACGGCTGCCCATGACTACCCAGCGAGTGATCTTGACCTACAAAGAGTACGAGGCGCTGCCGGCCGATGGCCGCCGGTACGAGATCCACGAGGGAGAACTCTCCGTGACACCTGCGCCCAGCCCGCGGCACCAGAGGATCAGCCGGAACCTCTTCAGGATCTTGGACGCCCATGTCAAGGCCAGGGAGATTGGGGAGGTTCTTTACGCGCCTCTCGATGTGATCCTGAGTGAGACCTCCATTGTCCAGCCTGACATCGTCTACCTGGACCCCACACGCCTCACGGCCGTTAGCCACCGGGGGGTGGAGGGACCGCCGACCCTGGCGGTCGAGATCCTCTCCCCCGCCACGACCCTGATTGACCGCAGCACCAAGCACCAACTCTACGCGCGCCACGGCGTACCGTTCTTCTGGCTGGTGGATCCGGAGGGTCGAACGGTAGATGTCTTCGCTCTGGGGCCCCAGGGCTATTCCCTCGCGCTCCGCGCCTTCGGCATCGAGCCGGTAGGCCCCCCGCCGTTCTCCGATCTCGCCCTCGTCCCTGCCTCCCTCTGGCCGTAGCGTCCTGCCCGCACTTCGCCTCCGCTCCGTTCACGCCTTATTCAGTCTCGCTCGACGGCAACCAGTCGCACGGTCCCGTGGAGCGCCCCCTCACCTTAGAAGAAGGAAAAGGGCAGAGTCTGAGGTCGAGGCTGAGATAGGCCGGGCGTCAGTACGAATTGATCATCTCCTCCACGCGGGGGTCGGTGGGCTTGAAGGGGTCCTTGCACAGGATGGTCCGCTGGTACCGGTCGTTGAGCTTGAGGTAGGACCAGCCCACGTCGTAGGACTTGTTCCGCTCGTTGGCGAACCGGATGAAGTCGGAGCGGATCTTGGCCCGGGTGGTCTGGGGCGGGGTGGTCATGGCCTCCTCGATCACCTGGTCGGTGGTCACCCGCTCGACGTGCCCCTGCCGGCAGAGGGTGTTGTACAGGCCCCGGTCCTGGCGGATGTCGTGGTACTGCAGGTCCAGCATGCTGATGCGCTGGTCGTCGAAGCCGATGCCCTTCTTGGCCATGTAGGAGTGGATGAGCTCCTTCTTGATGACC
>Ga0155960_1150_pt6 | contig 26455 bp, 27 predicted proteins | sample RifCSPlowO2_02_FD_107614 | JGI IMG/M metagenome (GOLD analysis project Ga0155960, IMG submission 107614) | candidate division NC10 bacterium RIFCSPLOWO2_02_FULL_66_22
GACCAGCTTCGCCAGCGCGCCCAGGACCCGCATATCATTCAGGCAACTGCTTATGCTGTCAAGAGAAAGCCTCTGGCACCCAATGGATTCGTTGGCCTCCGGGGGGCTGTTCTGTAAAACCTCTTCCATCGGATCTCGCAGGAAACCCTTTGCTTATCCTCTCAGCCCCCGGTCTCGTTCGGCTTTGCCTGAAGGCGTCCCCTCCGCTTGATTGACAGATACACATGGGCTATCTTGTGCACGCGGGCCGTAACGGACCATCAGATGCCCACGGACATTGTGATCGAGGATGAATTGATCCGGAAGGCCATGCGGGCGACGGGACTGGCCACGAAGAGGGCAGCGGTCCAAGCAGGGCTCCGCCTGCTCCTCCAGGTCAAGGCGCAAACTGGCATCCGTCGCCTGCGCGGGAAGGTGAGGTGGGAAGGGGATCTGAAGCAGGTGCGCGCCGGGCGAGTCGGGCAGGCGTAAAGGAGTGTGGACGCTCCAAAATGGGTGAGCCTTTGGTCACGATCATCGGCGGGGGTCTGGCGGGGTGCGAGGCGGCGTGGCAGGCGGCGCGGCGGGGATGCGCCGTCCGCCTGTTCGAGATGCGGCCCATGGTGCGGACGCCCGCACATGGGACCGACCGCCTGGCCGAGCTGGTCTGCAGCAACTCCCTGAAGTCGGAATCGCTGGAGGACGCCAGCGGACTGCTCAAGGCCGAGATGCGGGCCCTGGGGTCGGTGATCCTGGAGTGCGCAGAGGCGAACCGGGTCCCCGCGGGCTCGGCGCTGGCCGTGGACCGGGAGGGGTTCGCCTCGGCAGTCACCGAGGCCATCAGCGGGCATCCCCGGATCCAGGTGATCCGCGAGGAGGTCCCGGAACTCCCGGCGGAGCGGCCGGTCATCGTGGCCACGGGTCCCCTCACCTCCGACCGGCTTTCCTCGGACCTTGCCCAGCGCTTTGCTGCTTCTCTCGGCTCTCCGGGTACCCGGCCCGCAGGGCTGGGTGCGGCTCTCGGCACTTCGTCCCCAACCCCCAGCCCCGAACCCCCAACCCCGCGATGGCTGTACTTCTACGACGCCATCTCCCCGATTGTCTCCGCAGACTCGATTGATTATACGATCACCTTCGCCGCGGCGCGCTATGGGAAGGGCGGGGCCGACTACCTCAACTGCCCGATGACGCGGGATGAGTACCTCGCGTTCCGCGAGGCGCTGCTCAAGGGCGAGCGGTACCCGCTCCACGAGTTCGAGGAGCCGAAGTATTTCGAGGGATGTCTGCCCGTCGAGGAGCTGGCGGAACGAGGGGAGGACACCCTGCGCTTCGGCCCCATGCGTCCCGTGGGCCTGACGGACCCGCGCACGGGCAAGCGGCCGTACGCGGTGGTCCAGCTCCGGCAGGAGAACCGGGGACCCGACGGCCGGCCCACCATGTACAACCTGGTGGGGTTCCAGACCCGCTTGCGGCGTGGAGATCAACTCAAGGCGCTCCGGTTGATCCCCGGACTGCAGACGGCCGAGATCCTTCGCTACGGGAGCGTGCACCGGAATACCTTCATCACCGCCCCGCTGCTTCTCTGCGACACGCTCCAGTTCCGCGGGGATCCCGCGGTCTTCTTCGCCGGGCAGCTCACCGGCGTCGAGGGGTACCTGGAATCGGCGGCCACCGGCCTCTTGGCTGGGATCAACGCCGTGCGACTGACGCGGGAACAGGCCCCGTGCAGCCCGCCGCCCACCACGATGCTCGGCGCGCTCCTCCGATATCTCACCCAGGCTGCCCCCGCGACCTTCCAGCCCATCAACGCGAACTTCGGCCTCTTGCCCCCCCTCGCCCGGATCGTCCGGGACCGACGCGAGCGCAACCACCTCCTGGCCGAGCGCGCCCTGGGCGACTTCCACGCCTGGCAGCAGGACCTGCAGTAGCCCCTTCGAGAGTGAGCAGACGACCTCGGGGGACCGTGCGCCGAGGGCGGTTGCTGCCTTCTCTGGCTTCCGCATGCCCTGTGAGCAAGATGAGGCAAACCGCCTTTTTCCTTGATCTTTTGGACCATCCGGCGTAGATTTCACGCGAGGTGGCCGGTTGCCGGCCCCGCCTGGGGCGGGGTGGCGGCTGGCCGTTTCGCCTTTTTGGGGGAGCCATGCAGTCAGCCATCGAAGAGTTTTTGACCTACCTCAAGGCGGAACGCGATGCGTCGCCCCACACCCTCCGGAACTACCGGGTGGACCTGGAACAGTTCCTGGCCTATCTCCAGGACCGGGGAGGCGAAGGGAGCAGCCCGAGTCCTTCCGCGGTGGACCACCTGGCCATCCGGGGATTCCTGGCACGACTGCATGGAGCGCGGCTGGCGAAAGCTAGCGTGGCGCGGAAGCTGGCCACCCTCCGCTCGTTCTTCCGGTTCCTCTGCCGCCAGGGGCGCCTGAGCGCCAACCCCGCGAAGCTGGTCCAGGGCCCGCGTCTCCCGGTGCGGACGACGCCGCACCTGTCGGTGGACGAGGTGTTCCAGTTGCTCGCCGCGCCGGCCAGTCCGGCTGTCGCGAAATCTGAGAAGGCGGGGAGGGGGGCCGAGGCTCTCCGTGCGCGCGACCGGGCGATCCTGGAGGTGTTTTATGGCTCGGGCCTTCGGATCGGTGAGTTGGTGAGCCTGAACCTGCCCGATATGGATCTCAAGGAAGGCCTCGCGCGGGTGCGGGGCAAGGGCCGGAAGGAGCGGATCGTCCCGACCGGCCAGAAGGCGAGGGAGGCCCTGCGCGCATATCTCGAAGTGCGCCGCGTCCTGTGCCCTCGGAGCGCGGGTGGCCCCCGGGACGCCGAGGCGCTGTTCCTGAATCACCGGGGCGGTCGCATCACCACTCGCGGAGTCTCCCAGATCGTCCTGCGTCACCTGCTTGCCAGCGGCCTGGGGAAGAAGATCACGCCCCATGGCCTGCGGCACAGTTTCGCCACGCACCTCCTGGATGCGGGGGCGGACCTCCGCGCCATCCAGGAGCTTCTGGGTCACGCGCGCCTGAGCACGACACAACGCTACACCCACGTCGGGTTGGACAAGGTGCTCGAGGTCTATGACCGCGCCCATCCGAGGGCGCGAGCAGGCCAGAAGGCGTCAGCCCCTGGCCCGAGGGAGCCATGAGGAGAGCGGGAACGCCCCGCCGGGCGGAGAAGACGGGACACTCTGCGCCCGGCGGGATGCCACTCGTGCGAGGCACGACGATCCTGTCCGTTCGGCACCGGGGGCAGGCGACCATCGCCGGGGACGGGCAGGTCTCCTTCGGCGAGCTGGTGATGAAGCACACCGCCCGCAAGGTCCGGCGGATGTACAACGACACGGTCATCGCCGGGTTCGCCGGCGCGGCCGCGGATGCCTTCGCCCTGTTCACGAAGTTCGAGGCGAAGCTGGAGGAGTTCAACGGCAACCTGCCCCGGACCGCCGTGGAGCTGGCCAAGGACTGGCGGATGGATCGCGCCTTGCGACGACTGGAGGCCATGCTGGCCGTGGTGGACCGGGACCATTCCCTGATCATCTCCGGGACGGGCGACGTGATCGAGCCGGATGACGGGATCATCGGGATCGGGTCCGGCGGGGGCTACGCCGCCGCGGCCGCCCGCGCCCTGGTGAAGCATTCCAACCTCTCGGCCCGGGAGATCACGGAGGAGGCGATGCGCATCGCGGCCTCCCTGTGTGTGTACACCAACGACCAGATCACGATCGAGGAGCTGTAAGAGATGGTCGGAGTGAGGGCAGCCCTTCCCGTCAGTCTGGCCAATGACGCGACCTTCCTCTTCCCGGAGGTGGACGTTCGAGAACTCGATATCCATGAGGACTGGAAATATATCCTTGGACGGGTACTGGAATACGGCACCCTGGAATCCGTGCGGTGGGCGGTAGGAACGTACGGGACCGCAAGGATCCGGGAATTCGTGCTGGGTCGGGGGCTCCAGGTCCTCTCAAGGAAGACGGTCAACTACTGGGCGTTGGTTCTGGGCCTCCAGGACGAGGAATGCATCCAGAGATTCTTGAAGGGCCCCAGAAATCCGTTCTGGCCCAATTAGAACGCGCCCTGCCTGCTGCGGATTTCTACCTGGCCGGTGGCACGGCCTTGGCGCTGCACCTCGGCCATCGGAGATCCGTGGATCTGGATTTCTTCTCGTCCGGGCCGTTCGAGAACGAGAGGTTGCTGCTGCTCCTGCGACACATCGGGGAGTTTCAGATTCGCCGGAACGATCCGGGGACCGTCACAGGTCAACTGGAGGGAGTTCAGGTAAGCTTCATCCAGTACGCATACCCGATGCTCGATCCCCCGACCAAACCGGACTTCGGGCCGCTGGTGGCTGGGGTCCGGGACATCGCGTGTATGAAGCTTTCGGCCATCATGAGTCGCGGGTCGCGACGTGATTTCGTGGATCTATACGCCGTGTGCCAGCATGGCTACGGGCTGGACGAGGTGTACGGGTGGTTTCGGGAAAAGTACCGCGGGATTGCCTACGAGCCTTACCACGTCGCCAAGAGCCTGGTGTATTTTGTGGAGGCCGAGGAAGAACGGATGCCGGTCATGCGCTGGCCGTGCCGCTGGGACGAGGTGAAAGCCTTCTTCATCCGCGAATCTCAGCGCGTGTTCGACGGGTAGCCTGGCGTTGCGGTGTCGGTTGTCAGTTGTTCATTTTCAATTGAGGTAGTTTTGTTATGGACCGATTGACCCCCCGCCAGATCGTGGCGGAGCTCGACAAGTACATCATCGGCCAGCACGATGCAAAGCGGGCCGTGGCCATCGCCCTGCGGAACCGCTGGCGCCGGCAGCGCCTGCCCGCGGAGCTGCGGGACGAGGTCGCGCCGAAGAACATCATCATGATCGGCCCGACCGGGGTGGGCAAGACCGAGATCGCCCGCCGGCTGGCCCGGCTGGCCGAGGCGCCCTTCATCAAGGTGGAGGCCTCCAAGTACACCGAGGTGGGATACGTGGGCCGCGACGTCGAGTCCATGATCCGGGACCTGGTGGAGCTGGCGGTGAACATGGTCCGCGGCGAGAAGACCCGCCAGGTGGAGGAGCGGGCGCGGGAACTGGCGGAGGAGCGGTTGCTGGATCTGCTCCTTCCTGCGTCCCGGATGGGGGCCTTCGGCCAGGCGGTGGCCCCGGAGGTCGGAACCGCTCACGAGACGCGGGAGAAGCTGCGACAGCGCTTGCGCGAGGGCGCCCTGGACGACCGGACGGTGGAGGTGGAGGTCGCCAACCGGGGCCTGCCCATGGTGGAGATCCTCGGCGGGCAGGGCATGGAGGAGATGCAGGAGAACCTCAAGGAGATGCTGGGCAACCTTCTCCCGCAACGGACCAAGCGGCGGAAGGTCAAGATTCGGGAGGCGCACCGTATCCTCCTTCAAGAGGAGGCGGACAAGCTGGTGGAGAAGGAGGAGGTGGTCAGCGAGGCCATCGCCCGCGTGGAGAACTCGGGCATCGTCTTCCTGGACGAGATCGACAAGATCGCGGGGCGCGAGCGGACCCATGGCCCGGACGTCTCCCGCGAGGGGGTGCAGCGGGACCTGCTGCCCATCGTGGAGGGCTGCACCGTCAACACGAAATACGGGCTGGTCCGGACGGACCACATCCTGTTCATCGCGGCCGGCGCCTTCCACGTCTCCAAGCCGTCGGACCTCATTCCCGAGATGCAAGGCCGGTTCCCTCTCCGGGTCGAGCTCCAGAGCCTGACCCGGGACGACTTCGTGCGCATCCTGACCGAACCGGAGACCGCCCTGACGAAGCAGTACACGGCCCTGCTGGCGACGGAGGAGGTGGGTCTCACGTTCACGCGGGACGCCGTCGAGGAGATCGCCGCCATCGCCAGCACGGTCAACCAGGCGACCGAGAACATCGGGGCGCGCCGCCTGTACACCATCATGGAGCGCCTGCTGGATGAGATCTCCTTCGAAGCCCCGCACATGGCAGGGGTCAAGGTGGAGATCAACGCCGAGTACGTGCAGAAGAAGCTGGCAAACATCGTCAAGGACCAGGATCTCAGTCGGTACATCCTCTAGTCCGGAGAATTCACGAACAGAATCGTGAATTCTCCGGATCAGGGTCGTCGGTCATGGATACCATCCTGATCATCGAAGACGAGCGGTTGTTTCTGACGCTGGCCTGCGACGGGCTGGAGAAGGCGGGGTTCGCCGTCCGGATCGCGGACAACGGGACCCAGGCGCTGCAGATCCTGGAGCGGGAGGCGATCCAGACCATCATCCTGGACGTGGTCATGCCGGAGCTGGACGGGTTGGACTTCCTGGCGGGGCTGCGCGCGAAATATCCGGCCATCCCCGTGGTGGTCGTGGGCGGGCGGGACGCTCCGCGCACGGAGATGGAGGCCCGGCGCCTGGGAGTCGTGGAGTGCCTGCGGAAGCCCCTGAACATCGAGGAGCTGGTGGAGATCGTGAGCGGGGCGATTTCGCGGGCCGAGGTCGTCCCATCCGAGCAGCCACACTTGCCCCAACTGGCGCTCCTACAGGAGAGTGCCATGGAGCTCGCCAACATGATCCGGTGGGATACCCTGGGCGAGTTCCTGGAGGACAATGCGTCGTTCTACCAGCGGGTGATTGAGTTGATCGCGGTCGTGCTGGAGGTCGAGATCGTGTCCCTCATGCTGGTGTCGGAGCCGGACGGGATGCTCCGCATTGCCCAGGCCAAGGGGCTGGACCCGGAGGTGCAGCGGGAGGCGGTCTGCGCCATCGGCGAGGGGATCTCGGGCCGGGTGGCGAAGACGGGGGAGCCCCTTTTGATCCGGGACCTGTCGCAGGATCCCACCTTCGGCAAGGCGGACCTGCACCCCCGCTATCGCACCAACTCCTTGATGTGCGTCCCCCTGAAGGTCAACGGCAAGACCATCGGGGTGATGAACGCCAATAACAAGATCACCGGGAAGCCCTTCGACGAGAACGACCTGGCCCTGTTCACCACGCTTTCCTGTTTGGTGTCCCTCAGCTTCGCCACGGCCCAGCTCTTCGAGCGGCTGGCCTCCTCGGTGGACGAGCTCGCGCAGACCAACGCCCGCCTGGCCCGGGCCAACGTGGACCTGGAGGCGCAGCTGCGGGAGCTGCAGGCGCTGCGGGACCAGGCGGCGCGGGCCTGAGGAGACGGCATGGCGTCACCTCCCAGCAAAGCAGAGATCATCATCGGGGCGCTGCCGTTCATCCGCGCCTTCAGCGGAAAGACAGTGGTGGTGAAGTACGGGGGCAACGCCATGGTTGACCTGGAGCTCACCACCGCGGTCATCCAGGACCTCATCCTGATGCGGCTGGTCGGGATGCAGCCGGTGGTGGTGCACGGGGGCGGGCCGCAGATCGACCAGGCGATGAAGACCTCGGGGATGCAGCCGCGCTTCGTGCAGGGCCTGCGCATCACCGATGCCGACACGATGCGAATCGTCGAGCGGGTGCTGGTGGGGGAAATCAATCAGGAGATCGTGGCGTGGATCCAGCGCCTGGGAGGCGCCGCCATCGGCCTCTCGGGGAAGGATGGGGGGTTGATCCAGGCCCGGAAGGCGCCCCCGGTCAAGGCCCCCGACGGGCACCTGGTGGATTTGGGCCTGGTGGGGGATGTGGCGCGGGTGGACCCCCGGCCGATCCGCACCCTCCAGGAGGCGGGATACATTCCGGTGGTGGCGCCCACCGCGGGCGACGAGACGGGCGCCACCTATAACATCAATGCCGATCTGGTGGCGGGCGAGGTGGCGGCTGCCCTGGTGGCCGAGAAGCTGGTCCTCCTGACCGACACCGACGGGATCCTGGATCGCCAGGGGCGCCTCCTGTCCACGCTCACCCGGCAGGACGTGGAGCGCCTGATGGCGGACGGGACCGTCACCCGCGGGATGCTGCCGAAGGTGCAGGCGTGCCTCACCGCCCTGAAGGCCGGGGTGCGAAAGACGCACATCATCAACGGGACCAGGCAGCACGCGCTCATCGAGGAGCTGCTGACCCCCGAAGGGGTCGGGACGGAGATCGTGGCGTGACGCGCCGATTACGAATGACCAATGACCCAATGACCAATGACCAATGGGCGCCCAATTAAATGACCAATGTCCAATTACCAATGACCAATGAGTTGCGGAGGACGGCAGGCCTGAGCGATCGTTCTCATGGCCCACTTGGCGCCTTGGCGGTTGGGGAGTTCCGCTGGACGGTTGAGGAGTGATGATGAAGACCACTCAGGAATTGATCGCGGCATCGGCGAAGTACCTGGCCAACACCTACGCGCGCTTTCCCATCGTCCTGGTGAAGGGGCAGGGGGTGCGGCTCTGGGATTCGGACGGGAAGGAGTACCTGGACTTCGTGGGCGGCATTGCCGTGGATGCGCTGGGCCACTGCCACCCCCGGATGGTCGAGGCCATCCGGGCGCAGGCCGATAGCCTGATCCACGTGAGCAACCTGTACCACATCGAGCCCCAGATCCGCCTGGGCAAGCTGCTCTGCGAGCACTCCTTCGCGGATCGGGCCTTCTTCTGCAACAGCGGCGCCGAGGCCAACGAGGCCGCCATCAAACTGGCGCGCAAATGGGCCAAGGACCACTGGAGCACCGACCGGTTCGAGATCATCGTCATGCACCACTCCTTCCATGGCCGGACGCTGGCGACGGTGACGGCCACGGGCAACGAGAAATACTGGCACGGGTTCGAGCCGCTGATGCCCGGGTTCAAGCACGTCCCCTACAACAACCTGCAGGCGGTCGAGCGGGCGATTGACTCGCACACCTGCGCCGTCCTGGCGGAGCCTGTGCAGGGCGAGGGGGGTGTCAACGTCCCGGGCGACGACTACCTGCCCGGGCTCCGGCGGCTGTGCGACCAGGCCGGGATCCTCTTGATCCTGGACGAGGTCCAGTCCGGGATGGGCCGCACGGGTAAGCTCTTTGCGTATGAGCATTGGGGAGTGGAGCCGGACATCATGACACTGGCCAAGGCGCTGGCGGGCGGCATCCCCATGGGGGCCATGCTGGCCAGAGAGGCGGTGGCGGCGAGTTTCGTGCCCGGCACGCACGCCTCGACCTTCGGCGGGACCCCGTTCGTCTCGGCGGTGGCCCACGCGGTGGTGAGCACGATCATCCAGGAGGACCTGCCGGGCAACGCCGCCCGCGTGGGCAAGTACTTCCTGGACCGGCTGGCTGCGCTGAAGGAGAAGCAGCGGGTGGTGACCGCGGTGCGCGGCAAGGGGCTGATCCTGGGCCTGGAGGTCTCGGTCCCGGCCCGGACCATCGTCGCCGGGTGCATGGAGCGGGGGCTCCTGGTGCTCACGGCCGGGGACAACGTCGTGCGGTTCGTCCCGCCCCTGATCGTTACCGAGGCCGACGTGGATCGGGCGGTCGCGATCCTGGAGGGGGCCTTGAAGGGGCTTTCCTAGCATAACATGAATCGTCACTTCATCACACTGGATGACGTCACGCCGGGGGACATGGAGGGCCTCTTCGATCTGGCCGCGTCCCTGAAGGCCAAGCAGGGGCAGGGCGTCCCCCACATACTCCTCCAGGGCAAGACCCTGGCCATGGTCTTCGAGAAACCGTCGCTGCGGACGCGGGTCACCTTCGAGGTCGGGATGACCCAGCTTGGCGGACACGCGATCTACCTGGCGCCGGCCGACATCCGCCTGGGCCAGCGGGAGACGGTGCAGGACGCGGCCCGCAACCTGGAGCGGTGGGTGGACGGGATCGTCGCCCGCACCTTCAGTCATCAGATGGTGGAACGCCTGGCCCTCCACTCCCGCGTCCCGGTGATCAACGGCCTCACCGATGGCCACCACCCGGTCGAGATCTTGTGCGACCTGTTCAGCCTGTGGGAGAAGCGAGGATCGGTCGCCGGTCTGCGCGTGTCCTTCATCGGTGACGGGAACAACGTGTGCCACTCCTGGCTTCAGGGGGCGGCCAAGATGGGCGTACACTTCACGCTCGCCTGTCCTCCAGGGTACGAGCCGGACCCAGCGGTGATGGCGGGGGCTCAAGAAGAAGCCAAAGGCAGCGGCGCCCGCCTGGCGGTGATCCACGACCCGAGGGAGGCGGCCCGGGGAGCTGACGTGCTGTACACCGACGTCTGGACCAGCATGGGCCAGGAAGAGGAGCACGCGAAGCGCCTCCGCGACTTTCAGGGATTCCAGCTCGACCGGGCCCTGGTGGACCAGGCCGGGCCGGACGTCCTGGTGATGCACTGCCTGCCGGCGCATCGCGGCGAGGAGATCACCGACGAGGTCATGGACGGACCGCGGAGCATCGTCTTCGACCAGGCGGAGAACCGCCTGCACATGCAGAAGGCGCTCCTGGTGCGGCTCCTGGGATCGGGGAGCTGACGAAAGCAATGAAACCGCAAATGAACGCCAATGGACGCAAATTTCCTAATGCAATGAAGCAGACTGATACTCCTCCGGGGCGATCCCCTCGCGTGTATTTGCGTTCATTTGCGGTTGCGGAAGTCCTCGGGAGGTGATGATGCGCTTGGCAGAGAAGGTGGCCATGGTCACGGGCGGCGGGGCCGGCATCGGCCGCGCCATTGTCTTGGCCTTGGCGCGGGAAGGCGCCGACATCCTTGTGGCCGACATTCAGCTCGGCACGGCCGAAACCGTGGCGAAGGAAGTGCGGGACTGTGGCCGGAGGGCAGCGGCCATCCCGGTGGACGTCACCCAGGAGGCCCAGGTGCAGCGGGCCATCGCGGACGGCATCCGGCAGTTCGGCCGCATCGACATCCTGGTGAACAACGCGGGCGTGATCCCCGGCATCGGCCACCCCTTCACCCGGCAGACCGAGGCCGACTGGGATCGGGTGTACAACGTGAACGTGAAGTCCATCTTCTTCACCTGCAAGGCCATCGCGCCGCATTTCATGGAGCGGAAATCCGGAAAGCTCATCAACATCGCCTCCATCGCCGGGCCGCTGGCCAGTCCCACCATGCCGTCCTACAGCGTCTCCAAGATGGGCGTGATCACCTTCACCCGGATCCTGGCCAAGGAGCTGGCGGCCTACAACGTCAACGTGAATGCCATCTGTCCGGGCCTCCTCTGGACCGACATGTGGAAGAGCATCGGCGAGGTGCTGCGGGCGACGAATCCCGCCTACCGGGACCTCACCACGCGCCAGATGTTCGAGAAGCGGGTGGAGGAGTGGGTCCCGTTGAAGCGCGAGCAGACACCTGAGGATATCGGGAGCGCGGCCGTGTTCCTGGCCTCGGAGGAGGCGCGCAACATCACCGGCCAGGCGCTGATGGTGGACGGCGGGGTGGTGATGCACTGAGGAAGTGTTCGGCGGTTTCCGCCAAAGGCGGATTCGGTGGTTCGATGGTTCGCGAACGGCTGAACGCTTTGAGGGTGGGAGAGGTGGGGGGTGCCCCGGGTCAAAAGGGCCTTGGGCGGCCCCGCCCGGATCCTGGCGGTGTGGTAGACGAGGACGGAAACCTCTGATCAAGGGCTTGCCGGCTTCGTACCGGGAGAGGAGGTGAGCTTCGATGCCCCGTCTGGAAACTCCTGAGGGTATCCGGATTGATGTCCCTTTTGACTCGCTGTCAATGCTCATAACAAGGCTCCCTCAGGCGAAGAAGATTCGCCTCTTAAGGGAACTTTTGGCTGAGCCAGCCATCGAGGACTGGATGCTCGAAATGAATCCCCGCATTCGGAAAGAGGTTCGTGCCGCCTTGCGCGAGGAAGCCGAGGATTACCGGACATTTCGCCGGCGGCTTCTGAGGAAGTGAAGCCGTATCGCCTCGAGGTGACGAAAGGAGCGCAGAAGCAGATTGGCGCGCTTTCGCCGAAAGATTTTCGAAGGATCGACCGGCGCATCCTCTCTCTGGAGGAAGATCCCAGACCCCCTGGGTGTAAGCGGCTGCAGGGAGGGCAGGATGTGTACCGGCTTCGCCAAGTGGACTACCGAATTATCTATTATGTGGATGATATCCAAACGCTCGTGAAAGTTCTTCGGGTCATGCATCGGCGGGACGCTTATCGGTGAGAAGCATTCACGCACTGATCAGGTGACAGAGCGGAGGAGTCGTGGGCGAGATCAAGAAGATCGTGCTGGCGTACTCGGGGGGACTGGACACGTCGGTCATCCTGCGATGGCTGATCGAAACCTACCGGTGCGAGGTCGTGGCCTTCGTGGCGGACATCGGCCAGGGGGAAGAGGTGGAGGCGGTCCGCGAGAAGGCCGTCAAGACCGGCGCCAGCAAATGTTACGTCGAGGACCTGAAGGAGGAGTTCGTCCGGGACTTCGTCTTCCCCTGCCTCCAGGCGAATGCCCTGTACGAGGGGCGCTACCTCTTGGGGACCTCTATGGCGCGGCCCCTCATCGCCAAGGGACAGATGGGGGTCGTGAGAAAAGAAGGCGCGGATGCCGTCTCCCACGGGGCCACCGGCAAGGGGAACGACCAGGTCCGGTTCGAGCTGACCTACTACACCTTCGATCCCCACATCCGGATCATCGCGCCGTGGCGCGAGTGGAATTTCCGCTCGCGCACGGACCTGGTGGAGTACGCCAAGCAACACGGCATCCCCACCCCGGTCACCGCCGAGCGCCCGTACTCCAGCGACCGGAACCTGTTCCACCTCAGCTTCGAGGGCGGCATCCTGGAGGACCCGTGGACCGAGCCGCCGGAGAAGATGTATGTCCTGTCGGTCTCGCCCGAGCTGGCCCCCAACCGACCCACCTACGTGGAGATCGAGTTCGAGCGGGGCGTCCCCGTGGCGGTGGACGGGATCCGGAATAGCCCGGCCGCGCTCTTGGCGCATCTCAACCGGATCGGAGGCGACAACGGGATCGGCCGGGTGGACATGGTGGAGAACCGCTACGTGGGCATGAAGTCGCGCGGCGTCTACGAGACCCCGGGCGGCACCATCCTCCAGGCGGCGCACCGGGCGGTGGAATCCATCACTATGGACCGCGAGGTGATGCACCTCCGGGATTCACTCGTCCCGCGCTTCGCGGAGCTGGTCTACTACGGCTACTGGTACTCGCCGGAGATGGACCTCTTGCGCACGGCCATTGACGAATCGCAAAAAAACGTCAAGGGGATCGCCCGCCTCAAGCTGTACAAAGGGAACTGCGACGTGGTGGGCCGCAAGTCCCCGGTGTCCCTCTACGACCCCGAGTTCGCCACCTTCGAGGCGGAGCAGGTGTACCAGCAAGGGGACGCCACCGGCTTCATCCGGCTGAACGCGCTCCGCCTGCGCATCCGTGCCCTGACCCAGCAACGCCAGAAAGCCTGAAGAGGTGGGAGCACTCAGCTATCAGCTATCAGTGGCTCATAGCTCATGGCTGGCGGCTGAAGGCTGAGACGCCATGGTTGAGCTGATCGAAAAGTTCATCCCCCTTCGGCTCCCGGCCGAGGGACGGGTCTCCATGCTCCTGGCCCAGATTCCCAGCCGGCTGCACTATCGGAACTACTTCTACCACCTGGTGGACCCGGCGGCCCAGTGGTCGGCCGTGGAACGGATCCTCCAGATGGTCGCGCGGGGGGAGGATGGGCTGGACCGGGCCACCTTCCTCGTGTTTCCCGAGGTCTCGGTCCCCTTCCAGCACAAGGACGATTTCTTGACCATCATCCAGAAGGATTTCCCGCGGAATACGGTGACCATCGCCGGGTTCGAGCACATCAGCCTGCGGCAGTTCTGGCAGCTCCTGGCCGAGTACGACGTCCACAACGCGGAGGCCCACCGGGCGATCCTGGATGGCACGATTCGGGCGGAGGGGGACCGCCCGGTGAACTGGTGCCTGGTGGCGGTCAAGGACGATCACGGCGACCTCCGGTGTTTCATCGAAGCCAAGACCCATCCCTTCTTCGGCGAGGAGTTCCTGGACCAGCCCCGGGACCTGTACCGGGGACAGTACCTCTATCTCTTCCGTTCCCAACTCGCCCCCCTGAGTTTCGTCGTGCTCATCTGCCTCGACTATATCTACCGGGACCGGCACGGCTCCAATATCCTGACCATCATCCGGCGGGCCAACGAGATCTACTACCGGGAGCGGCAACCGCTGGACCTCCTCTTCGTGATCCAGTGCAACCCCAAGCCGGAACACCCGGTCTTCCAGGACACGGCGGTCGGTTTCTACGGGGAGCATCTGATCTTCACGCCCGGGGTGAAGAATGCCACGACGATCCTCCTCAACACCTCCTCGGAGACGAGGATCGAGGGGGTGGCGGAGGACCGGAGCGGCTTCGGGCACAGCGCCGTCCTGGTGCACAAGGGGCGGCGGCTGCCCGCCACCTCGGTGGCGGAGTTTTCCACGGACGAGCCGGGCGGCGGTCCGGTTTCGCGCCTCCGCTTCGGCCGGGAGACGCGGCTGTACCATCTGGACCTCTCCCGGTTTCACGAGCGGGATCCCCGCACCTCGCGGAGCCCGCTCAAGATCCTGGGCGTGTACGGCATGCGGGGAGGGCAGTGGCGCAAGCTGGAGGGGGAAGAGATCATCTCGGGGGTGAGCTCGCTGGAGGAGCTGGATTGACGGGCGGGGGTGCAGGATGAAACGCAAGAAGCCCTGGGGTGGGCGGTTCGAGGCGGAGACGCACGGGCAGGTCGAGGCCTTCACGGCCTCGATTCATTTCGATCAGCGCCTGGCCCCGCATGATATTGCGGGAAGCATCGCCCACGCCCGCATGCTCCAGAAATGCGGCATCCTCTCGAAAGCCGAGGGGGACGCCATCGTGACGGGCCTGGAGGAGATCCTGAAGGAGATCGAGCGGGGGGAGTTCCGCACCGACCCGGCCCTGGAAGATATCCACATGCACATCGAGCGGCGCCTGGTGGAGAAGATCGGCGACGCCGGCGGCAAGCTGCACACCGCGCGGAGCCGGAACGACCAGGTGGCCCTGGACCTGCGGCTCTATCTCCGGGAGGCCATCGGACAGATCCGCGACCAGATCCGCGGCCTGCAGGAGGCCGTGGTGGCCGAGGCCGAGGTGCACCTGGGAACGGTCATGCCGGGCTACACGCACCTGCAGCGGGCCCAGCCCATCCTCCTGGCGCACCACCTGCTGGCCTACTTCGAGATGTTCCAGCGCGACCGCGACCGGTTCGCGGACTGCCTCACCCGGGTGAACGTCCTGCCCCTCGGGGCAGGGGCCCTGGCGGGGACGACGCTCCCCATCGACCGCGCCTACGTGGCCAAGCTGTTGAACTTCCCCAAGATCGCCGCCAACAGCGTGGACGCGGTGGCCGACCGGGACTTCGCCGTGGAGTTCCTGGCGTGCTGCGCCGTCCTGGCCATGCACATCTCCCGGCTGGCGGAGGAGCTGGTCCTGTGGGCCAGCGCCGAGTTCGGGTTCATCGAGCTGCCCGACGCCTTCGCCACCGGGTCCAGCATGATGCCGCAGAAGAAGAACCCGGACGTGGCCGAGCTGGCCCGGGGGAAGGCCGGCCGGGTGTACGGCTCCCTCCTGGCCCTGCTCACGGTGCTCAAAGGGCTTCCGCTGAGCTACAACCGCGATCTCCAGGAGGACAAGGAGCCGGTGTTCGACGCCGTGGACACCATCCGGCAGACACTGGACGTGTTCCCGCCCATGCTGAAGGCCATCAAGTTCCGTCCCGAGCGGATGCGAGCCGCCGCGGCCGATGGGTTCCTGAACGCCACGGATCTGGCCGAGTACCTGGTCACGAAGGGAGTGCCCTTCCGCGAGGCGCACGAGACGGTGGGTCGCATCGTCCGGGAGTGCCTGGAGTCGGGACAGCGGCTGGAGGTCGTGCCGCTGCAGCGCCTGCGCGTCTTCTCCCGGGCCTTCGAGGCGGACGTCTCCAAGTATATCACCCTGGAGGCCTGCATCGAGCGGCGGCGGTCGGCGGGCGGCACCAGCTCCCGCCTGGTTGGCGAGGCCATCCGGCAGGCCAAGAAGACCCTGCGCATCCCATGAACTCCTCGTCCGCGCGGTCCCTTCATGCGTGCATCCTTGTCAGTATCGCACTGCTGGTCTTCGTCCTTGCGGGCTGTGGCCGCAAGGGGGCACCGGTCCCGCCCCGGCCCGTGGCCCCGGCCGCAGTGGGCGGCATCCGGGCGGAGCCGCGCGACAGCGGGATCCTGGTGACCTGGACCGGGCCCAGCCGGAACGAGGATGGTGCGCCCCTCACGGACCTCCTGGAGTTCCGGCTGTATCGCGCCGTCGGCGCTGCGCCGTCCCGGGAGGCGCAGGACCGCCCGGCTTTTTCCCTGCTCGCGACGATCCGTGCTGACGAGCCCGACAACGCCATCGTCCGGGGCAGCCAGTACGCCTTTCGGGATGATGGGGGGGGTGCGGGCCTCTCGACCGGCGTTCGGTACACCTATCGGGTGCAGGCGGTGAATCGCCGCGGGGTGGTGGGTCCGCCGTCGGTGGAAGTCTTTGTGGATTTCGCCCCGGCTCCGCCGCCGCCGGGCGGCCTGGCCACCTCGGCGGGTGACGGCACGGTGACCCTGACCTGGCAGGCGCCCTCCGGACCCGTGCCGGCCGGGACGCCGCCCGTGCGGGGCTACAACGTGTACCGGGGGCTCCGGCCGGGAACGTACGGGCCCCAGCCGATCAATGCGGGGCCGGTCGTCGAGACCCGGTTCCGTGACGCCGGCGTGGAGAACGGTACCACCTATTACTACGTGGTGCGGAGCGTCGGAATCGAACGGCCCCCCTGGCGCGAAAGCCACGACTCCGGCGAGGTGTCGGCGATGCCCGTGGACCTCACCCCCCCGGCGCCGCCCCGGGGCTTGGTGGCCATCCCTGGGCCGGGTGCCGTGGCCTTGAGCTGGAACGCCAACACCGAGCCGGATCTCCTCGGCTATCTCGTGTACCGCCTGGAGCCGCCTGCCCTGACTCCCATTCGCCTCACCGAGACCCCGGTGCAGACGACGACCTTCACCGACCGCACGGCCCGGCCCGGGGCGACCTACATCTACACCGTCACCGCCGTGGACCGCTCGCCCCGCCGCAACGAAAGCGCCCCCTCATCGGAAGCAACGGTCACCCTGCCCTGAGTTCAGCGAGAAATTCCTCGATCGGTCGGCCCTTCCCGGCCCTGTATTCCTGCCATTGGGTTCTTCAATACTTCAATGGAGCGTCCCTGTTCCCCACTGCGGGGAGAAGTTGACGTTGAGGGGAGAGCATGGACGGCACCATGCTCCCTCGCTGGAGAGTATCCAGGCGGCAGCATAACTTTGCTGGCGAGCGGAGCAGAGAGGGTCTGCGTTAAATGCTATAGCGAGATGCGCCGGCGTGGGTCCATTCGGATTCGGTGACGCGGGACTTCTCCAGCCGGGTGTCGCCGAAGGCAAGCGGTTTGCCCGCCGCGCGCCAGGCCGCGGTCCCGCCCTTGACGCTCGCCACCTGATCGATTCCCATCTGTCGTAGAAACTGCGCCGCCCGGAATGAGCGGATGCCGTGCTCGCACAGGGTGATCACGGGGCGGTCACGCGGCACCTCGGGGAGCCGCGACGCAAGATCCGCCTGGGGCAGACTGATCGCCCCCGGGACGTGTCCGTGGGCGTATTCCTCCGGCTCGCGGACGTCCAGCACGACGGCGTCGTGCGGATGGGATTCCAGGGCATTGACGTCGATCTCCCGCACCCCAGCGGCCGTGGTCAGCATGGCCCACGGCATGTGGGCCATGCCCCGGTTGGTCGCCTCGATGGCGGTCATGTTCAGCGGGCGCGCGGGTACCCCGTCGGTGAGAGTTGAGACGAACGCCCCGCGATCCAAGCGTGCCAGCGGATTGTACAGCCGCTCGAAGCCGATGGTCGTGCTGGGCCGCCCACACATCCCCTTGCCGCATGGTCCCTCAAAGTGGCCGGGGAAGACCGCCACCCAGTCCGGCAGCCGCAGCAACCGCGTCAGGCTCTCATACTGGGCGGCGGCGTCGCCCCCGCCAAAGTCCGGCCGTCCCACGTCGCCGACGAGCAGGGAGTCGCCCGTCAGCACCATGGACGGCTCTGGGCTGCGGGGTGGATTGATGATCAGGATCGAGATCAGCTCAGCGCGATGACCGGGTGTGTGCAGGACGCGTACGCGCAATTGCCCGAGCGCCAGCTCCTCCCCATCTTTGAGGGGGCGAAAAGGGTAGGCCACCTGGGCCGACTCGTGCAGGCAGAGCTCGGCCCCAGGCTTGGCCCGAAGCTCTCGCGCGCCCGACACGTGGTCCGCATGCACGTGCGTATCAATGACATACCGCAAGCGAAAGTTGCGCTCCCGCAACAACGCCTCGTACTGCTGCGTATCGATCGAGGGATCAACGATCGCCGCCTCGTGCGATTGGCGGGACGCCACCACATAGGACGCGCACCCACACCGTTCGTCAAGAATCTGCTTAAAATACATCGCGTCGTCTCCTTGAGCGGAATTTCCCTCTGCCTTTATCTCGCCTCGTTGCGGCTCGATCCCGTTCAGCTCTTGGAGGGCCTCCCGCAGGTGTGTTGCTTCTGAGAAACACTCCTCCCAAGGGATCGCTCTGCGGGTTGCCTCGCTGCGGAAGCTCTCCGGTACCCATTTCCTTGGCCCCCTCCGTACCGATTAGAGCTTCTCTTACTGACACCGAAAGGGTTTGTCAATTGGAAATCGAACCATACAGCCGGCTGTTGCCGGTGACCCACGAGGCTTCTACGGGTTGACCAGCGCCTATCCCGGTCGCGGCTCATTTGTCTCATCGCGCGCCGAGGCGAGGCCATCCGGCCCCACACGCGTCACCCCACTCCCGCCACGCCGTCCAGGGCGATTTTGGTTTTGACAGGCGGGCGCACCTGTGATACCCATTTCGCGATCCACCCGCCCGCAGGGATTTCGCCATCCTTCTCCGTCGTCTCGAGGAAAGGCACAGCCGCATGCACCACTTTCAGTACCGCGGTAACGACCTCATTTGCGAGGAGGTTCCGGTCGCCCGGATCGCCTCCGAGGTCGGCACCCCGGTCTATATCTACAGCCACGCCACGCTGACCCGCCACTTCCGGGTCTTCGACGAGGCCTTCGCCGGCGTCCTCCACCTCGTCTGCTTTGCCATGAAGGCCAACGCGAACCTCGCCGTCCTGAAGCTCTTCTCTGATCTGGGGGGCGGTCTGGACGTGGTGTCGGGGGGCGAGCTGTTCCGCGGCCTCAAGACCGGCGTGCCGCCGCAGCGGATCGTGTACGCCGGGGTGGGCAAGTCGCGGGAGGAGATCGCCTACGCCCTGAAGTCCGACATCCTGATGTTCAACGTCGAGTCCGGGCAGGAGCTCCGCCTGATCCACGAGGTGGCCTCGGGCATGGGAGTGCGGGCGCGGGTGGCCCTGCGGGTGAACCCGGATGTGGACCCCAAGACCCATCCATACATCTCCACGGGCCTGAAGAAGAGTAAGTTCGGTTTTGACATCGGCCACGCGCTGGAAGAGTACGAGGCGGCCAGGGCGCTTCCCTCCCTGGACGTGGTGGGGATCCACCACCACATCGGGTCCCAGATCACGGAGATCCGCCCCTTCGTGGACGCCCTGGAAAAGACCGCGGCCCTGGTTCGCACGCTGCGGGAGCGTGGCACAGAGATCCGGTACCTGGACGTGGGCGGGGGCCTGGGGATCACCTACAAGGACGAGGAGCCGCCCCTGCCCGCGGAATTCGCCCGGGCGCTCATCGGGGTCATCCGCGATTTGGACGTGACCGTCATCCTGGAGCCGGGGCGGGTCCTGGTCGGGAATGCCGGCATCCTGGTGACGCGGGTCCTGTACACCAAACAGACCCCAGCCAGGAACTTCGTGGTGGTGGACGCGGGGATGAACGACCTGGCCCGGCCGAGCCTGTACGGGTCGTACCACGCCATCCAGTCGGTGCGGCAGGTCTCAGGACGACCGGAAATGACGGTGGACGTGGTGGGACCGATCTGCGAGTCGGGCGATTTCCTGGCCAAGGACCGGGGCCTGCCCCGCTGCGAGCCGGGGGAGCTCTTGGCGGTGATGTCGGCGGGGGCCTACGGCCACACCATGTCCTCGAATTACAATGCGCGGCCGCGGGCGCCCGAGGTGATGGTCCGCGGGAACCGCTATCACGTCGTGCGCGAGCGCGAGACCTTCGAAGACCTTGTCCGGGGAGAACGGACGCTGGACGAGTTGGGGTAGGCCGGGGAACCCAGCAGGTTTGGGAGGTGTGGCCATGGCAAAGCGGGTGTTTCAGGGATCGCTGGTGGCGCTGGTCACCCCCTTCCGGGACGGGAAGGTGGACGAGGCCAAGCTGAAGGAGCTGGTGGAGTTTCAAATCAAGAACGGGACGGACGCCATCGTCCCCTGCGGGACCACGGGCGAATCCCCGACCCTGGACCACGACGAGCACAACCGGGTCGTGGACATCGTCATTACCGCGGTCAACAAGCGGATCCCCGTGGTGGCCGGGACCGGGTCCAACAGCACGGCGGAGGCGATCAGCCTGACCAGGCACGCCAAGCAGGCCGGGGCGGACGGGGCCCTCATCGTCCTTCCCTATTACAACAAGCCGACCCAGAAGGGATTGATCGAGCACTGCCGGGCCATCGCCGATGCGGTGGATCTCCCGCTGATCCTCTACAACATCCCCGGGCGGACCGGGGTGAACATGCTGCCCGAGACCGTGGCGCAATTGGCCGACCACCCCAACATCGTCGGGATGAAGGAGGCCACGGGCAACCTGGAGCAGATGACCCAGGACATCGTCCTGTGCGGGGACAAGCTCAGCTTCCTGTCCGGCGATGACACGCTGACGCTGCCCCTGATGGCGGTGGGCGGGCGCGGGATCATCTCCGTCGTCGCCAACATCGTGCCCAGGGACGTGGCCGACATGACCCACGCCTTCCTCAACGGGGATTGGAAGCGGGCCCGAGAGCTGCACCTCAAGCTCTTCCCGCTCTCCCAGGCCATGTTCATCGAGACCAACCCCATCCCGGTGAAGACCGCACTGGCCATGCTGGGCAAGATCCGGGAGGAGTTTCGCCTGCCGCTGTGCCCGATGACCGAGGCCAACCGGAAGAAGCTGGAGACCGCGCTCCGCGCCTACGGGCTGCTGTAGAGCCGACAGCGATCCCGCCGTGGCGGGACTGCCGGAGTGCGCCGAGGATGCCTGGGAGCTCCCTGACAGCGCCACCGAAGGAGGCAGGATCGTGATCAAGGCTGTCGTCGCCGGGGCCTCGGGGCGGATGGGCAAGCGCCTGATCGCCCTGCTGCGGGAGAGCCCGGACTTTCAGGTCATCGGGGCGGTGGAGCGCAAGGACCACGTGGACGTGGGGCGCGACGCCGGGGAGGTGGCCGGTGTCGGGCCGTTGGGGGTGTCCATCGTGGACACGATCGGCAAGGCGCTTCCGAGTGCCCAGGTCGCCCTGGACTTCACGGCGCCCGCGGCCGCCATGCAGAATCTGGAGGCCGCGGCCCACGCCGGCGTGGCCATGATCGTGGGCACCACGGGGCTCTCCGAGGCGGACCTCACGCGGGCCCGGGAGCTGGCCGGCAAGATTCCGTGCGTGCAGTCGCCGAACATGAGCGTGGGGGTCAACGTCCTCTACGGGGTCCTGGCCCAGGTGGCGCGAACGCTGGGAGACGGGTACGACATCGAGGTGATCGAGGCCCATCACCACTTCAAGAAGGATTCCCCCAGCGGCACCGCGGATCGGATGGCCCACGTCCTGGCCGAGGCCCTGGGGCGCGACCTGCGCAAGGTGGGTGTGTACGGACGACACGGGATCGTGGGGGAGCGCGCGAAGGAGGAGATCGGCGTTCACGCCATCCGCGCAGGCGACATCGTGGGGGAGCACATGATCCTCTTCGGCGGGATGGGCGAACGGATCGAGATCACGCACCGGGCCCACAGCCGGGACAACTTTGCTTTTGGCGCCCTGCGGGCCGCGCGGTGGGTGGTGGGGAAGCCTTCCGGTCTGTACGACATGCTGGACGTGCTGGGACTGAAGTAGACGGAGAGCCGAGAGCCGCGAGCCGAGGGAGACCGAAACGGTCGAGCCGAGAGTCGCGAGCCGAGAGCCGCGACCGGAGCGCCGAGCGCCGAGCGCGGAGAGCCGAGGAAGGACGAGAACGCCGGGTTGGGAGATGAGAGCGGCAGGGAGGGCCTGTCCATCCCTGTCGCTGTCCCTGTCCCTGTCGAATAGTACCACTCAGAGAGGAGTGTGATGGCTGAGTACACGCAGGCGAAGCGGCTTCAGGTGCTCCCGCCCTACCTGTTCGCCGAGATGGACCGGCTGAAGCAAGAGCAGGTGAAGAAGGGGGTGGACATCATCAGCCTGGGAATCGGGGATCCGGACCTGCCGACGCCCCCGCACATCGTCGAGGCGCTGGCCAGGGCCGCGGCGGATCCGGCGAATCACCAGTATCCCTCCTACGAGGGGATGCTGGCCTTCCGGAAGGCGGCGGCCGATTGGTACCGGTCCCGGTTCGGCGTGACGCTCGACCCGGCGACGGAAGTCCTCAGCCTCATCGGGTCCAAGGAGGGGGTCGGCCACTTCCCCCTGGCCTTCGTGAATCCCGGCGATGTGGTCCTGGTCCCCGACCCGGCCTACCCGGTGTACCAGGCGGGCACCATCTTCGCTGGTGGCGTGGCGTACCCCATGCCCCTCACCCGCGCCCGCGGATTCCTGCCCGACCTGGACGCCGTCCCGGCCGAAGTGCTGAAGCAGGCGAAGATCCTCTGGCTGAACTATCCCAACAACCCGACGGGCGCGGTGGCGCCGCGGGAGTTCCTGGCAAAGGCGGTGGAGTTCGCCCGCCGGCACGGGCTGATCCTGGCCCACGATGCGCCCTATTCCGAGATGGCCTTTGACGGCTATCGCCCCGAGAGCGTCCTCCACGTGCCCGGGGCCAAAGAGGTCGCCGTCGAGTTTCACTCGCTCTCCAAGACCTACAACATGACCGGGTGGCGCGTGGGCTTCGCCGTGGGGAATGCGGCGATCCTGGCGGGCCTCGGGCGGATCAAGACGAACCTGGATTCCGGCGTTTTCCAGGCGGTGCAGCACGCCGGCATCGCCGCCCTGACCGGCCCCCAGCAGTGTATCGCCGACAACTCCAGGATCTACCAGGAGCGGCGCGACGTCCTGGTGGGGGCGCTCCGGGAGATGGGATTCCAGGTGGAGGCGCCGCGGGCGACCTTCTATCTCTGGATCCCCGTCCCCAAGGGGTTCACCTCCAAGAGCTTCAGCGTGGAGATCCTGGCGAAGGCCGGCATCGTCCTGACGCCTGGGAGCGGGTTCGGCGCGGCCGGTGAAGGCTACGTTCGGGCTGCCTTGACGGTCGGCGTGGACCGTATTCGCGAGGCAGTGGAGCGCATCCGGAAACTGGGAATCCGAGGGACCTAAGCAACGGCGTTCGAACGTTCGGGCGTTCGGTGGTTCGGGGGTACGCCCGAACACCCGAACACCCGAACACCCGAACCACCGAACAGTCATGAGAGATCGCATCCTCATCCACGGCATCCAGTTCTACGGGCACCACGGGGTCCGCGAGGAAGAGCGAAAGCTCGGGCAGCGCTTTCTCGTGGACGTGGAGTTATGCCTGGACCTCAGTGGGGCAGGCCGCCAGGATGAGCTTGTCGCCACCGTGGATTACGAGCAAGTGCACGCACTCGTGGTGGAGGTCGGAACGCGCGAGCAGTTCAGGCTGCTGGAGGCCCTGGCAGAGCGGCTCGCCTCGGTCATTCTGGAGCGTTTCCCGGTCCGGCAGGTGACGGTCCGGGCCACGAAGCCGTCGCCGCCCATCCCCGGCGTTCTCGGTGGTGTGTCGGTGGAGATCACGCGAACGTGAAGGTCCAGGCATTCATCGGCATCGGCTCCAACCTGGGGGATCGCCTGGTGCATTGCCGGGCGGCCCTGGATCGGCTCGTCCTCCTGCCCGGCACCACGCTGAAACGGATCTCCCCCTTCTTCGAGTCGGAGCCGCAGGAGGGTGTCGAGGGCGGGCGCTTCCTGAATGCGGTGGCGGAGGTTGCCACGAGCCTCTCCCCCCGCGTGCTCCTCGGCCACCTGCAGGAAATCGAAGCGGCGCTGGGCCGGTCCCCGGATCATCTCCCGCGGACGGCGCGGACAATAGACCTGGATATTCTGCTGTATGGCGATACCGTCATGCACGAGCCCGACCTCACGATTCCTCACCCACGGATGGCCGCGCGGCGGTTTGTGCTGGCGCCTCTAGTGGCGCTGGCACCGGGGCTTCGCCATCCCGTGCTACAGATGACGACGACAGAGCTGCTCCAGCGTCTCGGCACGGAGCACCCGGCCGCCGTCTCAGGGATGCAGCGATGAAAGAGACCCCGGCGCCGCCTCGCTACATCGTGGTGGACGGTCCCATCGGGGTGGGGAAGACCAGCCTGGTGGATCTTTTGTCCGAGCGGCTGGGGGCGCGCAAGCACCTGGAGGTGGCCGAGGACAACCCCTTCCTCCCGAACTTCTACAAGGACTCCAGGCGCTACGCCTTCCAGACCCAGCTCTGGTTCCTGCTGAACCGCTTCCGCCAGCAGCAGGAGCTGGGCCAGTTCGATCTGTTCCGTCAGACCCTGGTCGCCGATTATCTGTTCGCCAAGGACAAGATCTTCGCCTACCTGACGCTGGAGGATCACGAGCTGGCCCTGTACGAGCGGGTCCACGCACTCCTCCAGGTCCGGGTGCCCACGCCGGACCTGGTGATCTTCCTGCAGGCCACCACCGACGCGCTCCTGCAGCGAATCGCGATCCGGGGCAAGGGCTACGAGCGGGAGATCGACCGGAAATACCTGGACGACCTGAACGCGGCCTACACGCACTTCTTCTTCCATTACACCGCGTCGCCGCTCCTGGTGGTGAATACCAGTGACATTGACTTCGTCAACCGCAGGGAGGACTTCGAGGACCTGATCGAGAAGATCGGGCAGACCCGCGCGGGGATGCACTACTACGTCCCGCTTGGATCCCGCAAGTAGCAGCGAAGGGACCGAGACGGATTCGGACCAAGGCAATTCGGCAATTGGGCACTCTGGCACTCTGGGAACATGACACCCCTGATTGCCAGGTTGCCTGACTGCCCGGTTGCCATGCGGTCGCACCACCTGCCGGCCTGGAGGCACCGGAGCCAACCTGGGACCGGGAGCCTCGAGGGGGCCGGGGGGAGGGTGCGCCGGATTCATTGGCCTTCCGGATCGGTCCGGAAGGCCTTTGTGCTTTCCGGGGCCTGACCGGACGAGGAGGGGACCTCATGGCGCGAGACAAGGTGACGGTCCGGACGCTCCGCCGGATGGAGGAGCGCGGCGAGAAGATCACGATGCTCACCGCCTACGACTACCCCATGGCGCGCGCAGTGGACGACGCGGGCATTGACGTCATCCTCGTGGGAGATTCGCTGGGGATGGTGGTCCTGGGGCATCCGACGACACTGCCGGTGACCATGGACGACATGGTCCATCACTGCAAGGCGGTGGCGCGGGGCGTCTTGCGTGCCCTGCTGGTCGCCGACCTCCCGTTCATGTCGTACCAGGTGAGCCGCGAGGATGCCCTGCGGAATGCGGGTCGGCTGGTAAAGGAGAGTGGGGCCGAGGCGGTCAAGCTGGAGGGCGGACGGGAGATCCTGGGATCGGTCGAAGCCCTGGTGGCGGCCGGGATCCCGGTGATGGGGCACCTGGGGCTGACCCCGCAGGCCTACCATCGGATGGGCGGGTACCGGGTCCAGGCCCGGACCGCCGAGGAGGCCGACCGGCTCCTGAAGGACGCTGTGGCCCTGGAGCGCGCGGGGATATTTGCCCTGGTTCTGGAGGGGATTCCGGCCGCGGTGGCACGGGGCGTTACTCGGGAGCTGGCGGTGCCAACGATCGGCATCGGGGCCGGGCCGTTTTGCGACGGGCAGGTCCTGGTCACCCACGATATGCTGGGCCTCCAGACCGACCTGTCGCCCAAGTTCGTGAAACGGTACGCCCAGGCGCGCCAGCTCTTCATCGAGGCCATGCGGTGTTTCCGGGACGAGGTGCGCTCGGGGGCATTCCCTGGCCCTGAGCACAGCTACGACCTGGACCATCCTGCCGCCTCCACCTCGGGCTAAGGGTCCCGCTGCGCGCAGGCGGAATCGTTCAGCAGACATTGATGGAGGGCGGGATCATGGAGATCATCCAGAGCCCCCTGGAAATGCAGCGGCTCGCCGAGGACTATCGCCGCACCGGGAAGTCCATCGGCCTCGTTCCGACCATGGGGGCATTGCACGAAGGACATCTCAGTCTGCTCCGGCGATGCCGGGCCGAGAACGACGTGGTCATCATGAGCCTGTTCGTGAACCCGGCCCAGTTCAACCGGACGGACGACCTGGAGCGCTATCCGCGGGACCTCGAAGGGGACAGCCGGATGGCCCGCGAGACCGGGGCGGACGTCATCTTCGCCCCGACAGCGGAGGGGATGTACCCGGACGGGTACGTGACCTATCTCAACGTCGAGCGGATCACGGAGCGGTGGGAAGGGGCGTCGCGGCCCGGCCATTTCCGCGGCGTGGCCACGGTCTGCACCAAGCTGTTCACCATCTGCCGCCCCCACCGGGCCTATTTCGGCCAGAAGGACTATCAGCAATCGCTGGTGGTCCGGCGC
>Ga0155960_1149_pt1 | contig 26420 bp, 25 predicted proteins | sample RifCSPlowO2_02_FD_107614 | JGI IMG/M metagenome (GOLD analysis project Ga0155960, IMG submission 107614) | candidate division NC10 bacterium RIFCSPLOWO2_02_FULL_66_22
TGGCGGTCTTGGGCAGCTCGGGGATGAACTCGATCCAGCGGGGATACTTGTAGGGGGCGATGGCCTCCTTCACATAGGCCTTCAGCTCTTCTGCCAGCTCGTTCGACGGCTGATGCCCCTGCTTCAGGACAACGTAGGCCTTGGGCTTGACCAGCTCATCGGTGTCTTGCGCCCCGACTACGGCGCACTCCAGCACGGCCGGATGGCCGATGAGGGCGTTTTCCACTTCCACCGGTGAAACCCAGATGCCCCCCACCTTCAGCATGTCGTCCGACCGGCCGCAGTACCAGAAGTACTCTTCCGGGTCCTGGTAATACTTGTCGCCGGTCTTCACCCACTCGCCCAGCATCGTCTCCTTGGTCTTCTGGTGCTTGTTCCAATAGAAAGCGGCGGCCGAGTCCCCCTTGATCAACAGGTTGCCGACCTCGCCCTGGGGCAGGGTCCGCCCCTCCTCGTCCACGATGCGGGCCTTGTAACCCGGCACGATCTTCCCCGAGCTCCCGGGGCGCACCTCCCCGATCCGGTTCGAGATGAAGATGTGGAGCAGCTCCGTGGAGCCGATGCCGTCCAGGATCTCCAGGCCGAATCTGTCCTTCCAGCGGTGGAAGATGGGGGCCGGCAGCGATTCTCCGGCCGAGACGCAGACCCGCACCGATTTCAGGGCCTGATCCAGGCGGCCCGGCCCCTGGTCCTTGGCCGATTTTGCCTCCGAATCCGCCAGCTGGAGCATGGCCGCGTACAGCGTAGGGACCCCGTAGAAGATGGTGGGCCGATACGTCGCCAGGACCTCGAACATCTTGTCGGGCAGCGGCCTCCCCGGATACAGGACCGCGGGAGCGCCGACGTTGAACGGGAAGTACAGGTTGTTTCCGAGCCCGTAGGCGAAGAAGAGCTTGGCGGCAGAAAAGGTGATGTCCTGCGCCCGGATGCCCAGGATCGGGCGGGCGTACAGTTCGGCGCAGTAGACCATGTCGTGGTGCAGGTGCACCGCCCCCTTGGGAAAGCCGGTGCTCCCAGACGAGTACAGCCAGAAGGCGACATCATCCCGGGACGTGTCGGCCGCCTCACAGGTCGGGGGCTGGGCCTGGACCAGCTCCGCATAGGACACGAGGGGGCCCGCCGCCTTCCCCACCACCACGATGTGGCGGACGTGCGGGAAGCGGTCCCGGAGGGCGCGGAGCGGTTCCCACAACGCCTCGTGGACCACCAGCACCTTGGCCCGGCTGTCCTGGAGCATGTACTCGTAATCGACCGGCCGGAGCATGGTGTTCATGGGGATGGGGACCGCCCCGACCTTGATGGCGCCAAAGAAGGCGGCCACGAACTCCGGGCTGTCCAGCAAGAGGAGGGCGACCCGGTCCTCCATCTCCACCTTCAGGGAGCGGAGGGCGCTGCCGAAGCGGTTCACCGCGTCGGCAACCTCCTGGTAGGTGGTGGTCTTCCCCTCGTAGTGCAGCGCGGTCTTGCCGCCCCGCCCCGCCGCCAGGTTGCGGTCCACGAAGTGGGTGGCGACGTTGAACTGCTCTGGGAGATCCACCCGCGGCACACTCATCTGTCGCCTCCTTTGGAACCACAGATGAACACAGATGAACGCAGATGTCCCAACCCGGATTTCGGAAGGATTATCTGTGTGTATCTGTGTGCATCTGTGGTTGCATCGTTCCGTGCACTCAGGCGGCCCGGGGTGCGATCCAGCCGGGGTGCTGGAAGATCTGGTCCAGCAACTCCTCGTCCGCCGCCGTGGGCAATTGCGCCGCCAGGTAGCTCTCGTATTGGCTCGGGTCCACCCGCTCGCCGGTCGCGCTGTAGCACTGCCCGGCGTAGGTACCGATGGCCCGGTTGAACGTGAGGTCCGAAACGCTGAGCTTGGGCTGATCGTCCGGGATCAGCCGGTTCAGCTTCTCCACCAGGGCCACGCATTCCTGCCGGTAGAGTTCCCGGTTATAGGCGTTCAACCGCTCCTTGTCGGGCGAGGACGTGTTCTGATCCTCGTCGTAGCGCCCCTTGAGTCCCCACTCGTAGGCCCACTGCGAGGTCGCCGAGCCGTCCTTCCCGAACAGGTCGAAAGCCGTGGGGATCCACTTGTTGAAATAGCGCTGGATGATGGGCGTCGGGATCTTCCCCGCCTTCAGGATCCGGAGCAACCCGTTGTTGCCCGTCCCCAGGTGAAACGACTCCTCCTTCAGCATGGGCCCCATGCTCTGCGCCAGGGGGGCAAAGGCGGAGAAGCTGAGCATCTTCAACTGGAACTTCCCGTCCCGGTCGATGAACTGCGTGTAGACGAAGAAGTCCAGCCAGTTCTGGACCTCCAGGTTGAATGAGCCCAGCAGGCGCTGATTACAATAGGCGTGTCGCTCCAGGAGCTTCTGCGCCTCGATGCGTCCTGAGGTGCCGAAATGATTCACCAGGATGTGGGACATCTGGACGCCGTGGCGCATCTCCTCGCACATCACCCGGGCCAGGCAATCCAGGTCGTAATCGGTGGGCGCCGTCTCCAGGAGGCGGCGCTGCTGTTCCACCGAGGCAAACTCGGTGTCGCCCTGGACCACGATGAGCTGCTCCAGCGAGTCCCTGATCCGCTGATCCGGGACGTGCTGGAGGGTCCGCCACCGCAGCTGGCCCTGGAAGGCGCCGAAGCGGATCTCGGGGTGCTCCAGCTCCCCGTACTTCGGTTCGGGCGTGTAGTCGCGGAGCTTGGGATGCTCGCGGAGACCGATCTCGCGCTGCCATTCGCGGAACAGGTCTACCCAGTCGTCAAAGGTAGAAATCCTGGCCATGACCCCCCTCAATCGATTTTCGATTGTGGATTGTGGATTTCGGATTGAACCGAGCCTCCGGAAAATCTGCAATCCTCAATCTGCAATCTACAATGGGTTATTAGTGTCCCCGGAACGACGCCACCCGCTTCTCCACGTAGGCCTGGAACCCTTCCTTGGCGTCCTGGCTCTCGAACAGTTCCTGCTGCAGCTCCCGCTCCAGGGCCAGGGCATCCTGGAAGCTCATCTCGATCCCGGACTGGACGGAGCGCTTGATGCGTCCCACCGCCTTGCTGGCCTTGGCGGGCGGCACGAACTGCCGCGCGTAGGCCAGCACGCCCTCCCAGAAACTCTCGGCGGGGAAGATCTCGTTGACGAGGCCCAGCTCCTTGGCCTCCTCGAAGGGCATGTTCCGCCCCAGGACCATCAACTCCAGGGCCCGGGCCTTGCCGATCAGGCGGGGCAGCCGCTGCGTCCCGCCGGTGCCCGGCAGGACACCCAGGCCGATCTCGGGCAGGCCGATCTTGCCGCCGTCCTTCTTGGCCAAGCGAATGTCGCAGGCCATGGCGATCTCCAGCCCGCCGCCTACCGTGTGGCCGTTGAGCGCGGCGATGGCGAGCTTGGGTGTCTGTTCCAGGCGGTTCAGGGTCTCGTTGGCGTGTAGGCAGAAGTAGTATTTGAACTGCGGCGTCACCTCCGACAGCATCTTGATGTTGGCGCCGGCCGAGAAGAACTTCTCCCCCTTCCCCCGCACCACCAGGACGTGCACCTCGTCGTCGAAGCGGGCCTGAAGGATCGCCTCGTCGAATTCCCGAAACATCTGGTGGGTATAGGTGTTCGCCGGTGGGTCGTTCAACTCCAGGATGGCAAGACCCTTCTCCGTTCGATATTCGACCAGGGACATGGGCCACTCCTTTCGCGCTGTCTGCCGCTTTACCTCGACGGGTGCCGCAGGATCCGGCCCGCGCGGCGCGCCGTAGCGCCCTCGCCGCCCAGGAAACCCCGCAGGAAGATTCCCAGCATGAAATCGGTCAGTCGCTTGGCCTCCCCATCCACCTCGGGCCGGTACCAGGTGTAGATCCAGTTCATGCTGCCGAACAGGGTCATGGCGGCGAGGCGCAGGTCCCGCCCGTTTCCCCGCCGGTCCCCCCGGATTTCCCGCAGGATGGACGCCAGGCTGTCGTAGTACCGCTTCTTGGTCTGGCGGATCTTCGCCAGATACTCGCCCCGAAGCGACTCAGCCTCGTGGGAGAGGACCTTCATCTCCCGCATGTGGCTGAGGGAGATCTCCAGGTGGGTGAAGACCAGGAGGCGCAGGCGCTCCAGGGGGTCGTCAATCGCTTTGGCCCGCTCCTCGAAGGTGTCCAGGATCTGCCGGAGGACGTGATCGCAGATGCGGAAGAGGGCTTCGTTCTTGCTCCGGAAGTAGTAGTAGTGCCCGGCCAGGCTCATCCCGGTGGCCCGGGCCAGCTCCCGGATGGAGGCGCGGTGGAAGCCCCGCTCGGCGAACACCTCGGCGGCGCGCTGGAGGACGAACTCCAGCTTCTGGTCGTACGTCTGGCGGCTCTCGCCCGCCTGTCCATTGGAGGGGTCGGTTCGCATGCCGTCACCGGGAGGGAAGGATTCGAACGAACGTTCGAATAGCTACCAGGGGCTGCGGCGGGTGTCAAGGGAAATCACGGCCCATCATCCCATGCTCCAATATAATCATGTTGACAATGTCTGCATTTAGACATATTAGTATTTCATCATACTTGGAGGCTTTTGACCCATGCCCGGACGCAGGCAGCGGAAGACGACGGAGGCGGGGGCAACCGAGCGGCTGCTCCAGGCCAAGCTGCCGGCGCACCTGGTGAAGGCCCTCCGGATCCTGGCCCTGGAACAGGACACGACCGTGAAGACCCTGTTGACCCGGCTCGTGGAGGACTATGTGGGGCAGCAGCGCCGCGGCTCGGGGGGAAAGGGATGAGGCGTCCAGGGGCAGGGTGGCGAGGCGGGCTGGGGGGAATCGGGTTGGGGGTCCTCGCCCTGCTGCCGGGCCTGGGCTGCGGGCCGGCGGCGCTCCTGCTGATGAGCGCGGCCGGCGGCGCGGCGGCCATCACCGGAGAGCCCCAGCGGATGTACAACACCCAGGGTCAGGACTTCAACGAGCAGCGCATCGGCCAGATCCGCTCCGGCATCCACACGCCAGAGGACGTGGTGAACCTCCTGGGGCATCCCCAGACCAAGGTCTTCACCCGGGACGACGAGGAGTGGGCCTACCGCTATCACGTCCCGCCGTCGCTTCTCCGATCGGGAATGGAAAAGATCCTGACGATTCGATTCCGGGAAGGCAAGGTGCAGGAGGTTCGATACTCCGTCAGCACGCTGTAGCTCATAGCTCATGCCTGATGGCTCATAGCAACAATCATGAGCAATGAGCTATGAACCATGAGCTATTGGGTGAAGACCTTCTTGATGCCCCGGCCTAGCGACTGGACATCCTCCCCCATTCCCCGCATCGTGGCACAGCCCGCCGTCAATCCCATGAGGACGACCAGGAGGACTCCGACCAACCACCGGATCGCATGAGTTCGCATCCCCTGTTCCTCCCGGGCCCGGTTCATCCCAAATATTTCACCGCCAAGGTCGCCAAGAACGCAACGGTACGTCAGCTCAGAAGAATCTGGGGGCGGACGCCGGGCCAAACTGTTCCGAGGCGCCGATCGACGCTTCCCCCGTCAGGGCTTGAATATCGGGGAGTTTCTTGGCGGACTTGGCGTCTTGGCGGTTTAACTGCACTGTTTGGGTTCATCACTGTGCGCCCGATCCCTGGAATTCCTCCTGCCCGCGAACCATCCCGGGGGTGATGAAGTAGGTCCCGTCGCACCCCGCCCGGAGCAGGGAGTCGGCTGTGGCCCTGTTCCCCCCCGTCGCCGCCAGGCTGACCCCGGAGGCCAGCGCCATCCCCGGGCAGATCGCCCCCGCCTTGAACGGGATGTACAGGAAGCTCCCGATGGCCCCCGCCACAGCGGCCATGGCTGTGAAGCCTGGCGAGTCGTCGGGTTTCGCAGGCGCCCTCGATGTTTCCTGTTGTCCCCACCCGTTTCCGGTGGCGGCAAGGACTATACCCGTCACCAGGAGAATCGCCAGCGGCCCGCGGAGCATCCTGTTACTCATCCATCTCTCCTTTCCGCGTCCTCCGAAGTCGCCTCGTTCGGCCCCCCTCACCCATGCCCTCTCCCGCGTGGGGGAGAGGGAAGAGCTGTCTGGCCCCCGTCCCACACCCAGGGTCACGTCCTTTCTCGCAACCGAGGGTCCGGGCTGCGCCACCTGACCGGCGTTGAACACTGAGGGCCAGCCGCCCTTCATCGATCCCGGGAAGGGGCCTTGACCCTGGCGATGATCGTTTCCACAGCCCGCCCGGCATTCTCGAAGACCTTGGCGATATCCCCCGGTCCGGCCCGGCGGATGTGGACCCCGGCGACGACCACCGTCGTGCGCCCCAGCGCCTGCGCCAGGCTGGCCGCGAAGGGCCGGGCCAGTTCATCCTCCTTGTGACCCAGCAGGGCGAAGACGGAGGTGGTGGCGCTCCGCCGCCGCGCGTCCGCGCGGCTCGGCCGCGGGATGCTGATGGCCACCGCCCCGATGTGGGGAACGTCGCCGCCGACGAGGTTGACGGCCAGGCCCTCCTGCGACACGAAGGCCGTGCCCCAGACACGATGGCGCCCCGCGCCGGCGTCGAACTCGAATTGGATGGGCGCGTGGGGAGTCGCTCCCGCCTCTCGGATCGTCCGCCGAGAGGACGCGCCGGGCTTCATGACGGCTGGTGGCGCGGGGGGTGCGTCCCGGTCCACTCCCTGGTCAGCCTGTGCGGGATCCCGAACCGGTCCAGGATGCGGCCCACGGTGTGATTGATGATGTCGTCCAGCGTCTTGGGCCGGTTGTAGAAGGCAGGCATGGGAGGGAGGATCACCGCCCCCAGCTCCGCCAGGGCCAGCAGTTGCCGGAGGTGCCCGAGGTGGAGCGGCGTCTCCCGGGCCACCACCACCAGGGGCCGTCCCTCTTTCAGCGTGACGTCGCCCGCCCGGCAGATCAGCGTCTCCGCGTAACAGTTCGCCAGGGCGGAGACCGTCTTGATGCTGCAGGGGGCGATGATCATCCCCGCGGTCTGGAACGACCCGCTGGCCACGGCCGCGCCGATGTCCCGGTTGTCGTAGACCTGGGTCGCCAGGGCTTCCACATCCTTGAGGCTGTAGTCCGTCTCCTCCAGGATGGTCCGCTTGGCGGCCGCGCTGATGATCAGGTGGGTTTCCACATCGGGAACCCCGCGGAGCACTTCCAGCAATCGGATGCCGTAGATGGCGCCGCTGGAGCCCGAGATGCCGACGACCAGTCTCATGCCTCCCTCCGCAGGCCTTCGACCACGGCCTGCCAGCCCTGGAGCGCCTCCTGAAGCGGGCACCCGGGGTCAAACGTGATCCCCCCGGTGAGGCGCGCCCCGGGTTCGAGATCCTCCCGCGCCTGATCCGCCAGGACCATCTCGACCGTCGCCTCGAAGCGGGCCAGCTCCGGGAACCCGGCCATGGGATTCTGCTTCTCCCGCACGCTCGTCTTCACGTAGTAGGCCATCCCCTCGTCAATGAGACAGACGGTCAGCGTGCCGTCCCGGCGCATGTTCCCGGACGTCCCGCTGCTCCGGTACGTTGCCAGGCGCAGCCGGCGGGCGTCCACCGCTACTACCTCGCCATATGACAGCAGGGCAGGGTGCGGCCAGCCCTGTGGGTCCGTGGTGGCGATCAGGATGGCCTGGCCCATCCGCGCCGGCAGGTCCCGTCCGCTCAGCCGCGCGAGGAGGACATCCGGAAGGGTGTTACCCAGTGCGCGTGCCACGCGGCTCACTTCCGCCGGGCCATCAGCAAGAGGCCGAAGCCCGACGCCGCCACCAGGAGGAGGCTCACCACCTGGGCGGCGCGGAAACTCCCCATCATCAGGCTGTCGATGCGCAGCCCTTCCACGAAGAAGCGGCCGATGGAATACAGCCCCAGGTAACACAGGGTCAGTGCGCCCGGCCGGGACTGCAGCCGCGTGCGGAGGCCGAACCACAGGATGGCGAAGACCAGCAGGTTCCAGAGGGATTCGTACAGAAACGTCGGATGGAAGTACTCGAAGCCCGCCAGATGCGGCGGGCGATGGGCGGGATCAATGTACAGCTTCCACGGCAGGGTGGCGGGAACGCCGAAGGCCTCCTGATTGAAAAAATTCCCCCAGCGGCCGATGGCCTGGCCGATGGCCACGCCGGGCACCATGATATCCATTGTCACCGGCAGGGACAGCCCGGCGTACCGGCAATACAGGATCGTCGCCAGCGCGCCGGCGATCAGCCCGCCATGGATGGCGAGGCCCCCCTCCCACACCGCCACGATCTTGGCGGGATTGGCCGCGTAGTAGTCCCAGTTGAACAGCACGTAGTAGAGGCGGGCGCCCAGCAGCGCCACGAGCACGGCGAGCACGATGGTATTCAGCAGCTTGTCGGGATCCTGGCCTCGCCGGATGGCCTCCCGGTGCGCCAGGGTTGTTCCCAGCAGGACCCCGGTGGCGATCAGGATGCCGTACCAGCGGATGGCCAGGGGTCCGAACTGCAGGGCGATGGCACCAGGGGAGGTGAACATGTCACTCCAGAGAAAAAGCGTTCGGTCGTTCGACAGTTCGGTCGTTCGGTGGTTCTTGTACGGCCGAACACCCGAACTCCCGAACCACCGAACGCCCTGTGGCTTCAGCCGCGGAACGCATATCTGAACGTGGTGACCAGGATGAAGTACGCCGCCTTGAGACTGCCCATGATGGTGCCGGCCACTTTGGATTTCCCGATGCGCTTCCGGTGCGTCACCGGCACCTCGCGGATCCGGTAGCCCCGCCGTGCCGCCTTGACGATCATCTCGACGGGCCAGCCGTACGTCCGCTCTCGCATGTCCAGCGCCACCAGGTCCGCGCGGCGAATCGCCCGGAACGAGCCGAGGTCGGTGATGCGCACGCCATACAGGAGCCGGACCAGGCGTGCCGTCAGCCAATTCCCGAACACCGCGTGCGGCGGCATGGCCCCCGCCTCCCGCTGTCCCAGCAGTCGGGAGCCGATGGCCAGTTCCGCCTCTCCTCGCGCCACGGGCCCCAGGACGTTCACCAGCTCCTCGGGCTGGTCGCTGGCATCCCCGTCCAGGTAGACCAGGATGTCGGCATCTGCGGCCGCGTCCAATCCTGCCTTGCAGGCCGCGCCGTATCCCCGCTCCAGCTCCGTCACGACCCGCGCCCCTGCCGCCCTGGCCACCTCCGCCGTGCGATCGGTGCTCCCGTTGTCGACGACGATGACCTCGGCCACCAGGTCACGGGGGACGGCCGCCACGACTCGGCCGATGGATCCCTCCTCGTTCAGCGCCGGGATGACGGCCACGATTTTCACACCGCCCACAATAGTCGCGGATTCCGCGGCAAGTCAAGCGGGAACCACTTCACGGAAATCACCAACCGCCAAGACGCCAAGACCGCCAAATCCTCTGGGGCGGATAGGGTCGTACCCGCCGCCCTCTGATCAATTGGTCATTGGTCATTGGCTCATTGGTCATTCATGCGGTCTGCCGCGTGGCCAGGACGCCTCCCGCGATGACCACCGCGGTCCCGAGGAGGAAGCGGCCGGTCAGGCTCTCCCCCAGGAGCAGCCAGCCCAGCACCGCTCCTACCACCGGCTGGGCGAAGAAGAACAGGGAGCCGGTGGACGCATCCATCAGGGTGAATCCCTTGTTCCACAGGTAGAACGCCAGGGCCGTGGACACCACGCCCAGGTACAGCGTCCCCCACCACACGGCCGGCGGAAGCGCCTGCCACGCGATCCCGCCCAGCTCCACCGGGATGGCCGGCGCAACGAAGAGGATCCCGAAGAGCGTCGCATAGGTCGAGACGGTCACCGGCGGGTAGCGGTCCGCCGCCAGGCGGCCCAGCACGGTGTAGAGCGCCCACGTGATCCCGGCAAGCAGCAGCAGGACATCCCCCCAGAAGGCCCGCGCCACGAGGGAGAACCCAGCCGACTGCTCCACCACCAGGAGGACACCCGCGGTAGCGATCCCGACCGCCGCCCCCTTGATCCAGGTGATCCGCTCCTTCAGCAGGACGGCCGCGAAGACCAGGATGAATGCAGGCGTGACCGAGGTGATGACGGCCCCGTGCCCCGCCGAAGAGAGTCGCGTGCCGATGAACTGCGCCGCCAGCGAGATGCCGAACCCGACGAGCCCCAGGAGGGCCATCCGGGGCAGGTCGCCCCGCCGGACCCACGGCGCGCGGCCGGCGACCATGACCAGCAGGAGGGTCGCGCCGCCGATGATCAGCCGCAGGGCCAAGAGCGTCATGGGGGGGATGTAGTCGAGGACGTACTTGCTGACCACGTACATCCCACCCCAGATGGCCGCCGCCAGGAAGAGACAGAAGGCTCCCAGGATCCTCGTGTGTGTTATCCCCATGAATGCGGAATGGAGGCCGGTGACCGCTTCCCCTTCTCCCTCTCGGTTCGCGGCTCGCGGCTCTCGGCTCGCCGCTCTCTTTTCGTGGATCCTTCTTCTCGGCTCTCGGCTCTTGGCTCTCGGCTCTCACTCAGGGTTCGAGAATCTCGACGACGGCGCTGGCCGACCCACCCGGCGTGGGGCCACCCGCCAAGGCGTACAGACGCCCCTGAAAGGCCACCATCCCCAACCCGTGGCGGGGCGTCGGCAGGTCCGGATCACGACTCCACCTGTTCGTGGCGGGTTCGAAGATCTCCACGTGGGGAAAAGTTCCCTCCGGTGCCTCGCCCCCCACCACGTAGATCCGTCCACCTAGGGCCGCGGCTCCGATCCCGCTGCGCGGGGTGGGCAACGGGGCACGCACGCGCCAGGCATCCGCAGCGGTGTCGTATTCCTCCACCACCCCGAGATTCCGCGCATACGAGCCGTTGAGACGACCGCCGATCACATAAATCTTCCCGGCCACGAGCGCAACGGCATGATGATCCCGTCCGGTCGGCAGAGACGCCCGAGCCTGCCACGCATCCGCCACGGGATCATACACTTCGGTCGCCGTGCTGTTGCGGGAGCTGGCTGCGCCACCGAATGCATAAATCTTCCCGCCCTGGCCCGCGGCCGCCAGGGCGCCCCGGGCGGTCGGCATCGGCCGCCGGGCCTGCCACCGATCGGCGCCGGGGTCGTAGGCGAAGACGGCATCGCTTGCGGTCCAACCGTCCCGGTAGCCCCCGACGACGAACAGGCGGTCGTGCACGGCGACCGCGGCCGTATGGTGCAGCCCCAGGGGAAGCGAGGCGCGCCGCTCCCAGCGGTCGGCAAGGGGGTGGTAGGTCTCCACCAGGCCGCCAGCCCCGCCGAACCCGCCCACGACGTAGATCGCCTCGCCCAGCACGGCGGCCGCCACCTCGCTCCGCCGCGTGGGCGCGTCAGCGCCGCGGCGCCAGGAGGCGGCACGCGCGGCGGGGAGGCCGAGAGACGACGCCGCGGCGAGACCGATGGCCGCCGTGACGAACTGCCGCCGGGTGATCATTTGAGGAGAGCCTCCAATTGTGCCCGGGCCTCGCCGGCGTTCCAGTCGCGCGGCCCCAGCTCCCGCGCGACCAGCCGGCCCCTCCGATCGATCAGGAAGCTGGCCGGCACGCCCGGCAGGCGATAGGTCTGAACGGTCCCCCCGCGGGGGTCCAGCAGGACCGGGAACGTGAGGCCCAGCTCCTTCACGAAGGCTTCCACCGTGCTCCGGGGGCCCGTGTCCAGGCTCACCGCCACGACGGCGAATCCCCGATCCTTGAGGGCGCGATAGGCCCGCTCCATGGACGGCATCTCGGTCCGGCAGGGGACACACCAGGTTGCCCAGAAATTCAGGAGAACCGCTTTCCCCCGGTAGTCGGAGAGACGGTGCGTGTTCCCGGCGAGATCCGTGAGAGCGAACTCGGGCGCCGGCTGGCCGATCTCCAGATCCTGGCTCCATGCCGGAGCCACCATCCCCAGGAACAGGATGAGGCCCAGCCCCACTGCGAGGGGCACCCGCTGTATCCGCCTGCTCCGGGCAATAAAAAACCCGGTGGACCAGAGACCCCGGTCCCCGGGTTCAACCGATGGCACGATCCCCGCCCTCACCGGCTACCGCTGGTCGCGGGTGCGCGACCCCCGCTCCGCCCCCGACGGCGGACGCGGCGCCCCCATCTCTCTCCTGGGCACGATGTGATAGGCCACCCCCTCGATCAACGGCATCGGCTGAAACCCGAAGCTGCGCCTCACCGCGTCGAGGGCGGTGATGGTCCCCACCTCCAGGAGCTCCAGGTGGCGATACCCCAGGAACGGATTCAGCCCCAGGCCTTCCAGCAGACGGGTCGCCCAGGCGACGGCCCGCCGCGACAGGTGGACCTTCACCCGCGGGATGTTCAGCATCTTGCCCACCTGGTCCGCGATCTCCTCGTAGGTGAGGTGCTGCGAGCCGCCGATGGGGATGGTGCGGTCCAGAACCTCCTCGTCGCCGAGCGCCCGCAGCAGGCAGGAGACCACGTCCCCCACCCAGATGGGCTGGAGCATGGTCTTGCCCGTCCCCGGGATCAGGAGGAGCCCCGTCCGCGTGAGCAGGCGGATCATGCCGCTGATCAGCCGGTCCCCGAGGCCGAACATCAGGGAGGACTGGAGGACCACGAAGGGGAGGCCGCTCTCGCGGAGCAGATCCTCGGCCCGCCCCCGGCTTCGCAGGAACGGCAGGCCGGCCGATGATCCGGTCCCGAGTGGGCTCACCATCAAGAGCCGCTCGACCCGCGCGGCCCGGGCGCCCTCCACGAGAGAGGCCATGCCCTCGCAGTGGACCCGCTCCACCCAGGCGTCCCGCCCCTCGTGGATGGGGGCGGCCAGGTGGATGATCTTCCGGCTTCCCTGGCAGGCCGCGGCCACGGCGTCCGCATCCAGCAGGTGGCCCGGCATCACCTCGACCGGGTGCGATTGCAGCCACTCCAGACCCGGAGAGCCCGGGCGGACGAGGCACCGCACCGCTTCCCCGGCGCCGCACAGCCGCCGGACCAGGTGTCGCCCCACGAACCCGGTTGCCCCGGTGACCAATATCATCGGCTCTCTATCCGGTTCGATGCTCCACTGGCAGAGAAGCCCCCCGGCCGGCGGGGGCGGTCATTGGCCCCGCTCAGGTCCCTGCAACGGCGATGGGAAGAAGGCCTGGCGATCCCCACCCTCGACCACCAGGCTGAGATTCTGCTCGTCGCGCCGGACGATCAGCTCGAAGGCGTCCCCCACTTTCCCTCGCCAGAGGGTCCGGTAGAAGTCGGCCCGCGACTCCACGGGCACGCCGTTCACCTGGAGGATAAGGTCGCGCTGGCGCAATCCCGCGCGGTCCGCGGGACTGCCCGGCGTCACGGCCACCACGCCCACGCCGCGGTCCGTGGTCACCGTATAGGTTCCCAGCCATGGATGCGGCGGCTGGCTCCGGACCCGGCCGTACTGGATCAGCTCGTCCATCACCCCGGTAATCAAGTCCACGGGAATGGCAAAGTTGATCCGCTGCACATCTGACTGGCTGAACGACAGGATCCCCACCACCCGACCCTGGGCATCCAGCAATGGACCCCCGGAACTTCCGGGATTGATGACGGCATCCGTCTGGATCACCCGGTCGAGCCTGTACTCCCAGTAGCCTTCGAAGGAAGGGAAGGCGCTGATGACGCCGGTCGTGACCGCCCGGACCTCGCGGCCCTGGCTGCTCACCGCGATGCTCACCTGCCCCAGTTTCAGGTCCGCGGCGCTGCCCAGAGGGGCCGCGACCATGCCCGGGAACGGCGGGATGTGTAAGAGGGCCAGGCCGCTCTCGGAATCGGTCGCCGTGATCTCCGCCGCAAGCTGCTGTCCGGAGGGAAAGGTGACCTTCAGGCCCTCGGCGCCCAGGACGACGTGGGACGCAGTGAGGATGTGGCCGCGGGGGGTCACCACGACCCCGCTGCCCCGGCGCTCCTTGCCGAGCACGCGCGCCGCCGGCCCGCCCGCCACCACCTCCACATCCACCACGGCCGGCAGAACCCGCGCGACCGCGTCAATGACGGCCTGGTTGGGGTCGGCGCCGAGAGGAAGGCCGGAGCAGCCCGCGACCAGTCCAGCCGACACGCAGCAGGCACGCCAGACCCGTCTGGGGATCACGCGGCACGCTCCGCGGGGACCACCACGGTCCCCGCAACGCTGTCCCGGTTCACGGACGTCCTGGCCATTCGATTCCCTCTCCCCGCTGGCTGGGCCGCTCCTAGCTCTTCCGCGACGTCTTGGCAAAGAAGGAGGAAATGACCGCCTCTTTCTTGCTGGACCCGCACTTCGGACACTTGATCCGCTTCCGGTCCCGATCGGAGATGGACATCGTCAGCGTGTACTTCTTCCGGCACCCGCTACAGCGAAAATCGTAGGTCGGCATAGCACCCCCTTCGATCATTTCGGATTTCGGATTGAGGATTTCGGATTGACCGGAATATTCGAAATTCGAAATTCGAAATTCGAAATTTCCTAGGACGCTTCCCGCAGATTCCTGAGTCGCCGCTTCATCCGCTTGACCTGCAGGCGAACCGTCGCCAGGCCCTCGCGATCCTTCCCCAGCAGGGCCGCGTCCCGGGTCTTCTTGAGCGCCCGGATGGCAGCCTTCAACTGGGTCGCCCCCATTGGGCCCGTGGCCTGCCGCTCCTCCTCTTTTTTGGGGCGCAGGCCCAGCTTGACCTCCTCGGCCAGGATCGCCTCGATCAGCTCTTCCTTCTTCATCCCCGAAACACCGGTGATGTTCGAATACTTCTCCAGAGCCAACTCGCAAAGCTTCGGCGCGGTCAGCTTTTCCAGTTCAGCGCGTCCTGTGGCCATCCGATCTCCCCCGGTGTACGGATTGGTTTCACGCGGAATTCCTGGTATGCTGTGGGCAGCGGCCCCGGTCAGTCAGGCGGCGGGATTATATCTCGGACCGGGAAAAAATCAAGGGGCTTCGGGCGGACAGCGCGTCATGAGGGTTCAGCGAAAGAGAACACTCCGGGTCTTCTGCGTCGGCCTCGTCGCCTTCACGGGAACAAGCCTCCTGGCGGGATGCGCGGCCCCCCGCCTCGAGGTTACTGCGGCACCCTCGCAGCCGAGCGTCACCCTGACGGATGCCGGCATCCACCTGACCATCCTACCGAACACCTGGCGGGGTTCCCCCAGCGACCTCGGCCGCTCCTATACCCCCGTGGAGGTCAGGATCGAAAACGACCGGACGGATGAGATCCAGGTCCGCTACAGGGATTTTCTGGCAGTGGACGAGGCCCGCAATCAGTACCGGGCGGTGCCGCCGGCCGAGGTGGCCCGGGCGCTCTCCGGTGGCCGCTGGTGGCATCGCGATCCGAAATGGGCCTCGGCGCGATGGCCATCGGCCACGGCACGTCTGCTCGCCTTCCATGATCCCTGGTGGCCCTATCCGTACTGGCCCTATCGTCCCTGGCCCCCGTTCTCTTCCCCCTACTCCCCGTATCCTTTTGCCGACCCCGACTATCCCTACCGCTGGCCACGGGCCCCCGCCTATGACATCCTGACGCTGGGGCTCCGGGAGGGGCGAGTCCTGCCCGGCGCCCGCGTCGAAGGGTTCCTCTACCTGCAACAGGCCACGCAGAAGGGGACCCTATTGACGCTCTCCTGGACGCCGGTGGCGGCTGACGGCAAGCCCCTGGCCACCCTCAGCAGCCAGTTTCGCATCGTCCGCTGAACTCTTGGCGTAAGGGGTGAGGCGGAAGGCGTGAGGGGGACGGCGTCATTCCGCATTTCGATCGCCTTACGCCTCCCGCCTAACGCCTCACGGCCTTAGACCATCTGCTCCACCGGCAGCACAAAGGCCTTGATGCCGCCGTGGCGTCGCGCCCGATCGGCGAGCCCGCGCTTGAATTGCACGATCTCGTCGAGCAAAGGCGCCACCTGGTGCTCTGGCACCACGGTCAGGAGCATCGTGTCGTGGCCGGGAAAGGCGTGGGTGCCGAAGCGTTTTCCCGACTCCCCGGTGCCGAAGACCCCGTGCACCTCAGTGAAGCCGGGGAATTTGAGCCGTTCGATCATGGCCCGAATCGGTTCGTCGTAGATGAAGTTGAAGACGATCAGGATGAGCTTCATGGCACTTCCCCCGTGGTCCATCATTCGATATTCCCTGTTCGATATTCGACATTCGCCTTGGCGACACGCGTGGCATCATGCCTCCCCGTGGCCGGTGGCTTCCGCCCCTGACGGGAGACGGGGGTGGGGATGCGGGTCGAATGCATGTTCGACAGGCTGCGGGGTGAGGCCGGAAACGACCTACCCCGGATTATTCGCGGACACGTTCGCGAATAATCGCGGGGAATGACCAAATCCCAATGGCCAATGACCAATTGCGGATGGGAGTTCCGTGAAGCCCCTTGACGGCGCGCTGTGCGCGCCCACCATCATTGGTCATTGGAAATTGGTCATTGGTCATTTGAGCCGGAGAATTCACGGGTCGTTCGTGAATAATGCGGGTTAACCGCCGGCCGCCGTCCGCTCGGTCGGTGGGCCGACCGGTGCCTCGGACGCTCCGAAGGAGTCCGGAGTCCCGCGGACAGGTGAACGTGCGACGCGGGTGGGAATCCAACGCAGCCGCTCCCAGAACCAGTCGGGCAGCTTGCTGAGCTTGCCGACCCGGAGGGACTGCAGGTCGTCGAAGTAGGTGTACAACACGGGGGTGACCAGGAGGGTGAGCAGAAGGCACAGGGTCTGGCCGCCGACCACGACGGTGGCCATGGCCGCGCGGGAGGCGGAGCCGTCACCTTTTCCCAGAGCGATGGGGAGCATGCCGGCGATGATGGAGATGGTCGTCATCAGGATGGGGCGCAGCCGCGCGTGATCCGCCTTGATGATCGCGTCAAAGCGGGCCAGCCCCCGCTCCCGCAGAACGTTGGTGTAATCCACCTGGAGAATGGCATTCTTCTTCACCACCCCGAAGAGCATCAGGACCCCGATGGCGCTGAAGATGTTCATGGTCTTGCCCACCACCAGGAGCGAGATCAACCCGAAGGGCAGCGACAGGGGCAGGGAGGCCATGATGGTCAGGGGATGGACGAAGCTCTCGAACTGCGCCGCCAACACCATGTAGATGAAGATGAGGCTCAGCCCCAGGGCGATCAGGAAGTTGACCCGAGCCTCAACCAGGATCTGGGCCCGGCCCAGATACTTGGTCGTGTATCCGGGCGGCAACTTCACGGCGGCAACTTTCGGGGCCATCTGCTTCACCGCCTCGCCGATTGGCAGCCGGGGGTCCAGATTGGCGATCACCCCCACCTGGCGCTCGCGGTCCAGCCGGTCAATCTGGTTGGGCCCCTTCTCCTCCGAGAGGCGGACCACGTTGTTCAGCTTCACCAGGCCCAGCTTCACGCTGGGGACATACAGGTCGCTGATCACCTCGGCGTTCTTGCGGAAGTCCTCTTGCAGCCGCAGGCGGACGACGTACTGATCGTCGGCCTCTTTGAACTTGGTGACCTCCTCGCCGCCCACCATGGTGCGCAGGCTGCTGGCGATGGCGTCCACGCCCACGCCCACCACGGCCGCCTTGTCCCGATCGATGTGCACCCGGATCTCCGGCTTGCGCCGGGCCAGCGTGGTATCCACATCCACCAGGCCGGGCACCGTCCGCGCCTGAGCGGCCAGGGCCAGGGAGTAGCGGTCCAGCGCCTCCAGGTCCGGCCCCCGCAGGATGAGCTGGTACGGGTGCCGGCGCGCGCCGGTCTGCCCGGTGGCGAACAGGTTCTGGACGCTGACCGTGAGGTCCGGGTACTTCGCCATGATCTTCCGGGCCTCCCGCATGACGTCCTGCTGGGAGAAATCCCGCTCGTGAAGCGGGGGGAACCCAAAGAGCTTGCGCAGGCCCAGGTGCTGGGCCATGCGGCCGAACTCGGTCCCCTCCCGCAGGGGGGTCAGGCCCACGTACAGACTGGCGTCGGTCACCGCGGCCTGCTCTCCCACTCCCACGGTGGTGAACAGGGCCCGGACGCCCTTGAGCTTCGCGATCTCCCCCTCGACCTGGCGCAGGATGCGGTCGGTCCGCTCGAGGGACGAGCCCTCGGGCGCCTGCAGGAAGATCTCGAACTCGCTCTGGTCGTCGTCCACGAAGCTCTCCTCGCCCACGTACCGGTAGAGCCAGAAGGTGGACGCCGCCGTCAGGATGGCCAGCCCCAGCACCACGGGCCGGTGAGCCAGCGATAGTCGGAGGAGCCGGTCGTATCCCCGCTCGATGATCTGGAAGAAGCGGGCCTCCTTGGACCGGTGATGCGCCCCGTTCGCCTCGGGGACCTTGAGGAAGCGGGAGCAGAGCATGGGGGTGAGGGTGAACGCCACCAGGAGCGACACCAGGATGGCAGAGGCCGCGGTGATGCCGAAGCTGAAGAACAGGCGCCCGATACGACCCTGCATGAAGGCCACCGGGACGAAGATGACCACCAGCGACAGCGTCGTGGCCATGACGGCCAGGCCGATCTCCCGCGTGGCCTCCACCGCCGCCTCCATCGGGGAGCGTCCCTCCTCCTCGATGTAGCGGTAGATGTTCTCCAGGACCACCAGGGCGTCGTCAATGACGATGCCCGTGGAGAGGCTGAGCCCCAGCATGGTCATGTTGTTCAGGGTGAAGTCCAGGGCCCGCATGATGGTGAAGGTGGCGATGATGGAGGTCGGGATCGAGATGGCGGCGATGACGGCGGAGCGCAGGTTCCGGATGAACAGGAAGACCACCCCGGCGGCCAGGAAGCCGCCCAGGATCATGTGCGTCTGGACCTCCTCGAAGGACCGGCGGATGAAGCGGGACTGGTCCCGGACCGTCTGGATCTTGTAGTCGGGCGGCAGGGTTCTGGCGATCTGGGTGAGGCGCGCCTTGACCGTGTCCACCACCTTGACCGTGTTGGTCCCCGACTGCTTGCGCACCAAGAGCGAGATCGCGTTCTCGCCGTTGAACCGTGAGATCGTCCGCGCCTCCTCGGTGCCGTCCACCACGCTGCCCAGGTCCCGGATGCGAACGGGCGTCCCGGTCTTGGCGGATACAATGATATCCCCGAAATCCTGCGATTGCCGCACACGTGCCATCGTTCGCAGGACCTTCTCGTTCTCACCAAAGGTTACGCGACCACCCGGGATCTCCAGGTTCTGCCGGGCGATGGCCTGGTTGGCTTGCTCGATGCTCACGCCGTAGGCGGCCAGCTTTCGTGGATCCAGGATGACCTGGATCTCTCGCTTGCGATCCCCCACGAAGGTGATGCTTCCCACCCCGTTGATGGTCTCCAGCGGCTGCTTGATTTTCTTGTCCACGAACTCGGTAATCTCGCGGGGGTCGCGGCGGGCCGAGACCACGATGGCCAGGATGGGGGCCGAGTCCGGATCGAACTTCTCCACGATGGGCGGATCGGTGTCCTTGGGAAACTTGGACAGGATCGTGGAGATCTTGTCCCGCACGTCCTGGGCGGCCACGTCCGGATCCCGCTCCAGCACAAAGACGGCGGTCACCCGCGAGTTGCCTTCGCTGGTGCTGGAGCGCAGCTCCTCCAGGCCGTTGATGGTGTTCACCACCTCCTCGATCGGCTTGGTGACCTGGGTCTCCATCTCCTCGGGGCTGGCGCCGACGAGTCGGGTGGTGACGGTGATGGTGGGCCGATCAATCTTGGGGAGGAGGTCCAGGCCGAGGCGCTCGTAGGAGAACCAGCCCATCACGACGAGCGCCATGATGAGCATGGTGGTGAAAACGGGTCGCTTGACGCAGAGTTCGGTCAGAAACATGGCGCACAGTCTAGGCGGCGGTCGCGGCGAAATCAAGCAGATTACACAAGCCGCCGATTGTGCAACGACCCCTCAGGGATCCGGAGCCCCCTCCCGAGGGATGGCCGGGGGCGCATCCGGCACCCCGCCGGGGGGCCGCCGGGAGGAGAGGCAGCCTCAGGGCTTGAGAGGCCTCTAGCCCGGATTATTCGTGAACTCGCGTCGTGCCTCGGGGCTGCCCCCTTACCCTTGCCCTCTCCCGCGGTGGGGAGAGGGCATCAGGAAGTGTGCCCCTCTCCCTCGATGGGAGAGGGCGCGGGTGAGGGTGTCTGGGGGCATTCGTGAATAATCCGGGCTAAGAAACCTCGGGGCGGCGGCCGCCCTCGACGCGGGACCAGCCCCAGGCGAAGCGGTCCCACACGGCCGCGGCGGGGGCTCGCAGCAGCCCCCGCACCCAGCCGCGCCTTCCCAGGTCATCGAAGAGCGAGTAGAACACCGGCGTGGCCAGGAGGGTGAGGAGGAGGGACAGCATCTGCCCCCCGATGACCACGGTGGCCATAGAGGCGCGGCCGGCCGCGCCGTCCCCCCGGCCGAAGGCGATGGGGACCATCCCGAAGACGATGGAGAGGGTCGTCATCAGGATGGGCCGCAGCCGGGCGTGGTTCGCCTCGATGATGGCCTGGAACCGCTCCATGCCGCGCTCCCGCAGCGTATTGGTGTAATCCACCTGGAGGATGGAGTTCTTCTTCACCACGCCCATCAGCATGAAGATGCCGATGATGCTGTTGAGGTTCAGGCTCTGGCCTGTGGCCGCCAGGGTGAGGAGGCCGAAGGGCAGGGTCAGGGGAAGGGAGAGCATGATCGTGACGGGGTGGACGAAGCTTTCGAACAGGGCGGCGAGCACCATGTAGATGAAAATCAGGCTCAGCATGAGGGCCATGAGGAAGTTCTGGGCGGCTTCCCCCATGAGCTTGCCGCGGCCGATATACGTCGTGGAATAGCCCGGCAGCAGTCCGATCTCCCGCACCGCGGCGTCGGCCTGGGCTATGGCCTCTCCCAAGGGCTTGTTGAAAAGGTTGGCCACGACCGTGATCTGCCGCTCGCGATTGATCCGGTCGATCTGCCCGGGCGCCTTCCCGGTGCTGAACTCGGTGACGTTGTTGAGCTGGGTGAGGCGCCCGCTCGATCCCCGCACCATGACCTGGGCGATGACCCGCGGGCTGTCGCGGAAATCCTGCAGAAGCCGCACCCGGACGTTGTACTGCTCGTCCCCCTCCCGGAAGGTGCTCACCTTCTCGCCTCCCACCATGGTGCGGAGGCTGCCGGCGATGGCCGCCACCCGGATGCCCAGGTCCGCGGCCTTCTGCCGATCGATGTGCACCCGGACCTCCGGCCGGCGGGCCGCCAGGCTGGTGTCCAGGTCCACGAAGCCCGGCCGTTTCCGCAGGCGGCCCATCACCTCCTGGGCATAGCGCTCCAGGCGGTCCAGTTCCGGCCCGCGGATGACCAGGTTGAACGGCGTCTGCTTGAAGCCGCCCCCGGAGATGAGGCTGATCTGCTGGGCGCTCACCCGCAGATCGGGGAATCGGGCCAGTGCCACCCGGGCCATCTGCATGATCTGCTGCTGCGTTTCCTTGCGTTTGGACAGGTGGGAGAGGCCCACGTAGATCGAGGCGTCGGTCACGTTGGTCACGTTCTGCCCCTGGACGCCGATGTTGGTGAACAGGGTCTCGACCCCGGGGAGTTTCTTCAGCTCCGCCTCCACCCGCCGGAGGATGTCATCGCTCCGCTCCAGGGAGGACCCGGCCGGGGTCTCGAGGACCACCTCGAACTCGCTCATGTCGTCGTCGACGACGAACTCTTTCTTCACGTAGGGGAAGATGGCGATCGTGGAGGCCACGACGACCGCCGTCAGGACCACGACGCTCTTCCGGTGTCCCAGGGCCCAGCGGAGGAGCCAGTCGTAGGTGCGGTCCAGCGCCGCGTAGAATCCGGACTGCTTGGAGGCCGCGCCGGCCCGGCCCCGGGCCTCTCCTCCGTGCGCCGGAGGTTTCAAAAGGCGGGAGCTGAGGCTGGGGATCAGGGTGAAGGAGACCAGCAGGGAGATCAGGATGGCGAAGGAGGCCGTGAGGCCGAAGCTGTTGAAGAACCGGCCCACGATGCCGGACATGAAGGCCACGGGGAGAAAGATGACGACCAGCGAGAGGGTGGTCGCCATGACCGCCAGGCCGATCTCCCGCGTGGCCTGCTGGGCCGCCTCCATGGGCCCCACCCCCTCTTCCTCCATGTACCGGAAGATGTTCTCCAGCACCACGATGGCGTCGTCGATCACGATGCCAACGGACAGGGACAGGCCCAGCATGGTCTGGTTGTTCAGGGTGAAGCCCATGTACTTCAGCAGGGTGAAGGTGCCGATGATGGAGGTGGGAATGGCCAGGGCGGCGATGAAGGCGGCTCGAAGATTCCGGATGAAGAAGCAGACCACGATACTGGCCAGGATGCCGCCCAGGATCAGGTGCTCCTGGACCTCCTTCATGGAGCGGCGGATGAAGCGGGAGAGGTCCCGGACCTCGACCGCCCGGGCATCCGGGGGCAGCGTTCTCCGGATCTCCAGGAGGCGCTGGCGGACCCGGTCCACCACCTGCACCGTGTTGGTCCCCGACTGCTTCCGGACCAGGAGGGAGACGGCGTTCTCGCCGTTCAGGCGGGAGAGGGTTCGGGGCTCCTCGATGCCGTCCACGGCGCGGCCGACGTCCGCGACCCGGACCGGTGCGCCCTTGACGTCGGCCACGATGAGCCGGTTGAAATCCTCTGCCCGGTCAATCCGCCCGAGGGTCCTCAGGCCCTCCTCCCGCTGGCCCTTCGTGATCCGGCCCCCGGGGATCTCGGCGTTCTGCTGCTGCACCGCCTGCTTCACCTGCTCCACGGCGAGGCTGTAGGCGGCGAGCTTGTCGGCATCCAGTTGGATCTGGATCTCGCGCTTGCGGTCGCCGACGAAGGTGAGGCTCCCCACCCCGTTGACCGTCTCGATCTGGCGCTTGATCCGCTTGTCGGCGATCTCGGTGATCTCCCGAGCCGACCGTGGCCCGGAAACCACGATGGCCAGGATGGGGGTGGCGTCGGGGTCCAGCTTCTCGATGACGGGCGGGTTCGTCCCGGGCGGGAACTGGTCCAGGATGGTGGCCACCTTGTCCCGGACCTCGTTGGCGGCCACCTCGACCGGCTTCTCGAGGACGAAGGTCACGAAGACCTGGGAAATCCCCTCCTTGGTGGTGGAGCGCAGCTCATCAATCCCGTTGATGGTGTTGACGACTTCCTCGATGGGCTTGGTGATCTGGCTCTCCACCTCCTCGGGGGTGGCCCCCTCCAGGGTGGTGGTCACCGTGATGGTGGGAAACTCCACCCGGGGGAAGGCGTCCAACCCCAGGTCGCGATAGGAGGCCAGCCCCAACACCACCAGGGACACGATGAGCATGGTGGCGAAGACGGGCCGGCGGATGCACAGGTCACTTAAGCGCATGGAGGCTCAGCGAACGGGGAAGCTGGAAATTGGAAACTGGAAAATGGAAGCTGGCAATTGGAAATTGGTACCTGGAAAACGGGACGGGCCCGGGGGATGAGATGCGAATTTCGAACGGCTGCAATCACAGATGAACACTGAGGAAAGCCGATCGTCCGATTTCCTATTTCCGATTTCCTATTTCCGATTTCCAGTTTCCAGCTTCCGATTCCCAGTGTCCGCCTTGTCCGGGGAGGGGGCGCCACGGGCGCCGGCCTGGACCGTCACGGTCGTGCCCGTGGCGAGCTGGCTGAGGCCGGAAGTGGCCACCGTCTCACCGACCTTCACCCCCTCCAGGACCTCCACCCAGCCATCCCGGCGCTGGCCCGTCGTGACCCGCCGCTCCTCGGCCTTGCCGTCGGCGATGGCGTAGACCTTCACGATCCCCGCGAAGGTCACCACGGCCTCTTCGGGGACGAACGGCACGTTCCGCTCCATCCCGGTGATGATGGAGGCCTTGGCGAAGAAGCCGGGCTTGAGGATCCCTCCGGGATTCGGGACCGAGGCCTCCACGGTGAACGTCCGGCTCTCGACGTCCACGGCCGGGCTCACCCGGGTGATGGCGCCGGGGAACGTTCGGCCGGGATACGCCTCGACCTCTACCCGGACCTGACGGCCCGGGCCGAGTTGCGGGGCGAATCGCTCGGGGACTTCACCCTGGAGCTTCAAGGCTTGGATGGCCACCAGGCTCATGAAAGGCGTCTTCTCCTTGTAGGTCTCCCCCGGATTCACCAGGCGCTTCCGGACGAAGCCGTCGAAGGGTGCCACGATCTCAGTGTCCTTCAGCCGCTTCCGGGCCAGCTCCAGGCCCGCAATGGCCTGCTCCACGTTCGCCTCTGCGTTCTTGGCGGCAGCCCGGTCGCTCTCGTACTGGGCCTCGCTGGCCCGGAGGGACGCCACCGCCACATCGTACTGCGTCTGGGCCGAATCGCGCTGGCTGGCGGAGATGGCGCCTTCCTTGAATAGTTCCTGGAATCGCTTGAGGTTGATCTGGGCATCGGCCAAGACGGCCTGGGATCGCTCCACGTTGGCGCGGTTCCAGTCCAGCATCTGGCGGGCCCGGGCCAGCGCCTCGCGAGCCGCCTGGAGATTCGCAGCCGCGCGTTCCACCTCGAGCCGCGACTCGCGCTCGTCCAGCCTGATGAGCACCTGGTCCTTTCGCACGCGATCCCCCAGGTCCGCCAGGATCTTGTCAATGGTCGCGGGCCACTCGTTGCCCAGAGTGACCTCCGCCTGCGCCAGCAGGGTGCCGACGATCTGAACCGACCGTTCCACATCCCGCCCGTCGGACCGGGCCACGGTGATGGCAATCTTCCGTTCGCCTTGTGACGCACTGGCGGAGGATGCCCCGGTCTTCTCCCGGGAGCAGCCCACGGCGGCCAGGACGACCCCACACAGCAAGACCACGAGAATCCGTGCAGATCTCATCATGCGAGCCAGTCTCCAAAGGGTTGCGTGAGAAAACTGAGCAATTGCTCAGTCACCCTACAGAAGCAAACAGAGAGGGTCAAGGGAAATCTCGAAAAGGTGGGCGGGCCGAAGCCCTGAAGGTGAGAACCTGCCCTTCGCCCCGTCCGCAGGGAACGAGTCCAAGGAACTCCACCATCCGCAAACCGCGGTTCTTGGAACGTCGGATTCGGGATGTTCAATCCGAAATCAGCAATCCACAATCCGAAATTGCACGATGAGGGGGCCTACGGCGTCACCTTCAGGACACTGTCCCCTCTTCGCACCCGGTCTTTCACCCGGATCCCGATAGCCTGCCCGACGTCGGCCCGCTGGACGGTCTGGTGCTCGACCTGGATGGAATCCACCGCCTGCGTGAGATCCGTGGTGTGCCCCTTGATGTGGATGGTGTCCCCCACGCTCAGGAAGCCCGCGGTGATCTGGATCCCGGCCACGCCGATCTTCGCGAAGTAGTCCGTGACCTTGCCGATGATCTCTTCACCCATGGCTCCACCTCCCCGAAGAAATACAATGCAACCACAGATGCACACAGATGAACGCAGATGGCCCTATCCAGGAGCTAGAGGATCAACAACTGAGTACGAATCGATGGTCGGTTGTCGGTTGTCCGTGGTCAGTTTTTCAATGATATATCTGTGTCCATCTGTGTTCATCTGTGGTTCCAACTCAGGCTACCGGATCACCTTGGCGGCCCGCATGGCGGCGATCTCTTCCGCTGAATACCCCGCCCGCAACAGAATGGCTCCCGTGTGCTGGCCCAGGGCGGGTGGGGGCTCGTGTCTGGTTCGCGACCCGCTGGACAGATGGACCGGGGTACCCGGCAGGGCCATGATCGTCCCGTCCGGCAGCGGCACCTCCGCCACCATGCCCCGGTGCAGTACTTGCGGATCGGCGAACGTCTCTGCCAGGTCATTGACGGGCGCGAAACAGACTTCCGCATCGGACAACCGCTCAACCCATTCCGCCCGGGTCCGGGTCTTGAAGATGCGGGCCAGTTCCGCCTGGATCGCGCGACCTTTGGCCTCGTCGGGCTCGGCGAAGGGGGCGAGGTCCTCCCGGCCGAGAGCCAGGCACAGATTCCGCCAGAACTTCGCCTCCAGGGCGCCCACGGTGATGTAGCCGCCGTCTTTGGTCTCGTACACCTGGTAGCCCGGGAGGCCGCCACTCAGAAAGAACCGGCCGCGTTTCGGCACTTCGCCGTTCGCCCCGAAGACGGCCGCCGGCAGGCTGAGCCAGGAGACCACCGTGTCCAGCATGGCCACATCCACGAACCGGCCTTCCCCGGTCCGCTCCCGCGCCAGGAGCGCCGCCACGATCCCGAACCCCACCATCATTCCACCTGACAGGTCGGCGATCTGGACGCCGGGCAGGACGGGCGGCCCCCCCTCTGTCCCCGTGATGCCGAGGATGCCCCCGGAGGCGATGTAGTTGATGTCGTGGCCCACCCGGTCCCGGTACGGCCCATCCTGGCCGTACCCCGTGAGGGCGCAATAGACCAGGCGAGGGTTGATGGCGCGGAGCGACTCGAATCCCAGGCCCAGGCGATCCATGACGCCCGGCCGGAACTGTTCGACCACCACGTCGGCCGTGGCGCAGAGGCGGCGGAGGACGGCCTTGCCTGCCTCTGCCTTGAGGTCCAAGGCCAGGCTCTTCTTGTTGCGGTTCACCGCCTGGAAGAGCGCCCCCTCGCCGCCGACGCTGGGCGAGAACTCGCGCGCATAATCCCCCACCTCCGGCTCCTCGACTTTGACCACCTCGGCCCCCAGGTCCGCCAGCAGCATGGTCCCGTACGGCCCCGGCAAGAGCCGCGTCAGATCCAGGATCGTGATGCCTTCGAGCAGCAAGGGCATGCCGTTT
>Ga0155960_1206_pt1 | contig 26027 bp, 20 predicted proteins | sample RifCSPlowO2_02_FD_107614 | JGI IMG/M metagenome (GOLD analysis project Ga0155960, IMG submission 107614) | candidate division NC10 bacterium RIFCSPLOWO2_02_FULL_66_22
GACGGCGTTCGCGCGCCTTTTCCCGGCGCGCCGCGTCTCTCTCGCACTCTTGCTTGGCCGTCTCAATGGCTGCCGCTGCTACGAGGACGCCCTGTCGCTCGCTCCGCTTGCGATGTCGGGAGAACTTGACGACGATGGCGGAGAGCGGAGACGCGGCCAGGGCACGCCGGGTCAGGGCCTGGTCCCCGGCCGGCAAATAGACCAGGTCGGCCAGCCCTGCGCAGGCCATGCACCGAATGCCCTCTTCTCGGGTGATCTGCAGGAAGTCCCCCCGGAAAAGCTCGGCGCCGCAGCCCCCGCAGTGTTCGCCGCTCTTGTGAGTGATCCAAATCACCCTCGGGCCTTCTGCCATTCTAGTCTGAGGCGGCATCTTGTAAAGAAGCTACGAAGGGGTCGCTCGGCCGTCCCGACGCTTGACGTCAACCATGGCGGAAGCTGTTTTCGCGCCGTGCCCCATGTCACATGCCTTGAGGATGAGCGGCGTAGGTGCGCCGCCTGGGCACATGGGGTGTCGAACGGGATCTCTATACCCGTCTCTGGCAGCCAACGCAAGCCATTTGTCCGCGCGAACCCGTCCTCGCCCCGGCACCGAAGTTGCCGGCCATAGCCGACCCGAGGTTTCCGTCGCGAAAATCCTTGCCCCGGAGCCTGCGGCTGTGGCATCCTCCGCCTGGGATCCTGAGGGCCCGATCGCATTCACGGGTTCTCTACCAATTGCGTGAGTGGAGGTCGAGATGATCGAGGACGTGAAGCAGGTGCTGGCGATGCACCGGTTGATGGTCCAGAGCCGCGTGCTGGACGAGGCATGTTGCGAGGAGTCTGCCCACTGGTTTCCCTCGCAGGGGGAGGAGGCCGTTCCGGTCGGCACGTTTTATGGGCTCCGACCCGACGATGTCTGTGCCCCCGCCTACCGAGGGGCCCCCATCGTCTACCTGATGCGCGGGATGACACTGGAACAGGTATGGGCGGGGGCACTGGGCAAGCGAACCAGTTTCGGGCGAGGCCGCCACTTCAGCTTCACGGCGCCCATCGAGCTGCGGGTCTTCCCATACATTGCCGGTGACCTGGGGCCCATCATCTCCCAGGCCACCGGCGCGGCCTTCGCCCAGAGGTATCGGAAGAGCGACGCCGTGACCGCGGTCTCCTTCGGGGACGGGACGAGCAACCGGGGCGATTTCCACGAGGCTGTCAACCTGGGGGCAGCCTGGCGGCTCCCCATCGTCTACGTCATCCAGAACAACCACTGGGCCATCTCCATGCCCATCGAAAAGGCCACGGCGGCCAAGCGGCTGGCGGATCGGGCCGCCGGCTACGGCATCCCCGGCGTCGCCGTGGACGGCAACGACGTGCTGGCCGTGCATACCGCCGTCCAGGAGGCGGTCCGACGGGCCCGGGCGGGCCACGGCCCGACCCTGATCGAGGCCGAAACCTTTCGCATGCGGGGTCACATCGCGGCCGACACCGCGTCTTACCGGGCGCCGGAAGAGGTGGAGGAGTGGCGAGGCCGTGATCCGATCCAGCGCCTAGAGGCACGGCTCGCGGATGCCGGCGTGCTTTCAGCCGAGGACGCGCAGGCCGTCTGGGCCGAGGCCGCCCAGGAGGTGGGGGAGGCCAAGGCGGCGGCCCAGCGGCACCCTGACATCCTGCCCACCGACCTGGGGCTGGATGAGATGTTCGCGACACCTCTGCGGGAGGCCTGAGATGCCCGGCAAGCGGATGACGTTCGTCGAGGCTCTCGTCGAGGGGATCCGCGAAGAGATGCGCCGGGACCCGAACGTGTTCGTCCTGGGTCAGGACATCGGGCCGTTCGGCGGATCGCTCCGCTCGACGCTGGGGTTGTGGGAGGAGTTCGGGCCGGCGCGGATCTTCGACACGCCCATCTCCGAGTCCGCCGCGGCCGGAGTCTGCCTCGGCGCGGCGCTCGAAGGCCTGCGCCCCATTCTCGACATCTCCTTCGGAGAGTTCCTCGCCTCGGCCATGCCCCAGCTCGTCCTGCATGCCCCGGTGGTCCACTGGCTTACCCTGGGCAAGGCCCGCGTCCCCCTCACCATCCGGACCAAGGTCGGGGAGGGGCCCTACGGAGGTCACCCGCAGTGCTTCGAGGCCTGGTTCACCCACGTCCCCGGCCTGAAGGTGGTGATGCCCTCCACGCCGGCCGACGCCAAGGGCCTCATGAAGGCGGCCATTCGGGACGACGATCCGGTCCTGTTCTTCGAGCACATGTACCTGTACCACGGCGTGCGGGACGTGGTGCCGGACGGCGAACACCTTGTCCCCATCGGGCGGGCGGAGGTGAAGCGGCCAGGCAAGGACGTCACGGTGGCCGCCACGGCCTGGATGGTTCACCGCGCCCTCCAGGCGGCCCACCAGTTCGCGGCGGAGGGGATCGAGGTGGAGGTCCTCGACCTCCGCACGCTGGCGCCGTTAGACACGGCGACGCTCCTGGCCTCGGTGCGAAAGACCGGCCGTCTGGTGGTGGCCCACGAGGCGTGGAAGATCGGGGGCCTCGGCGCCGAGGTGGCGGCGACCGTGGCGGAGCAGGCCTTCGGATCCCTGCGGGCGCCCATCGTCCGGGTGGGTGCGCCGCACACCCCGGTGCCGGCCCACCCGACCATCCGCCGGGCGTTTCTCCCGGATGCCCAGGGCATCGCCGATGCCGTGCATGCTGTCATGAAATATGCCGCTTGATCGAGGGAGCCGTCAGCCGTCAGCTCGTTCGACAAAGGCGTTCGGCTGTCTCCGCCTCTGGCGGATTCGGCTGTTCGTCAGGAAACTGAGAGCTAGTCGCTGAAAGGGAACCAGGAGCATGCCGGAAGAGATCCAGAGGGATCGGGGGATCCCCGTCCGGGAGGTCATCCCGCTCAAGGCGATGCGAAAGATGGCGGCCGACCATCTGGCCAAGAGCCATGCCCAGGTGGCCGCCGTCACGCATCTCGGAGAAGTGGACGCGACGGAACTCACCGCCCTGCGCGAGCGGTTTGCCGCAGAGCCGGACCGCACGGGCGGCGTCCGCCTGACCTACACCTCCCTCCTGGTCAAGGCCCTGGCTCAAGCCCTGACCCGGCATCCCGCCCTCAACGTCGCCCTGGCGGAGGACGCATCCGAGATCCGGGTGTACGCCGAGGTCAACGTCGGTGTGGCGGTTGCGCTTCCGGATGGGAATTTGATCGTCCCCGTCGTGCATCAGGCCGATCGCAAGAGCCTGGCGGAGGTGGCGGCCCGGGTGGCAGACGTGACCGAGCGGGCCCGGCGGGGGGCCCTCAGGCCGGAGGACGTGCGCCGGGGCACCTTCACGCTGTCCAACGTCGGGATGGTCCGGGGTGTGGGATGGGCCACGCCCATCGTGCACCTGCCCCAGGCGGCGATCCTGGCGACGGGCCGGATCGAGCCGAAACCGGTCGTGCGGGACGGGGCCATCGTGGTGCGCTCGATCCTGCCCATCAGCCTGACCTACGATCACCGGATCGTGAACGGCGTCCCGGTGGGGCAATTCCTCGAGACATTGATTGATTTGCTCGAGCATCCCGAGAAACTCGAACTGGGCCTCTGAAGACGCGCGCGGCACCAAAGAGCTTGTCAGCGTTCAGTGGTCAGCACTCAGCTTTTGGCTGAAGGCTGACGGCTGATAGCTTCAGCGGGAGCGGAGCGACCATGATCGAAGTGCGAATGCCGAACCTGGGCGAAGGAGTGACCGAGGGGACGATCGTCCGCTGGCTGAAAGCAGAGGGCGAATCGGTGGGGGAGGGGGAGCCCCTGGCGGAGATCATGACCGACAAGGTCAACGTGGAGTTCGAGTCGCCGGCCGCCGGCGTCGTCCGGAAGCTGCACTTCCCCGAGGAGGCTGTCGTCAAGGTCGGCACCGTCATCGCTCTGCTGGAGCCCTCCGCCAGTTCCTCCTGATCTCGCTCGGTCAGCCTCCGCAAGAAGACAGTGGCATGCCCCCCTGAGGCCGAGAACGTCGTTGACAACCCCCACGCATCCCGACTAGACTCCCGCCTACTTTCACCGTTCACCGTCCGAACCCGCGGAGGGGGATGCCGCTGGATCGGGTTCTTGGTCGGTGGCTCCTGGATCGTATCGCCTGGGGGCTGGACTCTTGCCCCTGGCACCACGCAGAACGCTGGGAGGGGGGTATCATGTCACAGAAGCGAAGGCGCATGACACGGCGTGAGTTTCTTCGAGATGCGGCGTTGGCCACAGGCACCGTGGCCCTCGCCGGTGTGATCCCAGCCCCGGCAATCGCCGGGCAGGCCCCCGAGCCGAAGCTGGGGGCCCAGCTCATCGGGAAGCTGGAAGGGCCGACGATCATCACGGACCCGGCGAAGTGGCCGAAGAAGTTCAACGAGGCCCCGATGCTGGCCGAACTCGTCAAGGCGGGGAAGCTCCCGTCGGTGGACAAGCGCGTTCCGGAGGAGCCGCTCGTCGTGAAGCCCGTGCACTCCATCGGGAAATACGGCGGCACCTGGCGCCGCGGCTTCACCGGACCGGGCGACAGCGAGAACGGCAACCGAATCGTTTCGGCTGACAAGATCCTGTTCTGGGATTACACGGGGAACAAAGTCATGCCGAGCGTCGCCAAGGCCTGGAAGATGAGCGACGATGGCAGGACGACCACCATCTCCCTGCGCAAAGGGATGAAGTGGTCCGACGGCGCCCCGTTCACAGCCGACGACTTCGTATTCTGGCATGAGGACGTCTACCTGAACAAGGATCTCCAGCCGACGCCGCATCCCGACTTCATGATCAACGGCAAGTCCGGGGTCCTCCGGAAGGTTGACGACCTCACCGTCGTGTTCGAGTTCGCCGAGCCGAACTACCTGTTCGTGGATATCCTGGCGGGCAGCACGGCGATGGGCGGGGGCCAGGCCTTGCAGCAGCACGCCGGGCGCACGATGGGTGCATACACGCCGGCGCACTACCTCAAGCAGTTCCACCCCAAGTACGTGTCCAAGGAGGAGCTGGAGAAGAAGGTCAAGGACGCGGGCTTCGACGGCTGGGTGGCCTTGATCAAGAACCGGTGGGACTGGCGGCTCAACCCGGAGCTGCCGACGCTGACGCCCTGGAAGACGGTGACCCCGATCAACAACCCTACCTGGGTGCTGGAGCGGAACCCCTACTACTGGGAAGTGGACACCCAGGGGAATCAGCTCCCCTACATTGACAAGCTGGTGATGACCCTGGCGGAGAACCTGGAGGTGCTGAACCTGCGGGCCATCGCCGGCCAGTATGATCTCCAGGAGCGGCACACCAGCATGGCCAAGCTGCCGGTGTTCCTGGAGAACCGCGACAAGGGGAACTACGACGTGCGCCTCGACCCTGCCCTCAACGGCTCGGATGCTACCCTGCAGACGAACCAGGCGTACGAGGCGGACCCGGAGATCGCCAAGTGGCTCCACACCCGGGACTTCCGTCGCGCCCTGTCGTTGGGCATCGATCGCGATCAGCTCAATGAGACGTTCTGGGTCGGCGTGGGCGTGCCCGGCTCCATCGCCCCGTCGGAGACCGTGCCGTACAGCCCGGGTCCCTCGTGGCGCAAGAAGTGGTCCACCCATGACCCGAAGCAGGCCAACGCGCTCCTGGACAAGATCGGCCTGGCCAAGAAGGACGCAGAGGGCTACCGCCTGCGGACCGACGGCAAGGGTCGGCTCCGCATCGAGCTCACGACCTCGGCCGGGGCCTTCATCCCGCACACCCAGATCGCCGAGATGATCAAGGAGCAGTGGAAGAAGATCGGCATCCAGGCGGACGCCAAGGAGCACGAGCGGAGCCTGTTCTTCACACGCATCAACAACAACGAGCATCAGATCGCCCTCTGGGCGAATGACGGCTCGGAGGTTCTGTACCTCTTCCCCCGGCATGCCTTGCCGGTGGATCCGGTGGAGGCGCTCCTGGGGCACCCGATTGCCCGGTGGTATGCCAGCAACGGGGCGCAAGGCAAGGCGCCGAAGGACCCGCAGCTCCTGAAGGCCATGGAGCTTTTCCGGTCGGCGGGCGGCAAGAAGACCCAGGAACGCTACAAGATCGCCCAGGAGATCTTCAAGATCCTGGTGGACGAGCAGTTCAGCATCGGCACGGTCGGGCAGTCTCCGGCGACCATGGGGGTACGGATCGCCAGCAGGCGGCTCGGGAACATCCCGGCGCGACAGATCAACGCGCAACACGCCCGGACCCCTGGCAGTTCGCACCCGTCCACCTTCTACTACAAGGCGTAGCCTGGCGGCAGGCGACGACGGTGGCCGCCTGACTCCGGTCAGGCGGCCACCGTCCTGCATCTGAGGTCGGTGGCCATGCTCGCCTACCTGGTGCGTCGGCTGATCCTCGCCGTCCTGACGCTGTGGGCGGTGTCCGTTCTCTCCTTCGTCGTCATCCAACTCCCGCCGGGCGATTACATCACCTCGTACATCGCGCAGTTGTCGGCCACGGGCAGCTTCGTCTCGCAGCAAGAGGCCGAGGCGCTGCGCCAGCAGTACGGTCTGGATCGGCCCCTGCACATCCAGTACCTCCGGTGGATGGGCATGGTTCTCCAGGGCAGGTTCGGCATGGCACTGGAATGGGGGCGCCCCGTCTCCGAAGTCATCGGAGACCGCCTGTGGCTGACCATGGTGGTCTCGATCGCGGCCATCGTCTTCACCTGGCTGCTGGCGCTGCCCATAGGGATTTACTCGGCGGTCCGGCAATACTCCATGGGGGACTACCTGGCCACCTTCCTGGGGTTCATCGGCCTGGCGGTCCCCAGCTTCATGCTGGCCTTGATCCTCATGTATCTGGGATTCACCCTCTTCAACGCCAACATCGGAGGCCTCTTCTCCGATGAGTTCTCCGGGGTCGCATGGAGCCTGGCCAAGGTGTGGGACCTGATGAAGCACCTGCCGCTCCCCGCCCTGATCCTGGGCCTGGCCGGCACGGCCCAGCTGATCCGCATCATGCGGGCGAATCTCCTGGACGAGCTGAGCAAGCCGTACGTCGTGACCGCCCGCGCCCGGGGGCTGCCGGAGACTCGCGTGATCCTGAAGTACCCGGTGCGGGTGGCCCTGAACCCGTTCGTCTCCACCATCGGATACCTGCTCCCCTACGTCGTGTCGGGGAGCATCATCGTCTCGCTGGTGCTGAGCCTGCCCACGGTGGGGCCCCTGCTGCTCCGCGCCCTGATCGCCCAGGACATGTTCCTGGCCGGGACCATCGTGTTGCTCCTGGGAGTCATGACGGTCATCGGCACGTTCCTCTCGGACCTCCTGTTGATATGGATAGATCCCCGCATCCGGTTCGAGGGCAAGCCATGACGGATCCGGGGGCGGCCCCCGGTCCCTCTCTCCAGTACAGGCATGCGGAGCCCGGCGCCGTCACGTCGGTCACCGAGGAGCGCATCTCCGTCGCCACCCAGTGGCAGTTGATGTGGTGGCGATTCCAAAAGCACCGCCTGGCGATGGTCAGCACCGTCGTGGTGCTCCTCTTCTACCTCGTCGTCGTCCTCGCCGACTTCCTGTCATATTCCAACCCGCTGGCCTCCGAGGCGCAGCGATCGCTGCTCCCGCCCCAGCCCATTCACTGGTTCGACGGGGGACGGTTCAGCCCCCACGTGTATGGGCTCGCGGGGAGGCGCGACCCGGTCACCTTCAAGCGGGTCTACACGCCGGATCCGGAGAAAAAGATCCCGGTGCGCTTCTTCGCCCAGGGGTTCGAGTATCATCTGTTTGGACTCATCCCCACCAACCGGCATTTCATCGGCGTCGAGGGAGCGACTGCGGAAGAGACGCTGTTCGTGTTGGGCACCGACGAGCAGGGGCGGGATCTCTGGTCGCGCCTCATGTACGGAACCCAGACGTCGCTGATCATTGGCCTGGTCGGCGTGGCCATGAGCCTGATCCTGGGGGTCCTCCTGGGCGGGATCTCTGGGCTGTACGGCGGCGTCGTGGATACCGTCATCCAGCGCGTCATCGAGATCCTCCGCTCCATCCCGACCATTCCTTTGTGGATGGGGCTCGCGGCGGCCCTCCCCAACGAGTGGACCACCATGCAGGTCTACTTCGCCATCACCGTCATCATCTCGCTGATCGGCTGGACGGAGCTGGCTCGGGTGGTCCGTGGCCGGTTCCTGTCCCTGCGGGAGGAGGATTTCGTGATGGCGGCCGAGCTGGCCGGGTGCGGCCAGATGCGGATCATCTTCACCCACCTCGTGCCGTCCTTCCTGAGCCACATCATCGCGGCGACGACCTTGGCGATCCCGGCCATGATCATCAGCGAGACGTCCCTGAGCTTCCTCGGCCTGGGGCTGCGCCCGCCGGCCATCAGTTGGGGGGTCCTGTTACAGCAGGCCCAGAACGTCCAGGCCCTGGCCATCTCACCGTGGCTGCTGATCCCGTCGATCCCGGTGATCATCGTGATCCTCGCCTTCAACTTCATGGGGGACGGCCTGCGGGATGCCGCCGATCCGTATGGACATTAAGGGGAGTAGGCAGTAAGCAGTAAGCAGAAGGCAGGAGCCCGCTTCGCTGGCTTGTCTCCCCGCTGCCTACTGCCGACCGCCTACTGCCCACTCTCGCACGATGGGATGACCTGCAGGCAATTGAGTGATCCTTGAGCGAGGCATAAGAGAACTGACGATGGCGGAGAACCAGACACCGATCCTGTCGGTGCGCGATCTGAAGACGTACTTCTTCCCGGACGAGGGCACCGTCAAGGCCGTCGACGGCGCCAGCTTCGACCTCTATCCGCGCAAGACCCTGGGCATCGTGGGGGAGAGCGGCTGCGGCAAGAGCGTCACGGCCCGTTCCATCCTGCGGATCGTCGAGCGTCCAGGCCGGATCGTGGGCGGCGCGATCCTGCTGCGGCGGGATTCAGGAAACGGCCGGGGGACCGAGGTGGACCTGACCCAGTTCGATCCGGAGAGCCGAGAGATGCGCCAGATCCGGGGCGGCGACATCGGCCTGATCTTCCAGGAGCCCATGACCTCCTTCAGCCCCGTGCACACGATCGGGAACCAGATCGTCGAGACGATCCGGCTCCACCAGGACGTGAGCGAGCAGCAGGGCCGCCGGAAGGCTATCGAGATGCTGCACCTGGTCGGGGTCCCGAAACCCGAGCGGCGCATTGACGAGTATGCCTTCCAGTTGAGCGGCGGGCTGCGGCAGCGGGCCATGATCGCCATGGCCCTGGCCTGCGGTCCGAGGATTCTCATCGCCGATGAGCCGACGACGGCCCTGGACGTCACGACCCAGGCCCAGATCCTGGACCTCCTGCGCCACCTGCAGGAGCGTGAGGGCATGACGATCATCCTCATCACCCACAACCTGGGGGTCGTGGCCGAGATGTGCGATCAGGTCGTGGTGATGTACCTCGGCCGCGTGGTGGAGCAGGGGCCCGTGGACGCGATCTTCCATGCCCCGAAACATCCGTACACGCAGGCGCTCCTGCGCTCCATCCCCAGCATCCACGCTACGGTGCGCACCGAGCTGCCGACCATCGCGGGTTCCATCCCGCACCCGTACAACCGGCCGACCGGGTGCCCGTTTCATCCCCGCTGCCCCGACTTCATGCCGGGCACGTGCGACCGGAGCGAACCCGGCCTGCACCCGGCGGGAGAGAATCAGGACGTGAGCTGCTTTCTCTACCATCCGGCGTGAGCCTGGGGACTTCGGTGCGGCTCCTCGACGTGAAGGGCTTGCAAAAATTCTTCCCGATCCGGAAGGGGTTCCTGAAGCGGGAGGCGGGACAGGTCCGGGCCGTGGACGATGTGAGCTTCCATGTGGACAAGGGGGAGACCCTCTCCCTGGTCGGGGAGAGCGGCTGCGGCAAGACCACCACCGCCCGGTGCATCCTGCGGGCCATCACCCCGACGGCAGGCCAGATCCTGTTCCGGAGCGAGGATGGCCCCGTGGTGGACGTGGCCTCGCTCCCGAAGAGCCGGCTCCGCCCGCTGCGCCGCCAGATGCAGATGATCTTCCAGGACCCGTTCTCCTCGCTGAATCCGCGCCGGACGCTCTTCGACATCGTGGCCGAGCCCCTGGCAGCCAACGACGTGGGGACCCGCCAGGAACGGGTCAATCGGGTGGCGGAGCTGCTCCGGCTGGTAGGGCTCCGGCCCGAATACATGCGGCGCTACCCGCACGCCTTCTCCGGGGGGCAGCGCCAGCGCATCGGGATCGCCCGGGCCCTGGCCTTGAATCCCAGCCTGATCGTCGCGGACGAGCCGGTGTCGGCTCTCGACGTTTCGGTGCAGGCGCAGATCCTCAACCTGATGCTGAAACTGCAGGCCCAGCTCGGCTTGACCTACCTCTTGGTGGCGCACGACCTCTCCGTGGTCAAACACGTCAGCGACCGGGTGGCCGTCATGTACGTCGGCAAGATCGTCGAGATGACGGACACCCAGCGGCTGTTCACGGCGCCCAAACATCCCTACACGGAGGCACTCCTGTCGGCGGTCCCGAAGCCGGATCCGCGCCTGCGCGCCCAGCGCATCGTCCTGGAAGGGGAGGTGGCGGACGCGGCGAATCCCCCGTCGGGCTGTTACTTCCATCCCCGCTGCCGGTACGCGGTGGACGCCTGCCGGCAGGAGACCCCTCGGCTGGAGGAGGTCCAGCCCGGCCACTTCGTGAGCTGTCACCGGGCGAGGGAGCTGACCTTGAGGGGAGTGGGCCAGTGAAGAACAGTCGATTGGTCTACTCCACTGATGGCGGGCGCGTCCGTTCCTCGGATGATCGTCCTTCCCCGATGGGTCAGGCAGGGCGGAAGTCCACACCGAAGCTGCCGCAGGATGGAGTCGTTCGCATCATGCGTGAGCGCGCCGGCCGCGGCGGCAAGGTGGTGACGGTCATTCACGGCCTCCCGGGAGGCGCCGCGGCGCTGGCCTCCATGGCGGCCGATCTGAGGCGCCTCTGCGGCGCCGGTGGCACGGTGAAGGACAGGGTCATCGAGATCCAGGGGGATCATCGGGAGCGGGTGGCGGAGCGGCTGCGTTCGCTCGACTACACGGTCAAGCTGGCGGGGGGATGACCGGCACGCGGCCAGGATGCTTGGAGGCTGGGAAGCTAGGAGGCCAGAAGGCAGAAGGCAGGAGGCAGAAGGCAGGAGGCAGAAGGCAGGAATCCTCAAGCGTTCTCGCCGTCCAGCCACCTCGCCCCCCGGCGGTAAGGCTTGTTCACCTTGGCAGTCAAGCGTTCGGATTAGATCAAGGAAGGCGCGGGCTGATGTCAGCAAACGATCGCAGGCCTGATCAGTCGTGGTCGTGGGAGACAGCGCTGCGGGGGGTAATCCCGCCCATGATCTCGCCACTCACGACCTCGGGGGACCCGGATGTAGCGGCCATTGACCTCCTGGTGGAGCACGTGCTGGGAGGGGGATGCAGCGGTCTGTTCGTCTTGGGCGGCTGTGGCGAGGGCGCGTGGCTGACCGGCGCTCAGCGCAGGGCGGTCGTCCGGGCGACGGTCCGCGCCGCGACCGGGCGGGCGCCAGTGCTGGTGGGCGTCATGTTGCCCGCGACAGGTCCCGCCATCGAAGCTGCCCGACAGGCGGCGGACGATGGCGCCGACGCGCTCGTCGTGGGGTCGCCGTACTATTTCACCGTTGACGGTGCCGCGCAGCAGCGGCACGTCGAGGCGGTCCTGAGCAGCGTGCGTCTTCCGGCGCTGCTCTACAACATCCCGCAGTGCACCCACCATACACTGTCGCCTGCGATGGTCGTCGCGCTCGCCCGGGATCGGCGGGTGTTGGGAATCAAGGACTCCGCGGGCGATTTCGAGACCTTCCTGAAGTTCCTGGCGGTGAAGCAGGGCGTGCCCGGCTTCCGCGTGCTGCAGGGATACGAGCACCTCTCGGCGGCGAGCCTGCTCCAGGGGGGGGATGGGCTGGTGCCGGGATCGGCCAACGTCGCGCCCGCCCTGTTCGTGACACTGCACCAGGCCGCGGCGAGCGGGGATGCCGGGATGTGCGCGCGCCTTCAGGTCGAGGTCGAGGACCTGGGTAGTCTGCACGCATACGGCCACTGGCTGCCCGCGCTCAAGGCCGCCTGCGCCGCCGTCGGCATCGGAAACGGCGTTCCGGCTGCACCACTCCTACCCGCCACCCTGGACCAGCGCCGGGCCATCACGGCCATCCTGGCACGGCACGGGTTGGTCGGCTCGAAACCTCGCACTTCCTGAATCCGCGAATCAACCCAAAAAATTTCACCGCCAAGACCGCAAAGATCGCAAAGACCCGCCAACTTTCATCACTTCGGAGGAGCTTCCGGATCGAAATCTTCCGGGGCGCGTCTCGCCAATTTTCGATTGCGGATTTCCGATTGCCGATTTGAAAATCGAAAATCGCCAATCGACAATCGCCAATCAGGGAATACGGGCATTCCTTTGCGTGCTTCGCGTGCTTTGCGGTTGAACTGCACTGTTCGGGCAGAATCCGCGGATCAGCGCCTGCCTGAAGCGCCCGCGGGAGTCGTCATCCCCGCGGGAAGTTCATGCACTCCACGAATATTTCCTGGAAGTCTGGGTGGGTGGCCAGGGAGACGTGCTCGATGCCGCGCGCGATGCGCTCGGCCCGGTGCCGCTCGGCTTCCGAGACCAGGCAGAGCTGCGCCCCCAGCGAGGCCGCGTTGCCCACGTAGCGGATTCTTTCGACCGGCAAGGGGGGGATGAGCCCGATGCGGAGCGCGCTCCGGATGGAGAGGTAGTTTCCGAATCCGCCCGCCAGCATGAGTTCGGCCACCTGCCCATCCGGCACGCCCGCGATGCGCTGGAGCATCGCGACGCCCGAGGCGATGGCCCCCTTGGCGAGCTGCACCTGGCGAATGTCCTCCTGGGTGAGGACGATCTCCGCCGGCGCCCCGGCGTCGCCCTGGCGGATCAGGATGAAGCAGCGCTCCTCCCCGCGCATCACGACCCGCTCCCTCAGCCGGTGGGGCAGCCGATCCCGATCCTCCACCTGAATCAGACCGGTGTAGTCAATGATGCCGGCGTCCAGCATGCCCGCCAGGGCGTCAATGATGCCGGACCCGCAGATGCCCACGGGCGCTGCATCGCCGATGGTGTGGACCTCTCCGTCTCCGTCGTCTCCGATCCGAACGCGGTCAATGGCGCCGAGGGCCGCGCGCATCCCGTGCCGGATCTGGGCCCCCTCCAGGGCGGGTCCCGCCGGGGCGGAGCAGGCCCAGAGGTGCGCCCTCGACCCGAGCAGGACCTCGCCGTTGGTCCCGATGTCCACGGCGATCCGAATCTCGGGACTCTCGTAGATCCGGGTCGCCAGCGCGACCCCCACGGCATCCGCCCCCACGAATCCCGCCACGATCGGCAGCAAGCACACGCGCGCCTCGGGATGCACCTTGAGGTGCAGCTCGCGGGCCGGCAGCACCAGCGGATGCCGCACGACGGGGGCGTACGGCGCCAGCCCCACGTAAGAGGGATCGATGCCCAGCAGGATGTGGTGCATGCAGGTGTTGCCCACCACGACCACCTTGTAGATCCACTTGGAAAGGACCCCCGATTCCCGCACGATCTCGGTGATGTGCTGGTTCAGCAGACCGATGATCCGCGTCTGGAGCTTCTTCAGGTTGGCAGGATTGAACTGGGCGAAGGCGATGCGCGACATCAGGTCGCCGCCGAAGACGGCCTGGGGGTTGAGGCTGGAGACGGACGCGAGCCGCTCGCCGGACTCCAGTTCGATCAGCGCGGTGTCGACACTGGTGGTTCCGATGTCCACGGCGAGGCCGAATTTCATGGGGCCCGTGTCTCCCGCCTCGGCCGCGAGGACGGACCGGCCGAAGGTGGTCACGGTCACTTCCCCCTGGGCCTCCCGGAGGGTGGCGGGAAGCTGCCTGAGCAACTCGGGAGAGATGTCATCGGGGGAGCGTCCGATGGCCGCCAGAAGCGCTTCCAGGTCGGAGGTCTGGTGGTGCTCCTCGCGGGGGAGGGCGACATTGACGAGCTGTTTCGTGATGCCGGCGTCGATGACCACGCGTCCCATGTCCTGGACCCGGCGGTCCGCGCCCAGGATCTGGAAGGCCTGCTCGTCCAGCGGGGGGGCCACCTGCACGGCAATCGACTCCGTGACCCTACACTGGCAGGACAGGCGATACCCCTCCCGGACGAGGTCGCTGCCCAGTTGGAGTTCGTCCATGATCGTGGGCGGGGGGACGGTGCCCCGGACGAACTTCACCCGGCAGGAGGTGCAGCGTCCCCTGCCGCCGCAGGTCGCGGTGATGTCGATGCCGGCGGCGTGCGCTGCCTGGAGGATCGAGATTCCCGGCGCTACCTGGAGTTCCCGGTTTGCGGGGAGGATGGTGAGCGGGATGGTCATAGCCGACGCATCATACCATATGAAAGTTGTACTTGGCAGAAGGGAGCTCAGGTTTTATATTGCGCTGTGCGTACCTGATGTATGGCGTACGGCCCGGAGGGTATTCAGGTGAGGTTTGACCAGTACACGTTCAAAGCCCAGGAAGTCATCCAGGCCGCCCAAAAGACAGCAGAGGAGATGCAGCACCAGGCCATTGATGTGGAGCACCTCCTCCTGGGCCTGGTGGAGCAGCCCGAGGGTATCCTGGTACCCCTCCTGCAGAAGGTCGGGGCGAGCCCGAGACAGATCGGCGCCTCCCTTCGCCAGGAGTTGGGGAAACTGCCAAAGGTCTACGGCCCGGCGCAGGTGTACGTCACCCCCCGCCTGAATGAGGTCTTCAAGCGGGCCCAGGAAGAGGCCGGACGCCTCAAGGACGAGTACGTCAGCGTGGAGCATCTCCTGTTGGGGATCCTGGACGAATCCGCTGGCGTGGCTCTCCAGATTCTGCGATCGAGCGGCGTGTCCAAGGATGGAGTGTATGCGGCCCTCCAATCCATGCGGGGCGGCCAGCGGATCACCGATCCCAGCCCGGAGGAGAAGTACCAGGCCCTCGAGCGATACAGCCGGGACCTCACGGACCTGGCCCAGAAGGGCAAGCTGGACCCGGTCATCGGGCGTGAGGAGGAGATCCGACGGGTGATCCAGGTGCTCTCGCGCCGGACGAAGAACAATCCGGTCCTGATCGGAGAGCCCGGGGTCGGCAAGACGGCGATCGTGGAGGGGTTGGCCCAGCGCATCGTCCGCGGGGACGTGCCGGAGTCGCTCAAGGACAAGCGGGTGGTGGCGCTCGACCTGGGGGCGCTGGTGGCCGGGACGAAATACCGGGGGGAATTCGAGGACCGGCTCAAGGCCCTGCTCAAGGAGGTCACGGAGGCCGCCGGACGGATCGTCCTGTTCATTGACGAACTGCACACGCTGGTGGGCGCCGGGGCGGCCGAGGGAGCGGTGGACGCCAGCAACATGCTGAAGCCCGCCCTGGCCCGAGGGGAACTCCGCTGCGTGGGCGCGACCACCCTGGACGAGTACCGGAAGCGCATCGAGAAGGACGCCGCGCTGGAGCGGCGCTTCCAGCCGATCGTGGTGCGCCAGCCCAGCGTGGAGGACACCATCTCGATCCTGCGGGGCCTGCGCGAACGGTACGAGGTCCACCACGGCGTGCGGATCCGGGATGCCGCCCTGGTGGCCGCGGCGACGCTGTCCAACCGGTACATCACCGACCGCTTCCTGCCCGACAAGGCCATTGACCTGGTGGACGAGGCGGCCAGCATGCTCCGGATGGAGATCGACAGCCTGCCCACCGAGCTGGACGAGGTGGAGCGGAAGATCCGCCAGCTCGGCATCGAGCGCGAGGCGATGAAGCGGGAGACCGACCCGGACACGCTGGAGCGGCTCGAGCGGCTGGAGACCGAGATGTCGGAGCTGGAGAAGCGACAGGCCGCCCTCCGCAGCCGCTGGGAGAAGGAGAAGGCCAGCATCCAGCGCATCCGCGCCCTGAAGGAGCAGATCGAGGCCGCGCGGCTGGCGGGGGAGAAGGCGGAACGGGAGGGCGACCTGGGCAAGGTCGCCGAGATCCGGTATGGGACCCTGGTCGGCCTGGAGAAAGAGCTGAAGGCCGAGCAGGCCACCCTGGGTGCCATGGAAGGGCAGGAGCGGATGCTCAAGGAGGAAGTGGACGAAGAGGACATCGCCCAGATGATCTCGCGCTGGACCGGGATCCCCGTTGCCAAGATGCTGCAGACCGAGGCCCAGAAGCTCCTCACCATGGAGGACCGGTTGCGGCAGCGGGTGGTGGGCCAGGCCGAGGCCATCATGGCGGTCAGCAACGCAATCCGGCGGGCCCGCGCCGGGCTGCAGGACGAGAACCGTCCCCTGGGCTCGTTCCTGTTCCTGGGGCCGACGGGCGTGGGCAAGACGGAGCTGGCCCGGGCGTTGGCGGAATTCCTCTTCGACGACGAACGGGCCCTCGTGCGCCTGGACATGTCCGAGTTCATGGAGAAGCACTCGGTGGCCCGTCTGATCGGGGCGCCGCCCGGCTACGTGGGATACGAGGAGGGCGGCTACCTCACCGAGACGGTCCGCCGCCGGCCGTACACCGTCATCCTCTTCGACGAGATGGAGAAGGCGCACGCCGAAGTCTTCAACATCCTGCTCCAGCTCCTGGACGAGGGCCGACTGACGGATGGCCAGGGGCGCACGGTGGATTTCAAGAATGCCCTGATCATCATGACCTCCAACCTCGGCAGCCAGTACATCCAGGAGGACCTGGACGACGCGGAGATCCGGGAGAAGATCGGCGAGCTGCTGAAGAGGACGTTCCGTCCCGAGTTCCTCAACCGCGTGGATGAGACGGTGACCTTCCACCGCCTGGGGCTGGTCCAGATCAAGCAGATCGTGGGGATCCAGTTGGGCCACCTCCAACGCCGGCTGACGACCCGAAAGCTGGAGCTCAGCGTCACTGACCAGGCCAAAGAGTACCTGGCCCGGGAGGGCTTCGATCCTGTCTACGGCGCCCGGCCGCTCAAGCGGGCAATCCAGCGACTGGTGCAGGATCCGCTGGCGCGCCGCCTGCTGGATGGCGAGTTCCAGGAGGGGGATCAGGTTCTGGTGGACCTGCAGGGAGGCGAGATCGTCCTCTCCCGGGAGGAGGGTTCCACCTCAGGGAAGCGTGCGGACTGAGCGAGGGAGCCGAGGGGCAGGGGAGCAGAGGAGAAGGAGCGAAGAGCAGTAAAGGTGAAGCGGGAAGCGTGAACGCCCTTCCGGTGCAGCCGGCCGGAAGGGCGTTTTTCTGTCCGCCCGAAGGATCGGGGTTACTGGCAGGAGGAGAGCTGGGGAAGGTCTCGCACCAACCCCAGCAGGACCTCCAGGTTGAGCGGCTTGTCGCAGTAGTGGGCAGCCCCGCGCGCCATCGCCTCCCGCCGGATCTCTTCGGAGCCGTACGCGGTCATGACGATGACGTGGGTGCGCGGGGAACGCTCCTTGAGCAGAGCCAGAAGATCCAGACCAGCCCGCCCCTCGCTGCCCGAAAGACGGACGTCCAGGAGGGCCAGGTCGAAGACGCCGGTCCGGATGGCCTCTTCGGCCTCATCCCGGCCCAGGCAGGGGGTCACGTGGGCCCCGGCTCGCCGCAGAACGTGCGTGAGGCCCAAGAGAATGGTGGGTTCGTCATCTACGAGCAGGATGCGTCTTGACACCGGCATGCCATTTTCTGCCAGGGATCCCGACACCCGGACCGACCGGGAATCGGATTCCGGGCGCCCCGAAGCAGGGGAGAAGCAAGCGCTGTACCAAGTGGAGGGCTACGAAAGGCCGTATCTTCGGATCTTATCCTGGAGGGTGGATCGGGAAATGCCGAGGAGCCTGGCCGCCTGGCTGCGGTTTCCGGACACCGACGCCAGAATCTCGCGAATGTAACGTTGCTCCATCTCCTCCAGGGTTCCGAGAGCCCCCAGAGACCAGCCGGCGTCCGGCGCCCCGGCGGGCCCCTTGGCAGCGAGGGGAGGGGGAGAAGCGGGCATGGCGCCTGCCAGCTGCTGCAATTCCGCCGGAAGGCAGGCGACCGGGATCGTTTCCCCCTGACACAGGATCATCCCCCGCTCGGTCACGTTTCGGAGCTCGCGGACATTCCCCGGCCAGGAGTAGCTCAGTAGGACCTGCTGGGCCTCCGGGCTGAAGCCGCGAATGCGCTTCTTCAGCGTGGGGTTCAACTCCTGGACGAACAGATCCGCCAGGACCAGGATGTCATTCCCCCGCTCCCGGAGCGGCGGCACGGTCACGGGCATCACCTTCAACCGGTAGAACAGATCCTCCCGGAAGGCCTGCTTCTCCAGCAGTTTCGCCAGGTCCTTGTTGCTGGCCGTGATCACCCGGACATCCACGGAGATGTCCCGGGTCCCGCCCACCCGGCGGAACGTCTTGTTCTCCAGGACCCGCAGGAACTTGGGCTGGATGGGGAGCGGCATGTCCCCGATCTCGTCCAGGAACAGGGTCCCGCCGTCGGCGATCTCCAGCAGCCCGCGCTTCAGCGCCTTGGCATCCGTGAAGGCGCCCCGCTCGTGCCCGAACACCTCGGATTCCAGCAGGTGCTCGGAGAGGCCCGCACAGTTGATCTCCAGGAACGGCTTGTCCGTGCGGGCGCTGCGGTAGTGGATGGCGCGGGCCACCAATTCCTTGCCCGAGCCGCTTTCCCCCTGGATGAGGACGGTGGTCTGCGGCGCCTTGGCCAGGAGATCCACCATGGCGTGCAGCTCGCGGATGACGGGGGAGGTGCCGGGAATCTGGCCGGGGGCGCGCCCGTGCACCTGGTGGCGGTAATAGCGATTCTCGCGCCGGAGCTTCAGCATCTCCAACGCCTTCTCCACGCGGACCTCGGTCACCTCCAGGCTGCGGGGGTCCTTCTCGAGGAAATCCTCGGCCCCCTTCTTGATGGCCGTGACGGCCGTCTCCACGCTGCCATGCCCGGTGAGCAGGATCACCGCCGCCTCGGGGCATACTCCCTGGATGCGCTCCAAGACCTCCAGGCCGTCGCCGTCGGGGAGCTTGAGATCGAGGAGGATCACCTCCGGCTCCTCCGCCTGGGCCGCCTGGACCGCTGCGGCGCCGCTGTCCGCCTCCAGGGCACGGTAGCCCTTGCGCTCCAGCAGGTGACGGAGGCTTTTCCGGATGGTCAGCTGGTCGTCGACGATCAGGACCGTTGGTGGCATGGGACCCGCCAGATCAAGGACAGGACGAAGGGGCTAGGGCACGGGCTACAGTGGCAGCGCCACGGTGAAGGTGCTCCCGACCTGCTCCGCGCTCTCGACGCCGATGGCGCCGCCGTGATCCTCTAGGATGCGCCGGCAGATGGCCAGGCCGAGGCCCGACCCGGTGGATTTCGTGGTGAAGAAGAGGTCGAAGACCCGATCCAGGTCTGCCGCCGTGATGCCGACCCCGGTGTCGGTGACGGCGCTCGCCACGTACTCGCGGGAGGGATCCCCGTCCCCCGCCAGCAGCGAAAGGCTCCGCTGGACGGGCGCGGGCAGGGCGGAGCGGCGGACGCGGTACACGCGGATGGTGATCCGGCCGTCCGGAGGAGTCGCCTGGATGGCGTTCTTGAGCAGGTTCAGGAACACCTGTCGCAACTGGTTTCCGTCCGCCAGGACCGGGGGGACCCCGTCGGCGATCTCGCGGGCGATGTGGACCTTGGCCCCGGCCAGTTCCTCCCTGGCCAGACCCAGGATCTCCTCCCAGATCTGCTCCAGGACCTGGGGCGTGCGCTGGAGCTTGGAGGGCCGGCCATAGTTCAACAGATCCTCCACCAAGCTGTTCAGGCGCTTGATCTCGGATTGCATGGCCGCCAGCAATTCCTGGTGCACCGGATCGAATTTCACCTCCGTCATGAGGATCTGCGCCACAGAGCTGATCCCGAAGAGTGGGTTCCGGATCTCGTGGGCGACGCCTGCGGCCACCTCGCCGATGGCGGCCAGGCGGTCTTTGCGCCGGACCTCCGCCCGGATGGCCCGGAGATCGCTCAGGTCGCGGAAGATGACGATGGTCCCCTCGGGCTGGCCGGCGGTGGCATCCAGGAGGAGCGAGTTGTTGAAGCCCAGGGGGACGGTGTGGCCGCCGGGGCACTTCAGATCCAGCTCCCGCAGGACGGACCCGACCTGCACGTCCAGGAGGGGCCCGGCATCGGGGAACAGGTCCAATAAGCGTTGCCCCACCGCCTGTGCCGCCGTCACCCCCAAGCTCTCCTGCCCGTGCTGGTTGATCATCCAGATCCGCCCGTCACGATCCGTGACCAAGAGGCCGCTGCCCATGTGGGAGATGATGTTCGCCGTGAGCTGCCGGCCCCGGCTGAGCTCCAGCGTCTGGGCCTGGACCTGGTCCTGGAGCGCCCGCGCCAGCTCCTGGGTCCGCGCCTGCGCGGCGGTCAGCTCCGCCACCCGGGCCTGGAGTTCCCGGAGGAGCTGCTTGTTCTCCGTCAGCAGGCGGTGCCGCTCCAGGGCCCGGCGAACCGAGTAGATGAGATCATCGGGCTCGAAGGGCTTCAGGAGGAAATCGTAGGCGCCCAGCTTGAGCAGGTCAATGACCCGGCTCTGGGACGACTGGGCGGTCATGACGACCACCGGGATGTCGGGGAACTCCTTCCCCAGGATCTGGAGGGCATCGAACCCGCTCATCCGGGGCATCATCAGGTCCAGGAGGATGGCCCCCACGGGCTCCTCCCGGGCCAAACGAAGGCCCTCGCCGGCATCCTCGGCGGCCAGGACGCGATAGCCCTCGCCGGCGATGATCTCGACGCACAGATCACGAATGAACCGCTCGTCGTCTACGATGAGGACCGTCTCTTGCGGTGCCGGGCTCTCCGCTTCCATAGCGGGCAGACCATAGCAGAGGGGAGGCCGTGCTTTCAAGGAGAATCTGGGGCGGACCCGATGCGGAAGCGCGGGATTTCCGTTGACGGCGTCCGGTGGCTTCACTAAGCTCGGCTGCGAGGCGGGGCAGAGGCTGAGCAGGGGTGCAGGGGAGCATCACAAATCTCCACCGCGACGTGAAGGAGAGAGCGGGTATGGGAAGTTCGGGATGCCTCGGGTGAGTCTGGTGAATCGTGTCGCGGGCGCCCTCCGGGACGCCGGGGTGGCGCCCGAAGAGTGCCTGGTGGTGGCCGTCTCCGGCGGGGTGGATTCCATGGTCCTCCTCGCGGTGCTGGCGCGGCTCCAGACCCGCCTCGGCCTCCGGTTGCACGTGGCTCACGTGCACCACGGCCTGCGCGGCAAGGCGGCCGACCGGGATGCGGCCTTCGTCGTGGCCGAGGCGGCCCGGCTGGGCCTGGGGGCCACGGTGACCCGCCTGAACCCCGCGGACCGGCGTCGCGGGGAGTCGGTCCAGGCCTGGGCGCGGGCGGCCCGCTACCGCTGCCTGGACGCGATTGCAGAGCGGGTGCGGGCCTCCCGTATCGCCGTGGCCCACACCCGGGACGATCATGCGGAGACCGTCCTGCTGAACCTTCTGCGGGGGACGGGACCCCGGGGCCTCGGCGGCATCCCCCCGGTCCGCGATCGCATCGTCCGGCCGCTCCTCGAGCTCTCGCGGGCCGGGGTGGAGGCCTACGCGACCGCCCAACATGTGGCCTTTCGCGCGGACGCCTCGAACGCCTCGGACGCCTACCGCCGGAACCGCGTCCGGCACCGCCTGCTCCCCCTGCTGGCGAAAGAGTACAACCCCCGGATCCTCGAGTCGCTGGCCGCGCTGGCGACCCTGCTGCGCGAGGACGACGCAGCCCTCACGGCCCAGGCCGCCTTGCTCGTGGGGGAGGCGGGGCGGGAGGCGGGGCCCGCAGTGTGGCTGGGCGTGGCGGCCCTGCGCACGGCCGCGCCTGCCGTGGCGCGCCGCGCATTCCAGGCGCTGTTCCAGAGGGCGAGCCGGGGCGGGCACGCCCTGACGCGGCGGCACCTCGCAGCGCTCCGGTGCCTGCTCACACGGGACGCCGTCGTGCGGCTCCCGGGCGGGTTCGAGGCTCGGCGGGAGGGCGCCGAGATCCGGGTCGGGCCACCCGCCGATGCGGCTCCGGATGGCCGGGCGCGCGGCCGGATCCCGGCGGCGGAACCCCCGGGTGACGTCCCGCTCCGACGCGGGATCTGGACGCCCTGGGCTCCCCTCGCGTGCCGGGTCCGGGTGCGGCGGGTCGCCGCAGACCACATCCCGTCCGGTCATGGGAACCCCTGGCGAGCGGTGCTGAGCCCGAGACTGCTGGAGGGGCCGCTGTCGCTCCGGGGCTGGCGTCCCGGCGATCGCTTCCGGCCCCTGGGCATGTCGGGGGAGAAGAAACTGCAGGATTTCTTCGTGGATGCCAAGGTGCCCCGCCAGGAGCGCGGGCGGATCCCGCTGCTCCTGGCTGGCGACCGGATCGCCTGGGTGGTGGGCCACCGGATCGCAGAAGACTTCCGCTTCCGTGGACGGGGCACGGCCTGCCTCGTGGAGGTCGAATTTCCAGATGCGGTATCGGCTGGGGCCCACACTGATCACGGCGCCTGAGATCCGGGCCCGCGTCCAGGAACTGGCCGGGATGATCTCCCTGGACTACGCGGGCCGGGACCTCCTGCTGATCTGCGTCTTGAAAGGGGCGGCCATCTTCTGGGCGGATCTGTGCCGGACGCTCCGCATCCCGTGCCAGAGCGACTTCGTCGCCATGGAGAGCTACGGGGCGGCCACCTCCCCCCTGTCTGAGCCGCGGTTCACCAAGCCGGCGGACGTGGCCCTGGCCGACCGGGACATTCTGATCGTGGAGGACATCATCGACACCGGCCACACCAGCGCCCGCCTCCGCGAGCTGCTCCGGGCCCGGTCGCCCCGGAGCCTTGCCACGTGTTCCCTCCTGGACAAGGCGGAGCGGCGGCAGGTGGCCACGCCGATCGAATACTGCGGCTTCGTCATTCCCAACGCCTTCGTCGTGGGGTACGGCCTGGACTACGCCCAGCAGTATCGGCACCTTCCCCACATCGCCGTCCTGGAGCGGATTCCCGAGGCGTAGTGCCCGGCCGCCGTGACCCCTCTCCGCTGTCGAGACTTGCCTCCAGCCCTCAGCCTTCAGCTCGAGCCTGAGACGGGGGTTCTGCCCCTGGAAGGCCCCCATTTCTTGATGTTTCCTGTTGTCTTCCGCGGATTTTCATGTTACAAGAACCGTACGTGGTGTGACCGGAATCGCGGCCGCGCGAGAGGAGATTCGGGGTGAGTCCGTTCTTCAAGAACCTGGCCCTCTGGCTGGTGATCGGCCTGATCATGGTGCTGGTGTTCAACATCTTCAACCAGAGCCAGCCCATGCAGAAGGAGCTGATCTTCAGCGACTTCATGACCAAGGTGGAGCGGGGCGACGTCGGCGAGGTCACCATCAAGGGCAACGACATCACCGGAAGGCTGACCGACAACTCGGTCTTCCGGACCTACACGCCCGACGACAAGGAGATGATCGGGGTCCTGCGCAAGCAGGGGGTGAAGATCACCGCCAAGCCGGCCGAGGGCCAGCCCTGGTACATGAGCGTCCTGCTGTCCTGGCTGCCCATGCTCCTGTTCATCGGGGTCTGGATCTTCTTCATGCGGCAGATGCAGGGGGGCGGGGCCAAGGCCCTGTCCTTCGGCAAGAGCCGGGCGCGCCTCCTGTCCGACAAGCAGAACAAGATCACCTTCGGCGATGTGGCCGGCGTGGACGAGGCCAAGGAGGAACTGCAGGAGATCATCGAGTTCCTGAAGGACCCCCAGAAGTTCCAGAAGCTGGGCGGTCGCATCCCCAAGGGGGTCCTGCTCATGGGTCCCCCCGGCACCGGGAAGACCCTGCTGGCCCGCGCCATCGCGGGCGAGGCCAACGTGCCCTTCTTCTCCATCTCCGGCTCGGACTTCGTGGAGATGTTCGTGGGCGTGGGCGCCTCCCGGGTGCGGGACCTCTTCGAGCAGGGGAAGAAGAACGCCCCCTGCATCATCTTCATGGACGAGATTGACGCCGTGGGCCGCCACCGGGGCGCGGGCCTGGGCGGCGGCCACGACGAGCGCGAGCAGACCCTCAACCAGCTCCTGGTGGAGATGGACGGGTTCGAGTCCAACGACGGGGTCATCCTCATCGCGGCCACGAACCGGCCGGATGTCCTGGACCCGGCCCTGCTCCGGCCCGGGCGCTTCGACCGGCAGGTGGTGGTGGCCCGGCCGGACGTGAGGGGCCGCGAGGGCATCCTGAAGGTGCACACCAAGAAGATCCCCCTGGGCCCCGATGTGGACCTGCAGGTCCTGGCCCGGGGCACGCCCGGTTTCTCCGGGGCGGACCTGGCCAACCTGGTGAACGAGGGCGCCCTGTTGGCGGCCCGGGCCAACAAGAAGCTGGTGGAGATGTCAGATTTCGAGAACGCCAAGGACAAGGTCCTCATGGGCGTGGAGCGGAAGAGCCTGGTGGTCAGCGCCAAGGAGCGGAAGATCACCGCCTACCACGAAGCGGGTCACGCGCTGGTGGCGAAGCTGTTGCCGGGCACGGACCCGATCCACAAGGTGACCATCATCCCCCGCGGCCGGGCCCTGGGGGTCACGCAGCAACTCCCGACCGAGGACAAGCACAACTACTCCAAGGAGTACCTCCTGAACGACATCGCCATCCTGTACGGAGGCCGCATCGCCGAGGAGATCGTCTTCGGCCCGCAGGAGGTCACCACGGGAGCCATGAACGACCTCGAGCGGGCCACCGAGCTGGCGCGCAAGATGGTCTGCGAGTGGGGCATGAGCGAGCGGATGGGTCCCCTCCAGTTCGGGAAGCGCGAGGAGATGATCTTCCTGGGGCGGGAGATCGCCCAGCACCAGGATTACAGCGAGCAGACCGCAATGGAGATCGATCGCGAGGTCCGCGGAATCGCCATGGAGAATTACGAGCGGGCCAAGGACCTGGTCCAGCAGCGGCTGGATACACTGCACCGCCTGGCCGAGGCCCTCCTGGAACGCGAGGTGCTGGACGGCCCGCAGATTGACTCGATCGTGAAGGGTGCCGGATCCCCCGCGCCTGCGGCTGCGGCGTAGCCGCCCCGTCCGGTCGTCGGCGCTTGCCGCTCGCCCCGAGGCGGGGAGCCACGGGAACTTGAGGCGCCACGGGACGCCGAGTCGGATGACCGATGGGGCAGGGGGTCACCGCGACCCGGGGAACACCGATCCCCGATTCATGCCCGAAGGGTCTGGCGGGCCGGAGGGCTGATCGCCCCGTCAGCGCCAGGACCCCCCGCCTCACCTCACCCCGCCTCCCGCAGGTTCCCCTGCGTTGCCAGCGTGGGGGCGGACCTGCCTCCAGCGTTCAGGTATGCGGCCGGGCGGCCGGGATGCCCGACCGGGACGGAACAGGGTGCGGCCTGCCTTGCAGGATCGAGGGGGCGTAACGGGATGCTCGACCTGCTCCATCAGTTCCGCTGGATCGACGCGCTGGATATCCTCATCGTCACCTTCGCCGTCTACCAGATCATCCTGGCGCTGCGCGGCACCCGGGCGTTTCAGATGCTCCTCGGTCTGGCTCTCCTGTACCTGGCCTCGCGGGTCTCCCTGCGCATCGGCCTCCTGACCGTCAACTGGGCCCTCTCGAACCTCCTGGCGGTGTGGTTCCTGCTCATCATCATCCTCTTCCAGCCCGAGCTCCGGCGGGCCCTGGCCAGCGTGGGGCGGCGGGGAAGCCTCCTGCGGGCCTTCTCCCGCTACCAGGAGGCCCACATGATCGACGAGGTCGTGCGCGCCGTCACGTCCCTCGCGGCCAGGAAGATCGGGGCCATCATCGTGGTGGAACGGGACTCGCGGCTGTCGGACAGCGTGGATTCGGGCACGACGCTGGATGCCCTGGTGTCGCGGCGCCTGCTGGAGTCGGTCTTCTACCCGTACTCGCCGCTGCACGATGGGGCGGTCATCATCAACCGCGACCGGGTCGTGGCCGCGGGCTGCTTCCTGCCGCTCAGCATCAATCCCGACCTGCCGGGGGACCTGGGGACGCGCCACCGGGCGGCCGTCGGCGTCACGGAGGAGAGCGACGCGATCGCCATCGTGGTGTCGGAGGAAACGGGGACGATTTCCCTGGTGAGGGGAGGCGAGATCACCCGGAGCCTGGACGGGGCTGGCCTGCGGCAACGCCTGAGCCAGCTGGTGGGGCCGCCGCTCAAGGCCTTCGGTCGGCGGCGGGCAGGGACTCCCGCGCCGCTCGGCGACCCCGCCAAGTGACCCGCCGG
>Ga0155960_1185_pt2 | contig 25616 bp, 21 predicted proteins | sample RifCSPlowO2_02_FD_107614 | JGI IMG/M metagenome (GOLD analysis project Ga0155960, IMG submission 107614) | candidate division NC10 bacterium RIFCSPLOWO2_02_FULL_66_22
TACGTCCAGAGAATCGCGTTTCGGTACTTCGACCTTGGCTATTCTGCGGCGGTCTCTTGGGTCATGCTAGTTCTTTGTGTCGCCCTTTCATACGTGTATATTCGAATTCTTGCGGAAGAGAGGTAACTCGTGGCGCGACCCAGAAGATCTCACATTGCAACGGACTGTTTTCTTCACATCCTCCTTCTCATGGTGGTCGTTGCTTTCGCATTTCCTATCGTATGGACGGTTCTCACGTCTCTGAAGACGCCTCTCCAGACTTTCGCCATCCCCCCGGTGTGGATTTTTCGTCCCACCCTCGTAAACTACCGGAGCGTTTTCGAGCAGCAGCCGTTTGCTCGGTATTTGCTCAATAGCATTATCATTGCCCTAGGCTCAACTGGTCTGGCTCTTGGCGTGGGCGTTCCGGCCTCATATGCGTTCTCGGCGCTGAAGTTTCGAGGCAGGGAAACATTTTTGATTGCAACCATTGGACTGCGAATGCTTCCACCGATCGCATTGGTCGTTCCTCTCTATTCCATCGTCCGGAGCCTGGGACTCCTGGATACCCACCTAGCCTTAGTGCTGATATATGCGATGTTCAATGCGCCGTTTGTGATCTGGATGTTAAAAGGCTTTTTCGACGAGATTCCCGAAGACGTGCGACATAGTGCACTGGTGGACGGCTGCTCGCATGTTAGGGTGCTATGGAGAATCGTGGTCCCCCTTGCGGCACCAGGTCTTTTTGCCACCGCCGTGTTCACGTTTATTCTGTCATGGAACGACTTCATCTTCGCGCTATTCTTCACCACGACGAAAGCCACGACGCTCCCTGTGGCCGTGTCGGGATTCATAACAGAAGAAGGGGTGCGGTGGGGTAACGTTGGAAGCGGGGGCGCTATCATCCTCCTCCCGGTGATTGCTTTTACGTTGCTTGTACAGAAGTACTTGGTGAGGGGTATGACTGCCGGAGCTGTAAAGGGATGATGGGGAGTCTCCGATACGATCATCTGTACCTAGCTAGAGATCTCCGGACGCTCCGGTGGCGACGCGCACGATCAACTACGCCGCCGGCACAAGTGTCTCCTGGCCCTCGCGATACCACACCCCCCAGAATCCATCGCGGTGCAGCGGGACAGGCCGAATTCGATCCCTCGGCTAGAGGCAAGCTCGCCGCCTCCCAGTCCCTTTCCTCCAGCCCTTCAGCGGTCGCGTGTCGCTTCCTGCGACAGAAGCCTCGTGCGTAATGCGGGACGTAGCGCGGTTATCGCGGATATTTACTTTCGACCGGCCTCCTGTTCACACCATCCTTCCAGGTTCAATCGCGCACGGGATTCCCTTCGACGGACCTTACCGGTGGGATGGTAGCCCGGTCATGCACTTTCCGCCAGCCACAGCGCCAGCCTGCGCAGCGTTTCCTCAAAGGGTTGAAGGTATTTCTCACCAGGGTAGTCCTCCGGGCTCGGGATCTTGATCTGATTCCGCGCAAAGGCAATCCGGTGCCGCTCCACGAGGTCGCGGGCGCGCGAACTCAAGACGTAGGCGGTCGTCTTCGGGAGAGCGCCCTCTCCCCCCGCCCACGCTGCGAGGTCAGCCACGAGGGCGAATACCGGGGGCCAGTATCGCCACGCCGGAGGTTTCCCGGATGATTCCAGCAGCGGGGCCCACGCCATCGAATCTGCCCGGTACGCTGCAGGAGTTCCCGTCGTCGCCTGAATGAACCGGGCAGCCACCAGATCATCCACAGCCCGATGGATCGCCCGCGGGGTGTAGCTCAGCCCCTCAGCGATGCCCTTGACGGTAACCCAAACGCCTCCCGTAGCTAGGAGGAAAGCTACGAGGTCGGCCTTCACTCCCACCCCCAAGCCAACCCGCAGGCGCAGCATGAGCGCCGCCGGGTGATGCAGCTGCGGGTCTCTGCCCAGGCTCTTCCCGGAGCGGATGGTCTTCCCTGGTGAAGAGCTTTCGAGGGACCGCCACCGGAAGTCCCGGCCCTCGCGATGCGCCAGATGGGCGAACACTCCGAGCCGCCCGCGCGTGGACTCCGGGAACCTCACGGCCAGGTTCTTGATGCGCTGTACACTGAGGAGGGGTGCCCCAACCTTGACCCACCAGTACAGCACGTCCCAGAGCCGGCGTTCTTCCTCTGCCAGACTGAGGGAAACGAGCACGAGCCCCTCTGGGTCGACGATACTTCGCGTCGGCCCTTCGCCTGCGATCGCGGCCCCGAGGGCTCCCCACTGCCGCCAGAGTGTTCCCAGGGCGGCTTCTCGAAGCTGATGAAGTGCCTTAGCCAACTCTTTCTCGGGCATGTGTCATCACCTGCTCGACGATGGTCGAGAACTCCGGAGTCGGATCTTGCTCTCGCACCCAGGCCGCCGCGGCCTGCAGCTCGCGCTCTGTCGGGCGGAGGGCCAGCAGATCCTGGAAATGGACGCTGGACGGGCCACCGCTGTCCGCGGCCGCGTAGAGCTTCAGGAAGATGAGGTCGTACCGGGCCACCAGCCCAACCCGAAGGCCTCCGTACCGCCGCCAGCGGAGCCGGCGTTCCAGCCCCAGGGGCAGCCCGGTTTGCCACTGGAGCCCTACGACGGTGTTCATCCAGTCTTCGGGGAGCTGGAAGTCGCGAGCCACCCGCGCAATCGCCCGCTGCAACGGCTCCGGGAGCGGGTCCGGCGGGGCGAGCGTGACGCCGTCGGAGCCGGCTCGGTCCCGCAGAATGGCGAGCACGTCCACGTCATCCGTCGTGCGCTGCACGATCCCGAGGAGGTTGAGGGCCGTACCGCCCGCCACAATGATCCCGACCTCCACGCCCTCCGCCGCCAGGAGATCCCCGACCGCGGCCAGACCCCGCTCGAGTATCGAAATCGGCCTCGCGTCCATAGCCCACCGAATGAGTGAATATTATAGTCCGACTCAGAGACTATTATAGTCTAACCATTCTTGTCAAGCCCCGGGCTTGTAGTACGCGGCCGATCAGTCGCGGCAGGTTCGCCATCCGGCGTTACAGCAACGGATTGCGAATGGAAATGCCCTCGATCTCCGGTCCATGCAGGAAGTCCTCGCTCAGGATCGTCCCCGCGGTCGTGGGCATACACGAGAATGTTGGAATCGACGAAGACCGGGTCAGGCATGCAAGTCCTCCCGGACGGTGGGGGTTGCGCCCAAGGGGAAGCCACGGTCCAGATACGCCATCGCGCGGCGACTCGCGGCCTGGTAGGCCTCGTCCTGGCTGGCCAAGTCTTCGATGCAGGCGGTAAACAGGCCGCTCCGCGAGACCTTCCTTTGGGCAGCAAGGATCTTGGCCATCGTAACGACATCCGCAGACAGACTGAGCGTCAGCGTAGAGCGAGCCATGCCGGTGCCCTCCTGTCGGACTGAATTCAGTCTATCGGTAGAACCGCGGCATCGCAAACCATGAGAGACCGGCGTGGCATTGCCCGTGACCACCGAGGGCGCCTCGTGCCCCTCGATCCCGAGGCCGCGGCCCGCGCGATGCAAATCCAACATCCCATCACATCGCCGGCTTGGCCCGGAGGTATTGCCGGGGCCAGGCGATGTCGTGCCCTAGGGCGCGCGCCGCGTGGAGCGGCCAGTAGGGTGATCGCAACAGCTCGCGCCCCAATGCGACCAGGTCGGCGCGGCCGTTGCGCACGATCTCTTCGGCCATCTCCGGCGTCGTGATCAGCCCCACGCACATCGTGGCGATGCCTGCCTCGCGCCGGATCTTCTCCGCGAAAGGCACCTGGTAGCCGGGGCCGACCGGCGGCAGGACCGACGTGATGCCGCCCGAGGAACAGTCCACCAGGTCCACGCCGTGCGCCTTGAGCCAGCGGGCCACCTGCACCTGGTCGTCAATCGTCAAGCCGCCCTCGATCCAATCCGTGGACGACAGGCGCACGAGCAGCGGCATGGACTCGGGCACCGCCGCGCGCACCGTGTCCACGACCCGGAGGAGCATCCGGGCCCGATTCTCCAGCGGGCCGCCGTACGCGTCGGTCCGGTGATTCGAAACCGGCGACAGGAACTGGTGCAGGAAGTACCCGTGGGCCGCGTGCGCCTCGATCGCGTCGAAGCCCGCGCGCACTGCGCGCTCCGCGGCGGCGCGATAGGCGGAGACGATTCCATCCAGCTCGGCAAGAGTCAGCTCGTGTGGGAGGGCCCACTCCGCGTCAAAGGGGATGGCGCTCGGGGCGACGGACGGGAAGGGGCCGGCGCCCTTGGTCGAGGTCCAGGCCTTGCGGCCCGCGTGCGCCAGTTGGGTGCACATCACGGCCCCCTGGGCCTTGCACAAGCGCACGACGCGGGCCAGCGGCTCGACCTGGCGATCGTCCCACAGGCCGAGATCGTTCGTGCTGATCCGCCCGCGAGCCTCGACCGCGGTGGCTTCGGTGACGATCAGCCCGACGCCGCCTGTGGCGCGCGCGGCGAGGTGGGCCAGGTGGAAATCCGTCGCGGAGCCGTCTTCGCCAGCCGAGTACATGCACATGGGCGACATGGCAATGCGGTTCCGGAGCGTGGCGCCACGCACTACGAGGGGCGTGAAGAGTTCGGCCATGGAGATCCTCCTGATCAGCACACACCCGGTTTGCAGCAATACGGCGACTCAGGAATTCGCGGCAGAAGTCGGTGCCCCCGGGGGCACCGCGATATTCTCCGAACCTCTGGGATGGAACGGCAGAGCCTATCGGCTCATTTCAGGAGGCCGATCGCCTTCAAGAGGCCGCCGATCATCTCGATCTCTTGCTGGATGAATACCTCCATCTCCGGCCCGGTGAGAAATCAAGCGGAAAGGTGGAGCGCCTTGGCTGCCGCCTCCAGCTCGTCCAACGTTGTCGGGACCTTCACGTTGTACTTCTGGAAGACGTCCTTCTGGCGCTTATCACGCACCCCACCCGGAATCAAGCCCGAGCGTATTCCTGACCGCTTTTGTATGGGTGTCCGCACGACCCATGGGATCGTTCCTTGACGCGAGGCCAGGCGCAGAACGATGCTACGCCGTCGGGCGCGGCCCTGGGAGATTCTGCAGGCCCCGCTACCCCTCAGGCCGCCCCGGCCAAGAGCGATTGCCTCTCCACCGCCGGAGGACGACGATGAATTGCCGACAGAGGGCGCTGGCTGCCCTCGATCACAAGGAGCCCGATCGGGTTCCCCTCGACTTCGGGGGGCGCCACACGACCCTCCATCGCTACGCCCACCGGGCCCTCATGCAGCATCTCGGTCTCACCGGGCCGGAGCCGCCTCTCCGCAGCTACCACACCTATCTCGTGGAGCCCGACCGCCAATTACTCCAGCGCTTCGAGCGGGTCAGCGCCCTGTTCTTCCCCCGGCCCCCCAGCGATTACGTCTTCGCCATCGACCCCGCGACCAACAGCTACGTGGACGAGTGGGGGACGACGTACAGCATGCCCCCCGACGGCTACTACTACGACGTCTGCGCCGTCCCGCTCGCTGACGTCGAAACGGAGGAGGACCTGGGGAGATACCGCTGGCCGAATCCCACGGACCCCGCGCGCATCGCGGGCCTGCAGGGAGAGGTCAAGGCGGCGCACGAAGCCGGCGAGAAGGTCCTCATGATGTGCAGCGCGACGCCCGGCCTGTGGGAGTTGTCGTGGTATCTGTTCGGGTTCGAACAGGCCTACGTGAACCTGGCGGCCAACCAGCCGCTGGTGGAGGCGTTCACCGAGCGCCTCCTGGAATGGCAGATGGCCTACTGGGACATGGTGCTGGGAGTGGTGGGTGCCTACCTCGACCTCGTGCAGATCGGCGAGGACCTGGGTGGCCAAAGCGGCCCGCTGATGTCCCCCAACACCTTCCGGCGCATCTACAAGCCGCGGCTGCGCCGGCTCGTGGACGCCATCAAGCAAAAGACCCGGGCGCGCGTCTACCTCCATTCCTGCGGCTCCATCTACTGGGCGATCCCCGACCTGATAGAGTGCGGGATCCAGGTGCTCAACCCGGTGCAGGTCAATGCGGCCGAGATGGACTCCGCCCGGCTCAAGCGGGAGTTCGGCCGGGACCTGACCTTCTGGGGCGGCGGGTGCGACCCCGTGGTCCTCCAGACCGGCACGCCACGGGACGTCGTCGAGGAGGTCAAGCGGCGCATTCATGACCTGGCGCCGGGCGGGGGGTTCGTCTTCGGCTCGGTGCACAACATCCAGGCCAACGTGCCGCCGGAAAACATCGTGGCCATGTTCGACGCCGCCCTGGAGTTCGGCGGCTATCCCACCGCCGTGTAGCATCCCCCGCTCACCGGCCCTCAACCGGCAGTGCGCCAGGGAGTCCGGCTGGTCAACGCCCCTGAGAGGCTCCGCAATCTCCAGCCCGAGTTCCGCGAAATCGCTTGCCAACCCGGAAACCGGACGTTAGCATCCCCTCGTCTGGCGGAGGTCGCGCCTGCCGAACGGACCGACCGCGTGCTCCCGAGCCGAAAGCAGGCTCGCCCTCTGGTTGACACGGAAGATTGCGAACCAGTCACCCTCCAAGAGGCCGGACAACGTGGGGACGCACTTCACCGACGCGATCCAGAAGCTTCAGGCCAGCATCGAGCAGGCCCTGGTGGGCAAGCCCGAGGTCGTTCGCCTGGCCATCGTGGCGCTCCTCGCCCGCGGGCACCTCTTGATCGAGGATGTCCCCGGCGTGGGGAAAACCACCCTGGCCCAGGCCTTGGCCAGATCACTGGGCCTCTCCTTCCAGCGCATCCAGTTCACCAGCGACCTCCTGCCTTCCGACATCCTGGGCGTGTCGGTCTTCGACCCGCGGAAATCGGAGTTCGAGTTCAAGCCGGGTCCGATCTTCGCTCACATCATCCTGGCCGACGAGATCAACCGGACCACGCCCAAGACCCAGTCGAGCCTCCTGGAGGCGATGAACGAGACCCAGGTCTCCCTGGACCACCACACCTATCCCCTGCCCCGGCCGTTCATGGTGCTGGCCACCCAGAATCCCCTGGAGTACCAGGGCACCCATCCCCTGCCCGAGTCCCAGATGGATCGCTTCCTCCTCCGCATCCGGATCGGCTACCCCGACGAGACCGACGAGCGGCGCATCCTGCGCGGCGCGGGCGCGGCCATCCTCGATCGCCTGCACCCGGTCCTGAGCGGGGAGGCGGTACTGGCCCTCCAGGCGCAGGTCGAAGAGGTCAAGGTCGAGGAGAGCCTGCTGGGCTACGTGATGGCTATCGTGCACGCCACGCGCACCCACGGCGCGCTGGCTCTTGGCGTGAGCCCCCGCGGATCGCTGGCCCTGGTGCGGGCCGCGCAGGCCCTGGCCCTGACCGAGAAGCGGCAATACTGCATTCCCGACGACATCAAGCAGCTCGCCGTTTCTGCCTTCGCCCATCGCGTGATCCTGCGCGCCCGCTGGGACCCCGCCGGGGACCGGTCGGACGATCCCGACACCGTGATACGGGAGATCCTCCAGGAGGTCCCGGTACCACGGTGAGGCAGGGGTTGGGGGTTGGGGGTTGGGGGCCGGGGACTGGGGGGTTGTGAAGGAAGATGTTTCGGGGATTAAGCCCTCGCCGCCTCCACGATGCGCAGCCCTCTCGTCCCTCTGCGCCCCTGCTCCCCAGCACCTCTGCCCCCCTGCCCCCCCGCAGGGACTACTGGCTCCCCCGCACCATCCGCCCCACGCGCGAGGGATGGTGGTTCATGGGCGCCTCCTTCGCCGTGGGCCTGGCCGCGACCAACACGGGGAACAACCTGCTCTACCTGATCCTGGCCATGATGCTCTCCTTCATGGCCATCTCGGGCATCCTGTCCGAGCAGACCATGCGACACCTCCGGCTGCAGCGGGAACTGCCCCGGCGCCTCTTCGCCGGCGTCCCGGCCACCTTCAGGGTCTCGCTGGTGAACCGGAAGCGTCGCCTGCCCTCCTACGCTGTGCACCTCAGCGAGTCGGATCCGGCCGGGGATCGCACCGCGAGCCACTTCCTGCTCAAGGTCGCGCCGCAGGGGCGTGAGACCTGGCAATACCCCCTCACCTTTCCCCGCCGCGGCCGGCAGTACCTGCCCGGCTTGCGGATGCTCACGCGGTTCCCCTTCGGGCTCTTCGCCAAGGTGAGCCGCCCCCTCTTGCCCGACCCGGTGCTGGTCTACCCTGCGATCCGCGCCCTGGCACCCGACGAGATCCCGGCCGCCCTGGAGCCCGGCTGGAGGGAGCGGGATCGGCGGGGTCAGGGGGCCGGCCTCCGCAACCTGCGCCCGTACCGTCCGGGGGATGATCCCCGACTGCTCCACTGGAAGACCTCGGCGAAGGCCGGTGACCTCATGGTCAAGGAACTGGAGGACGAGGATTGCCCCCGCATCCGTCTCGTGGTGGAGGAGCCGGCGCCGGAGACACCCTCCACCGCGCTCGAGGCGAACCTCAGCTATGCCGCCTCGGTCGCCGCCCACGCCATCCGCCTGGGGTGCCTGGTCGAGCTGGTGACCGCGGATGGCATGACCGGGTTCGGGCAGGGCGAATCACACCTGGACCGGATCCTGGAACGGTTGGCGCTGTACGAGGCGCCGGCGGCACCACGGCCCCTGGCGATTCCGGCGGGAGCTGGGCGGGTCGTCCACATTCGGCTGGATGCCCGACGAGGGGCCTCCGGGGGCGGTGGTCAGCAAGATTCTGACTCGGGACAACTGCCGTGCCGTTTCCCCTCTTCTTCAAACTGATCCTCTACCTGCTGGTCCTGGACGCCTTTGGCGCCCTCTACCTGACCGGCATCCTGAGCTGGCCGGCGCTCGCGGCCATTCTCCTGGCCATCGCGGGGAGCTGGTGGGCCGACGAGATCCGCGCGCGCATCCCGCACTATCGCCAGCTCTGGGACGTCCTGACCGGCGTCTTTCTCGCCTACGGGGTCTTGGATCTGCTGTTCCTCGCCGAGTCCTTCATGGCCGGCGTGATCCACCTGCTGCTGTTTCTGCTGCTCTACAAGCTGTACAACGCGCGGAGCCACCGCGACCTCCTGGACATCTTCATCCTGACGTTCCTGCAGCTCCTCGCCGCGTCCACCCTCACGGTCAGCTTCGGGTTCCTGCTGGTCTTCTGCCTGTACATGATTCTGGGGGTCTGGGGGCTCATCCTCTTTCACCTGAAGCGGGAGGCGGATCTCGCCCTCCCCGAGCAGAGCCGGGAGCTCTTGGCCCGACCGGGCCTCCTCGCGCCCGGGTTTCTGATCGAGAGCGTGGGCGTGGCCGTGGCTTCCCTCGTCCTCACCCTGGCCATCTTCTTCGCCATTCCCCGGGTCGGCCGGACCTACCTTCCGTTGAAGGCCCAGTTCGGGACGCTGACCACCGGCTTCACCGACCGGGTGGACCTGGGCGCCTACGGCACGATCCAGAGCGATCCCACCATCGTGATGCGCGTCAGCTTTCCCGAGGGCCCGGTGAGCCCCGATCGCCTCCCGGACCTTCGCTGGCGCGGTGTGGCCTTCGACACCTTCGACGGCCAGACTTGGTCGCTCCACGATCTCACGCGAACCCCCGTCCGCCAGACCCGGGACGGGTACTTCCCCGTCGCGCCCCATCGATGGGGGACCCCGTTCCTGGCCTACGAGATCTTCCTGGAGGCCATCGGCACCGAGGTGATCTTCGGCCTCCCGCGGGTCGTGACGATCCAGGGCCGCTTCGGCGGCCTGGCGGTGGATGCCGGCGACGGCCTGAATCTCGCGGCCCCGCCGACCTCGCGGCTGCGCTACCTGGCGATGTCCCAGCCTGAGCGCTTCCGCGAGGAACAGCTTCGCCGACCGGTGACCCCAGGCGACTACCCGCAGGAGATCCGGGAGGTGTACCTGCAAGTGCCGGAACTCTCGCCGCGCCTCCGGGGGCTGGCGCAGGGGCTGGCCGCAGGCGCCGCGACCCCCTACGAGGTGGTCCGTCGCGTGGAGGCGCACCTCACCGAGAACCTGCGGTACAGCCTGGACCTGCGACGGGAATCCGGCCTCGACCCGCTCGACGAGTTCCTGTTTTCCCGGAAGACGGGAAACTGCGAGTACTTCGCCGCCAGCATGGCGATCCTGCTGCGGGCGGCGGGGATTCCGGCGCGGGTGGTGAACGGCTTCCAGCGGGGAGAGTGGAACGAGGTGGGCCAGTACTTCGCCGTCCGCCAGCGCGATGCCCACTCCTGGGTGGAGGTCTATTTCCCGGGAGCGGGATGGGTGACGTTCGATCCCTCGCCGCGGGCGGCGTTCGAGGCGCAGGTCTTCGGCGCGAGCGGCCGGCTCGGGAAGTACTTCGACGCCCTGCGGATGCGGTGGAACCGGTACGTGATTGATTACAACGTGGGCGACCAGGCCCTCCTGGCCATGAACCTGCGCCGCCAGTCCCTGGCCTTCCGGCGGAGCATGAGCCAGGCCTGGGACGCTTGGTCCTTCCAGCTCTGGCGCACGCTGCGCCGCCTCTGGCGGCAGCACGGGTACGCTCTCGGCATCCTCCTCGCCCTCCTGGCGGCGAGCCTGGTCCTCTTCCGACGGATCCCTCTGAGCGGCATCGGCAGCGCGTGGTTTCTCCGGCCGCGAGCCCGGCGGGCATCTGTGGCTTTCTACGAGCGGATGATCCGCCTCCTGGCCAGGCGCGGATGCCGGAAGCCTCCCACGGTTACCGCCCGGGAGTTCGCGGCCACGCTCGCCAGCCGCCCCCAGCTTCACGAGCCCGTCAGGGAGCTGACCGCCCTCTACGAGCGCGTCCGCTTCGGCGACGAGCCCCTCACCCCCTCCGATCAGCAACGCGCCGCCGCGCTACTTCACGATCTCGCCACGGCGCCTCGCTGACGCCTCGCTTCAACCCAGACATTGCCATTCACCACCAAGTGGTGGTGAGGCTTTCGGGATCAATCGGGCCGGCCCTCCAGGCCGTGCTTTCTCATCTTGTAGCGCAAGACCCGCTCGCCGATGCCCAGCTCGGCCGCGGCCTGCGTCTGCACACCGCCGTGGCGCTCCAGCGCCGCCCGGATGGCCTCGCGCTCGATGCCGGCCAAAAGGTCCGGCAGGCGGCTCGGTTCGGGCCCGGTCGAGCCGCGCTCGCCGGGTCGCAGCGTCACCGGCAGATCCGGAAGGTCGATCACCGGGCCGCGGGCGAGCAGGACTGCCCGCTCCACGAGGTTCTCCAGCTCGCGCACGTTGCCCGGGTAGTCGTAGCGCAAGAGCGCGTCCCGCGCCGCGGCCGTCAGGCCGGTCACTGCGCGCCGGTTCTTCTCCGCGAATTTCCGGAGAAAATGATCCAGCAGCGGCGGGATGTCCTCCCGCCGTTCCCGCAGGGGCGGGATCTGAATGGTCACCACGTTCAGGCGGTAGTACAGGTCCTCGCGGAACGCCCCGTCCCGCATGGCCTGTTCCAGGTCGCGATGCGTCGCCGCCAGGATCCGCACGTTCACCGCCAGGGTCCGATTCCCGCCCAGCCGTTCGAACTGCCGCTCCTGCAGGACCCGGAGCAGCTTCACCTGGAGCGCGGGTGAGAGGTCCCCGATCTCGTCCAGGAAGATGGAGCCGCCGTCCGCCTGCTCGAACCGGCCCTTGCGCTGGGCCACGGCGCCGGTGAAGGCCCCCTTCTCGTGGCCGAAGAGCTCGCTCTCCAATAGGTGCTCGGGGAGGGCGGCGCAGTTCAGGGTCACCAGCGGCCCGGCGGCTCGCGGCGAGTTGAAGTGGAGCGCCCGCGCGATCAGCTCCTTGCCGGTGCCGCTCTCGCCCCGGATGAGGACGGTCGCATCCGACGGGGCCACCCGCTTCACCAGCGCCAGGACCTCCTGCATCCGGCCGCTCTCGCCGATGATCCCTTCCAGGCGGTGCCGCTCCACCAGGTGGGCCTGGAGCTCGCGCACCGCGCTCTGCAGGCGGACCTGCTCGCTCACGCGGCCGATCCGGAGCAGGAGCTCCTCCAGGTCCAGCGGCTTGGTGAGATAGTCGGCGGCCCCCTCCTTCATGGCCTGGACGGCCGTCTCGACCGTCCCGTAGGCGGTCACCAGGATGAACGGGATCTCGGGGCTCACCGCCTTCACCCCGCGCAGCAGCTCGATCCCCGACATGCCCGCCATCTTGAAGTCGCTGAGGACCAGGTCCACCCGCGTCTCCCGGACGCGGGCCAGGCCTTCGGCCCCGCTGCCGGCCAGGAGGACCTCGTGTCCCTGCTTCCGCAGGAAGCCGCCGATCAGCTCGCGCTGCGCGGCCTCGTCATCCACCACCAGGATCCGGAGAGCATCCATAGGCCAAGGATTGCAGATGTGTGATTGCCGATTTTGGATTGAACCGCAGCCGTCGAATCGAGAATTTCCACGGACGCAGGTCGCGCCCCGCCCGTCAATCGGTCATCCAGGAGTCCCCCGGTACGGTACGCGCAACTCAAGAATGACCAATGATCCAATGACCAATGACCAATTGGGCGCGGGAGTCCGATGGCACAGCCCCCAGTTTCTCATGGCGATCTTGGCGCACCACCGGCGATGCCGTTGGTACCGGCGGTTCATGCGGCCCCCACGACGGGGAGGGTGACCACGAAGGTCGCCCCCTCCCCCACGCCGCCCTCGACGCGGATGCTGCCGTCATGGTCCTGGATGATTTTGTGTGCCAGGGCCAACCCCAGGCCCGTTCCGCCCTCTTTGGTGGTGAAGTAGGGCTCGAAGATCCGGTCCAGGTGCTCCGGCGGGATGCCCGGCCCGGTGTCCTCCACCTCAATGACCACAGAAGGCAGCAGGCGGTCGGCAGTAGGCAGCACCGAACGCCCCCTCGTTTCGCTGCCTTCTGCTTTCTGCCTTCTGCCTCCTGAGTCCTGGTAGGCACGGGCGGTGAGGGTCCCGCCGTCCGGCATGGCCTGGATCGCGTTGAGGAACACGTTCATGAAGGCGTGGGTGAGCTGCTGCCGGTCCATGCGGACCTTCGCCTCACCGAGAGCCAGATCCGTCACCACCTGGATCTTTTGTGCGGTGGCCTGCGAGGATAGGAGCGCGAGCAGCTCCTCGAGGACGGTCGCCAGCGGCTCCTCGGTCAAGGTGAAACGCGAAGGCCGCGCCAGGGCGAGAAATCGGTCCACGATCGTGTTGAGGCGCCCGACCTCGGCCCGCATGATCTCGGTGAAGCGGAGATACTCGTCGCGGGATTCGAACTCCGAGGGGGCAAACTCCTTGCGGAGCCGCTGCAGGCCGATGGAGATGGCATTGAGCGGGTTGCGGATCTCGTGCGCCACGCCCGCCGCCAGGTTGCCCACGGCGGACAGCCGCTGCTCCCGGGCCATGGCCGCCTCCAGTGCCCGGCGCTCCGCCAGATGCCTGGCCTGGATCCAGAAGATCGCCACGGCTCCCCCGATCCCGACGAATAGCAGGCCGAGGCTGTAGAAGAGGATCCCGCGCTGGGCCTGGCGGGACACACCGCTGAGACCCTCCGTGCCGAGGTCAAGACGCACCAGGCCCACCTGCTTCGCGTCCAGGGCGAAAGGCTTCACCACCTCGTACACATCGCGGCCATCGGGCAGGGTTCTTCGCCGGCCCTTCAGCGTCCTCGCCTGCCAAGCCTCGCGCAGGAATGGGTCGTCTTCCCGCCGGCTCACCGCCGCAGCGTCGCTGCTGGCCAGCACCGAGAGGTCCCGATCCAGGAGGGCCACCGCCGCCACGCCGGATTGCCGCCCCAGATCCTCGATGAGGCGCTGGACGCCGATCTCCTTTCGGAAGTTCAGCAGGTACTCGGCATCGGCGTGGATCGCGATGATGCCGGTGAAGCTCTGCGCGGGAATCGCGACGCCGAAGGCGCTCCCCTCCCAGAACCGTCGGATCCTGGCATGCGTGGGAAGCGAGGGGAACAGCGAGGCCGGATCGCCGCGGTCGGCACCCCACCGGTGCCCCCACATGAACGGCACCCCGGGCGTCCGCCGATCTTCCGGCGCGTGCGGCTCCGATCCCGCCCGCGGGCTCATCATCCATCCCATCATCGTCCTCGGCTGCTGTCCCGGGAAGGGGAAACCCGGCGGCTGCGCCGGCATCTCGGGGGCGCCTGGGCCACGGTGCCCCGGTCCGAGCGACGCTTCCAGGCGAGACGGGGGGATCGGGTGCCCCTCGGGGTCGAGCAGCTCCGCCTTCGCCAGCCGGTTCTCGGTCACGACCCGCCGGATCAGCTCCTGTGCCCGGGGGCTCCGCGCGACGAAGAAGTCGATGAACCGCGCGTTGTCGAGCAGTCGCTGGGCCACTGCCTCTTCCAGGAGAGCATTGCTGGCGATGGCGTTCTTGCTGCTGGCCTCCAGGATATCGATCAGGGCCACCGCCCGATCCTCCAGCTCGCGGCCGAGCTCCCGCTGGAGGCGGCGCGACTCGATCAGGGTGTAGGCGCCGAGGAGGATAATCAGCAAGAGGACGGTGGCCAGGAGGGCCGGCCAGGCGAGGGTGAATCGGGCGGGTCGGTGCTCCGAACTCGGCATACAGATCCCCGAGGAAGAATGGAACTCCTGCACTCCGGGCGTAGCCTACCACATCTCCAGGAAGGCCACCACACGGGGAAATGGGAATGGCGCACGTCTTGCGGGTGATAAGGAAGGGTGAAACGCCGGGCCTCCACGGAAGAAAAAACGAGGGGGCCGGTGATGGACCGGCCCCCTCGTTCCACCCGGCCCTAGAGGGCGCGACCTGCCCCGAAGGGCATCACCGCACCGAACGGATTGATGTGCAGGTAGCGAACTTCGTCCTTCGGTCCCCGCACCTCGACCTGGTACATGGCCCCCCGCGGCCGCTCGAACTTCACGAGCTTCTCCACCGTGTAGCCGGGGAGGTTCTTGGTCACGTACGCCGTCGCGATCTCCCTGGCCTTGGCCTCGTCAATCGCGGTCGCTGTCACGCCCGTGGCCCCCTGGTTCCAGCACGGCGCCGCGCCAGGGCCCATGCCTGCGCCCGGCCCCATCATTGCGCGCTGCGGACCGAAGCCCATCCCCATGCCCATCCCCGGGCCGCCCCAGCGGGCCAGCGCCGCGCCGGAGACACCCAGAACCAGCACCGCCACCAACGCCACACCCAGAACCTTCTTCATTGTCGGAACCTCCTCTCTGAACTAGATGCCATCTGATGAACCGTTGCTGCCTTCAGAGAGAGGCAATGTGTGTGCCGGGTTCAATATTGTTCAGGTGGGCGTCCAGCGAGGCTCGCAACCCCTGGGAATTCCTGGCCTGTCAGGATAGGCGACCGACCAGATCCTCGGTACGAACCACTGGCTTCCTTCGACAAAAACTCCGAGTGGTTCGACCATTGTGTCGAGTGGACCCGCACCGGGGCGTGGACCACCGTGGGTCGTTTCAGGGGCGTTCCGCGTTCCTGCCTCCATAACCATCTCGCAGAACAGATCCTCTCGCCGGCCGGGGCTGTCGCACATCTCTTGGAAACGGGCGCGAGGCCCACCGCTCCCGCGTCGGCCCTCCCACCGCGGGCCGCGCGGGGTGCAGAGAACGATGAACACCGAACCGCTCATGATCTCTGGTCCCGATAACTAGACAATCCGTGCCCCCCCAAGAGTTTCCTTTGCATCAGGGGGGCGGTCCAGGTATCCTTCCGGCGAGGAGGGAGTTGTCCGTCCTGCCCGCCAGGGGCCGGGCCACTCATCCTGCATCCCGCCAGCCTTTCGGATTTCGCAAGCCACGCACGGGTGTTCGCCTGGGCACCCGCGTCTCCCTGAGGTTCGAGACCCACGCAGAAGGAGGAGAGTCATGGCCACCGACAGCCTGACCATCACCGACAACCGTACCGGCAAGACGTACGAGATTCCGATCCTGTACGGGACCTTCCCCACGTACGGGGCGGCCATCCGGAGCGCCGACCTCCGACAGATCAAGGTGTCGGACGACGACTTCGGCCTGATGGGCTATGACCCCGCGTTCATGAACACGGCCTCGTGCAAGAGCGCCATCACCCACATTGACGGAGAGCGCGGGATCCTCCGCTACCGGGGCTATCCCATCGAGCAGCTTGCCGAGCAGAGCAATTACCTGGAGGTGGCATACCTGCTCATCCACGGCGAGCTGCCCAGCAAGGCCCAGCACGATGAGTGGGTGCACAACATCACCCACCACACCATGGTCCACGAGAACCTGAAGAAGTTCACGGACGGCTTCCACTACGACGCCCATCCCATGGGCATGATGGTGAGCACCCTGGCCGCCCTGTCCACCTTCTATCCCGCCTCCAAGAGGGTCACGGAGGCGGACAACCGGAAGCTGGAGATCTACCGTCTCATCGGCAAGGCCATCACCCTGGGGGCCATGACCTACCGCCACACCAAGGGGCTCCCCTACGTGTCGCCGGACAACGACCTCAGCTACACCGGCAACTTCATGAACATGCTCTGGAAGATGGCCGAGGTCAAGTACCGGCCGAACCCCATCCTGGAGAAGGCGCTGGACGTCCTGTTCATCCTTCACGCCGACCACGAGCAGAACTGTAGCACGAACGCGATGCGGAGCGTGGGGAGCTCCCAGTCCGATCCCTACTGCGCGGCGGCCGGGGGCACGGCGGCCCTCTACGGCCCGCTGCACGGCGGGGCCAACGAGCAGGTCCTGCGGATGCTGCGGACGATCGGGTCGAAGGACAAGATCCCGCAGTTCATCCAGGACGTGAAGGACCGCAAGGCCCTCCTGATGGGCTTCGGGCACCGAGTGTACAAGAACTACGATCCCCGGGCCCGGATCATCAAGCGGCTGGCCGAGCAGGTCTTCGAGGTCACGGGAAAGAACCCGCTCCTCGAAATGGCGCTGGAGATGGAGCGGATCGCCCTGGAGGACGAGTTCTTCGTCAAGCGGAAGCTGTACCCCAACGTTGACTTCTACTCCGGGATCATCTACGAGGCCATGGGCTTCCCCACCGACTACTTCACGGTGCTGTTCATGATCCCGCGGATGTCCGGGTGGCTGGCACAGTGGCAGGAGATGATCACGGACACGGAGCAGAAGATCGCGCGGCCGCGGCAGGTCTACACGGGCGTGGCTATCCGCGACTTCGAGCCCATCGAGAAGCGCAACAAGAAGTAGGGGCAGCCGGGCCGGCCGGTTCCGCACACCCGCACGGGGTGAGGGGTTTTCCCCTCGCCCCGTGTTTTTTTCAGGCTCGAGCTGGACCTGCGGGATTACTGGACGAGGGCCTGCGCGGGGGAGGAGGGGCGGGGGGCCGCGCCCGGGGACACGCGCGCCTGGCGCGGGACCGCGTGCTCCAGGAGCTCCGAGGTCGTCACCAGGCGGTAGCCCTGGCCCTGGAGGGCCCTCAGGACGGAGGGCAGGCTCTCGTGGGGCCGATCGGTCCGGCGCTGGGTGGACAGGTGCATGAGGACGATCCCCCCGTTCAGTCCGCCGGGGCGATCGCGACCGAACTCCAGGATGCGGGCCGCGATCTCCTCGCGGCTGCGGTAGATCCGGGACGAGGTATCGGCCACCCAGTCGCGGGTATCCAGGTCCTCGGCCGTGCCCGCCCCTCGCGTCCAGCCGACGTGGCGGTAGCCGGCCTCCGCCGCCCAGGCGCGCAGCTCGGCGTTGTGCTCGCCATACGGCGCGCGCCAGTACGGCGCCATCGGCCGGCCGGTCAGGGCGCGGAAGCTGGCCTCGACCCGGCGGAACTCACCCATCAGGAACTCCCGGGTGACGCCGGGGAGCGTGTCGTGTCGGTGGTTCCGGGCATAGGTCGTCAGATGGGGATGCGTGTCCAAGTGGTTGCCGATCTCGTGCCCGTCGGCGACCATGCGTCGCACCAGATCCGGGAAGAGGCGGACGAACTGCCCGCCCAGAAACATGGTCACGCGCACGTCCCGCGCCCGGAGCATGTCCAGGATTTCCACGGTGACGTTGGCCGCGTCGTGGCCGTCAAAGGTGAAGGCGATCTCGCGGATGCCCATGTTTCCCCGGGCGAAATCCTCCGCCACGACCGGGACCGCGGGCCCAGGGCGGGGTGAGGGGAGCGTGCCGGGACGATCGGCGGACGGCAGGGACACCGGGGTAGGGACCACATCCCGCGGTTCAGGCGGTGGGGCCGGGAGAATCAGCGGGGCAGAGGCAGAGGATTCCCGGGGCGGAGCGGGAACGCCTGGGCCGGTGAGCCCAGTCCGGGCGATGGCGGGAAGCGGTACGCTGGCTCCGGTTTCGGGGGCCAGCCCACCTGCGCCCCCCCAGGCGACCAGGACGAGGATCAGCCCCGCGAGGACGCGCGGCGGGGACCCAACGATGGCACTGGGGGCCCAGATCCAGGGCACAAGGTCGGCCCCAGGACCGGCGTCCAGGCGTCGATCCAGCCGCCGCTGGACCTGCGTGGCGCGCCAGCCGGCCAGCGCCAGGCGAACCCGCCGCCGGAGATCGCGGGGACCACGAGCCATTTCCAGGGCGGCCAGGTTCCACGCGGTCCGCGAGGCCTCGTCCGCGAGAGAGATGATGGCGCAGGCCTCGGCGCAATAGGCGTGTGCGCCCACCAGGCGGACTGCTCCCCAGTGAATCGGGTCGCCGCATCGGCGGCACTGTCGGCCGGAGTGTTTTACCCGCATCTCGCCTCGCCGAGTGGCTTCCCCTTTGTTCCCGCCGCAAATACCCTGATGCATACGGGTAGCAGTTCACCCCGGAATAGTCAAGCCGGGACCGCGCCCCGGCGCGGGCCTTGCCTGGGCCGGAACTCAGGCGTCCCCGGGGCTTTCCACGATGTAGCCGCGGCGAAGCATCCAGGCCGCCTCGGCCACGGAGATCTGCTCGACCACGTCCAAGGGGATGCCGGCCGCCTCCGCAACCCCCTCCACTTCTTGGGCTGGATCCAGCCGTGCCGTCGGCGCCTCCGGCGAAGCCCGCTGCCGGTGCCGGTACACCTCGCCCATCACGCGATCCACCGTCGCCCGATCCAGCTCGGTGGCGATGCAGATCTCGTGGTGGAGCTTGTCGATCAGGATGTACAGGTCCACGATGGAGTGGCGCCGCTCCGCCGCGCAGGCCTGGCAGTACCAGAGGACGGGGTGTCCCACCTCGGGGAGGCCGACCGGGGGAACCGCGTCCGTGTCCCAGACGGCCTCGCTTCCGCAGACCGTGCACTCGAGAAGGAGATCGGGAGACATGGGTCCCGCTCAGGGCGAACTCGCGTGAACCTTGAGCAGTCTATGCAGGTGGTCCATGCGGAGTCAAGGCCGCCCGGCCCGGCTCGGGCAGCAGCGCCCATAGGAGCGGGAGGGCCACCTCGGTCACGCCGGCCTCGCCATCTCAGTCATGACATGCCCTCTCGGCTCTCGGCTCTCGGCTCTCGGCTCTCGGCTCTCGGCTCTCGGCTCTGAATGGGAGTCTACTCATCCCCGGGACGGGGTCAAGCGCTTTCGGCCCGCCCCGATGGACGACTGTGGCCGGTGGCCTGTGGGTCTCCAGGCTCCATGGGTCTGATCGGTGCCATCGTCCCGGGGCACCCGCACGCCGCGAGGCGAGGCCGGATGGGGGGACCGGGCCGCCGCGGGAGACGATTCGGGGCCTGCGATTCCCGGAATTTCCGTTGCAAAGGCGGAGAAAAGCCGTTAGGCTTACCCCGCAGATCGCTGGTAGACTGGAGGCAGCGTGATGGCGATTTCCGCACGGGGCGTCCCGGCACCCCGCCCATGATCCAGCTCTTCCACGTCTACAAGACCTACGCCAGGGACGTCGAAGCCCTCGTCGATATCAATCTGCACATCCAGAAGGGGGAGTTCGTCTTCCTCGCCGGTCCCAGCGGGGCCGGCAAGACGACGCTGCTCCGCCTGATCTTCCGCGACGAACTGCCGACGTCTGGACAGATCCTGGTGAACGGCCGGAACGTCGTGAAGCTGCCGGATCGGGCCATCCCGCACCTGCGGCGGAGCATCGGCGTGATCTTCCAGGACTTCAAGCTCCTGCGGGATCGCTCGATCTTTGACAACCTGGCGCTGGTGTACCGGGTCCTGGGAATCCCCTCGGCCACCGGCAAGCGCAAGGTGGCCAACCTGCTGAAGCTGGTCGGGCTGAGCCACAAGGTGCAAATGACGCCGTACAAGCTGTCGGGGGGCGAGCAGCAACGGGTCGCCATTGCCCGCGCGCTGATGAACGATCCGCTGCTCCTCCTGGCAGACGAGCCCACGGGCGACCTGGATGTGGATCTGTCCATGGACGTGATGCGCCTCCTGGGCGACATCAATGCCCGGGGAACCACGGTCGTAGTAGCCACCCACGACATGGACATGGTGCGAGAGCTGGGTCGGCGCACCATCGTCCTGAAGGCCGGGCGCGTCGTCGAAGAGCGCCCCTAGCAAGCGGCGGGGCGGGCTGCGGAGCACCGGACGCGATGGAACGCCTCCAATACATTCTCCAGGATGCCCTGGTCAACATCCGGCGGGGCGGGTGGGGCGGCCTGGCCTCCATCGGAACCATCGCCGTCTCTTTCGTCATCGTGGGGATCTTCCTGATCATCACCCGCAACCTGGGGGCGCTGGTGGCCGAGTGGAAGGAGCAGTTCCAGGTCACGGTCTTCCTGGAGGACGGGACCACCGCGGAGCAGCTCGCCCTCATCAAGAAGCGCATCCAGAGCGAGCGCGCGGTGAAGGCCATGACCTACACGTCCAAAGAGGAGGCCCTGCAGAGCTTCAAGCGGGAACTCAAGGGCAAGGATTCGCTCCTGGAGGGCCTGGGGGAGAACCCCATTCCGGCCTCGCTGCAGCTCCGCATCCACGAGGCATACCAGACGCCCGAGGCGCTGCGGCAGTTCGCCGCCTTCCTGACCCGCCTGGAGGGCGTGGAGGACGTGCTGTACGGCCAGGAGTGGGTGGACCGCCTGGCATCCGCCGTCCGGATCCTCCGCCTGCTGGGCCTGAGCGTGGGCCTGGCCCTGAGCATGGCCTCGCTCCTGATCGTGAGTAACACGATCCGCCTGGCGGTGTACTCCCGGGCCGAGGAGATCGAGGTCATGCGACTGGTGGGCGCCACCAAGATGCACATCCGGGCCCCCTTCCTGCTGGAGGGGATGATCCAGGGAGGCCTGGGCGCGGGCTTGGCCCTCCTGCTCCTGTTCGGCGCCTACCGGGCGACCCTCTGGCAGCTCCAGCTCACGCCGGGACAGATCTTCGGGGTGGGCGTGGGGAGCTTCCTGGATCCCCGCTGGGCCACCGCCATGCTGCTGGCCGGGGCCAGCGTGGGCGCATTCGGAAGCTTGATCTCAGTGGGCCGCTTCCTGCGCGCCTGAATCGTCGGGGGCATGATCTTGCTGAAAGCAGGCGTTCGGTCGTTCGGTGGTTCGGTGGTTCCGCGGGTGAGGTCCGAGACCTTGAGTCTGGTCGCCGTCCTCGTGATGTGCGCCTCTGCGGCCGTCGGACTCGTGGTGGCTGGCCCGGCCCTCGGAGCGAGCGAGGCGAAACCCCCCAAGGCGCAGGAGAGCCGGGAACGACTCAAAGAGGTCCAGCGCGAGCTGGGTCACGAGCGCGAGAAGGTCCGGGAGTCGGGAAAGAAGGAAGCCTCCCTCGCCCGGGAGTTGGCGCGGCTCGAGCAGGACCTCAAGGAGAAGACCAGGACCCTTCAGGATCTGGAGGCGAAGCTCCGCGGCAGCCAGCAGCGGATCGTCAAGCTCTCGCAGGAGATCGCCTCCACCGAGACGCGCCTGAGTCGCAGCCGCGGCCTGCTCAAGCGGCGGCTCCGCGCCATCTACAAGCAGGGGCGCTTCGGCTACGTGCGCATGCTGCTGTCGGCCGAAGATTTCTCGGCGGCGGGCCGCCGCCTCAAGTACCTGTCGGCCGTGGCCGGCCAGGACCAGCGGCTGATGCGGGCCTACGGCGCGACGCTGGTCGGTCTCTCCCAGAAACGGACGGAGCTGGAACGGTCCAAGGCCGAGGTGGCCGATGCCAAGGGGCAGGCCGCCGCCACCCGCGCCCAGATCGCCGAGGAGCAGCGCAAGCGGCGGGTCCTGCTGGCCAGCGTCCGCGAGGAGAAGGCGGGCCATCTGGCGGCGGTCAAGGAGTTGGAGGCGTCGGCCAAAGATCTGCAGGCCCTCATCGCGCGGCTGCAGAGCGAGGAGGAACGCCATCGGCGCGCCGGCCGGACGGCCCCCCGGCGCGAGGGGTCGCGGGGGGAGGCTCCGGGCGGGAAGGACGAGGCCCCCGATATCCGCGATGACGGCCGCTTCGCGCACCTGAAGGGGAAGCTCCCCTGGCCGACGAGCGGGCCGCTGGCCTCCACCTTCGGGCGACGGGAGCACCCCCGGTTCCGCACCGTGACCTTCAATCGGGGGATCGAGATCACGGCGCCCGAAGGCCGGGACGTCGTGGCGGTGGCGGAGGGGACCGCCATCTACGCCGACTGGTTCAAGGGGTACGGCCGGCTGATCATCCTGGACCACGGGGGAGGGTACTTCACGCTCTACGCTCACGCCTCCGAGCTCCTGGCCCGGGCGGGAGACAGCGTCTCGCGGGGTCAAGTGATCGCCAGGGTCGGAGATACCGGGTCGCTGGAGGGCCCGCAACTCTACTTCGAATTGCGCCACAAGGGAAAGCCGCAGGATCCGGTGGCCTGGCTGCAACCCCGGTAGAGGCCGGTCCGCTGTCCACGGGTCCCCGCGGGGTCCCTGGGAACGCGGCTGGCACGGCATCCACGGATGGCTGCGGGGCGATCCCGTCCCGAGAATGGGACGGGCGATTCGCCCCCGGCCCCGGTGGTCTTTCAGGGAATGAGAGGGAGGGATTTCCCATGCGCCCCGTCCGGCACAGCACGTGGTGGAAGGGCCTCATCTTCGCCGGCACCCTGGTGCTCCTCGTCTTCACCGGCGGGGTGCAGCACGGCACCACGGCGATCGAGGACACCTACGAAAAGCTGAAGGTCTTCACCGAGATCCTCTCGCTGGTCCAGTCCAACTACGTGGACGAGGTGAAGTCCAAGGAGTTGATCTACGGCGCGGTCAAGGGGATGCTGGAGACGCTGGATCCCCACAGCGCCTTCATGCCGCCCGAGACCTTCCGGGAGATGCAGGTCGAGACCCAGGGGAGCTTCGGTGGCTTGGGCATCGAGATCACGGTGAAGGATCGGGCGCTCACCGTGGTCGCCCCCATCGAGGGGACCCCGGCCGACCGGGCCGGCATCCAGCCCGGCGACCGGATCATCAAGATCGAGGGCCAGCCCACCAAGGACCTGACCCTGATGGACGCGGTGCGGAAGCTCCGCGGGCCCAAGGGGTCGAAGGTGACCATCACCATCCTCCGTGAGGGGTCGCTGGAGCCCCTGGACGTCACCCTGGTCCGCGAGGTCATCGAGGTCAAGAGCGTCCGCAGCAAGGACCTGGGGGACGGGATCTACTACGTCCGTCTCAGCTCCTTCCAGGAGCGGACGACCAAGGATCTGGAGCGCGTGCTGGAGCAGGCGCAGAAGGCCGGCAGCACCGCCCTGATCCTGGACCTGCGGAACGACCCGGGCGGCCTGCTGAACCAGGCGGTGGCGGTGAGCGACATGTTCCTGGACAAGGGCCAGCTCATCGTCTACACGCAGGGCCGCGTCAAGAACCAGGACCTGCGGTTCACCGCGGAGCACAGCAACGGGTTCCCCCGGTGGCCAATGGTGGTGCTGGTCAACGGCGGTTCGGCCAGCGCCTCGGAGATCGTGGCCGGCGCCCTGCAGGATTGGAAGCGGGCCGTGATCCTGGGCACCAAGACCTTCGGGAAGGGATCGGTGCAGACGGTGATCCCGCTCTCCGACGGCTCGGGCCTGCGCCTGACCACGGCCAAGTACTTCACGCCGCGGGGTCGCTCCATCCACGGGATCGGGATCATGCCGGACATCCTCGTCGAGCTGCCCAAGCCGGACGTCTCGGCGCAGCGCCAGCGGGAGGAGGAGGCGCGCCGCCTCGCCCCCGCTGAGCGCCCGCGCGATCAGCGGATCGGCGACCAGGAGGGCGAGGGGGTGGAGGTCGGGCGCCGGGACGTGGTGGATCTTCAGAAGGACGTCCAGCTCCAGCGGGCCATGGAGATCCTGAAGGCCACGCGGATCCTGGAACGCAACGGCGCCGCCCCCCAGGGCGAGGCGAAGCCCTCCGGATAGGCTCGATCCTAGGCACTCAGGCAGTCTGGCACCCCGGCAATTCAGAGCTCCAGGTTGCCAGGTTGCCCGAGTGCCCAAGTGCCATCATGCTTGTTCTCGGCATCGAGACCTCCTGCGACGAAACGGCGGCGGCGGTTCTCGAGGACGGCCGCCGCATCCGGAGCAGCGTGGTCGCCTCGCAGGTGGAGGTGCATGCCCCCTACGGCGGGATCGTCCCGGAGCTCGCCTCCCGCCGCCACCTGGAGGTGATCCACCCGGTCCTGGATCGTGCCCTGGCGGATGCCGGCGTAGGCCTCGAGGACCTGGCGGCGCTGGCCGTGACGGTGGGGCCGGGGCTGGTGGGCTCGCTCCTGGTCGGCGTGTCGGTGGCGAAGGCGATCGCCTTCGCCCGCCATCTCCCCCTGGTCGGCGTGAACCATCTCGAGGGGCACATCGCCGCCGCCTTCCTGGAATTCCCGGCCCTGACCTTTCCCCTTGCCGCCCTGGTCGTCTCGGGAGGCCACACGCACCTGTACCACGTGCCGGCCGAGTGCGAGTACCGCCTCTTGGGCCGGACCCGCGACGATGCGGCCGGCGAGGCCTTCGACAAGGTCGCCAGGCTGCTGGGGCTCGGCTATCCCGGCGGGCCGGTCATCGAGCGGGAGGCGCAGGGCGGCGACCCGCGGGCGATTCCCTTCCCCCGGGCCGCCTTCAGCGACGGCAGCCTGGACTTCAGCTTCAGCGGCCTCAAGACGGCGGTGGTGCACTCCCTCCGGGATCTCGGGCGCGCGGCGCCTTCCGGCGCGCCCCCTCTGAGCCCGCAGCAGGTGCGGGACGTCTGTGCCAGCTTCCAGCAGGCGGCCGTGGACATGCTGGTCGAGCGGGTGATGCGCGCCGCGCGGGATCACGCCCTAGGCGTGATCGTGATCGCGGGCGGCGTCGCGTGTAACGGGGTGCTGCGGCAGGCCCTCAAGGCCGAGGCGGAGGCGGAGGGCATCCAGCTCGTCGTGCCCTCCCCCGCGCTCTGCACGGACAACGCGGCCATGATCGCCGCGGCCGGCGCCGTCCGCCTCCGGCGCGGCGAGCGTGCCGGCTGGGACCTGAATGCCGCGGCGAGCCTGCCGCTATGCTGACCGGTCCTCACAAGACCCGCCCCATCCTCACCTACGCTCATCCGATCCTCCGGCAGAGGGCACGGGCCGTCTCCAACATCACCGGGGAGCTGCAGCGCCTCATCGACGACATGGTCGAGACCATGTACGAGGCGCCGGGCGTGGGGCTGGCGGCCAACCAGGTCGGCAGCCTCCGCCGGGTCTTCGTGGCCAACCCGTCCGAGGACCATGACCCCTCGAAGCTCCTGGTCCTGATCAATCCCGAGCTGGTCGAGGCCGAGGGCGAGAGCGTCGCCGAGGAGGGCTGCCTCTCCATTCCGGATTTCCGGGAGGAGGTCCGGCGCGCTCGCCGCGTCCTGCTGCGCGGCCTGGACCGGAACGAACGCCCCGTGGAGATCGAGGGGGAGGACCTGCTGGCTCGCATCCTCCAGCACGAGCTGGATCACCTCAACGGCATCCTCTTCGTGGACCGGCTGAGCCCGGCCAGGCGCGACATCCTCCTCCGGAAACTCAAGAAGGCCTTCCGCATCAAGAGGGCCTGACCCCCCTTTTTGGACCAGTCTGCATTGCCAGA
>Ga0155960_1122_pt2 | contig 25407 bp, 19 predicted proteins | sample RifCSPlowO2_02_FD_107614 | JGI IMG/M metagenome (GOLD analysis project Ga0155960, IMG submission 107614) | candidate division NC10 bacterium RIFCSPLOWO2_02_FULL_66_22
TCAAGCAGACCGCGCCCGTGATCAATGAGCGGACCAGGTCCCGCCGGGATTACGGCACGGCCGGGGGCATGCTGCCGGCCGCGGCCATCGGCGATGCGCCCATCCGGAACTGGACCCTGGGGACCTGGGACCGGTTCGACCGGATCTCCGGCCAGCGCATGGCCGAGACCATTCTGAAGCGGAAGTACTTCTGTGCCGCCTGCACCATCGGCTGCGGACGCGACGTGGAGGTGACCTCGGGCCCCTACGCCCCCGTGCGGGGCGCGGGGCCGGAGTACGAAACCCTGGTCTCGCTGGGCTCCATGTGCCTGGTGGATGACCTCGAGGCCGTCGCCCTGGGAAATGAGCTCTGTAACCGGTACGGCCTCGACACGATTTCCACCGGCGGGGCCATCGCCTTCGCGCTGGAAGCGTTCGAGCGCGGCCTCCTGACCACGGCCGACACGGGGGGCCTTGCGCTCACCTGGGGTGATCCCAAGGTGATGCTGACCCTGGTCCGGCAGGTCGGCCTCCGCGAGGGGATCGGGAAGCTCCTCGGCGAGGGCGTGCGCGCCGCGGCGCGCCAGATCGGCGGGGGGGCCGAGGATTTCTCCCTCCACGTCCGCGGGCTGGAGCTGGCCCAGCACGATCCCCGCTCCATGAACAGCCTGGCCGTGGCCTACGCCACCTATCCCCGCGGGGCGTGCCATCGGGGCTGCAGTCACTATCTCGAGCGACACGGCGTCGCGGACATCGGCTACGAGAAGGCTCTTTCCCGGCAAGACCCTACCGGCAAGGGCGCCATGGTCGCCCGGACTCAAGATTATTCCGGCCTCTTCAACAGCCTCAAGGTCTGCCAGTTCATCATGCCCGGGACCCTCGGCCGGGATCTGGTCACCTACCTCAATCACACCACCGGCTGGGACGTGACGCTCGCAGAGCTGCTCACGATCGGTGAGCGGGCGTCGAACCTGAAGCGGATGTACAATGTCCGTCTCGGGCAGTCCCGCCAGGACGACGTCCTCCCCCGCCGGATCCTGCACGAGCAACTCCCCGACGGGGGCGCCGGCAAGTACACCCCGCCGTTCGAAACGATGCTGGACGAGTATTATGCCGCCCGCGGTTGGGACGCGGACGGCATCCCCACCCCGGAAACCCTGCGATGCCTGGGACTGGAATGGACCATCCCGGATCTGCCCGGCAAAAACGCCCGCGCCGCCGCGCCCGTTCGATGACCCGTCGCCCCACGGAGAAACCGGCGGCGCGACGGCAGAAGACCCCGCACAGCCACGCCGCCGAAGGGGACCTGAACCTCACGCCGCAGCGCGAGGAATGGGCGCGCCGCAATATCGGCCCCGAGGCCCGGGCGGTTCTGGAGGAGGACGCGACCTACTTCCTGCGCCAGGCGCTCTCCACGCCGTGCCTGAACGTCATCTCCCGGTGCGAGGGGATCTACATCCAGGATCTCCAGGGCCGGCGGTACATGGACTTCCACGGCAACAGCGTCCACCAGGTCGGCTTCGGAAACCCCCGGGTCCTCCAGGCGATCAAGGCCCAGCTGGACGAGCTGTCATTTTGCACCCGCCGCTATACGAACATCCCGGCCATCACCCTGGCGAAGAAGCTGGCCGAGATCGCTCCCGGAGACCTGGGCAAGTCCCTCTTCTGCCCGAGCGGCGCGGCGGCGATTGGGATGGCGATTCGCCTGGCGCGGGCGGCGACAAGGCGCTTCAAGACGATCTCGATGTGGGGCGCCTTTCACGGCGCCTCCCTGGATACCGCCAGCGTCGGGGGACAGCGGATGTTCCGGGGCAACATCGGTCCCCTCCTTCCCGGGACGGAGCACGTCCCGCCCTCGGATCCCTACCGGTGCCTTTGGGGCTGCGGCGGCCGGTGCGACCTGCGCTGCGCCCGGGTCGTCGAGTACGTCCTGGAGCAGGAAGGGGACGTGGCGGCGGTCATCGCGGAGCCGGTGCGCAGCACCTGTGCCATCCCGTCGCCGGACTACTGGCGCTCGGTCCGGGAGGCCTGTGACCGGCACGGTGCGCTCCTTATCTTCGACGAGATCCCCCAGAGTCTCGGGCGGACCGGGCGGATGTTCGCCTGCGAGCACTTCGGGGTCGTCCCGGACATCCTCGTGCTGGGGAAGGGCCTGGGCGGCGGTGTCCTGCCCATGGCCGCCATCGTGGCCCGGCCGGCCCTGGACGTGATGGCGGATCGGGCCCTCGGCCACTACACCCACGAGAAGAACCCGGTCTGCTGCGCGGCGGCCCTGGCCACCATCGAGTGCATCGAAAAGGACGGCCTGGTCGAGCGGGCGCGGACGCTGGGCGAACGCGCCCTCGCGCGGATGCGAGAGATGATGTCCCGCCACCCGCTCATCGGGGACGTCCGCGGGCTCGGCCTCCTGCTGGCCATCGAGCTGGTCCGCGACCGGGTCACCAAGGAACCGGCCACAGACGAAGCCGAGATGGTGATGTACCGGGCCCTGGAGAGGGGGCTCAGCTTCAAGGTGACGGCGGGAAACGTCCTCAGCCTCATCCCTCCCCTGACCATCACCTGGGAAGAGCTGGACCATGCCCTCGATATCATCGAGGAGTGCATCGCCGTAGTGGAGAGACGATAGGGCGGCGCCGGGGCGGTTGACCGCCGGACGGCGTTTCCCGGAAGCCCCGTATGGGTGTGGAAACAGGCAAGGCTCGGCAGGGAGGAGTGTTGAGGAGACGCTTTTCTAAGAACGGTACCGAGGTGGGGTGTAGTTACACAAAGGGGGGAGGGGCCATGAACAGGATCGTTTCCGGATTCCGCCTGCTGCTCATCGGGGCACTCGGCTCCACTTGGCTTGCGTCCGCGCAACCCGCCGATGCCGCGAGCAATCTGGTGATTTATACCGCCGCGAATGAGAAACTGCACGCGGACGTCGTCACGGCCTTCAGCAAGAAATACCCCGACATCACCGTCAAGGCGGTCAATCTCAGTACCGGCCCGATCACCGAGAAGGCGATCGCAGAGAAGAACAATCCCCAGGCTGACCTGATCTACGCGGTAAATACCGTCGCGCTCGAGCAGCTCAAGAATGCCGGTGCCCTCGAGCCGTATGCGCCCAAGGACAGCAAGATCCCCGGACAGTTCGCGGACTCAGACGGCTTTTACATCAACCACTGGCTGACGGTCATGGTGATGGCCGTCAACACCCAGGTCCTCCAGAAGCGGAATCTGCCCGTGCCGGCGAGCTGGGAGGACCTGGCCAAGCCGCAATACAAGGGCCTGATCAGCGTGGCCTCACCGACCCAATCGGGCACCGGCCTGAGCATCTTCATGACCCTCTTTGACGCGTATGGGTGGGGGTACATCGAGAAGATCCACCAGAACATCTTCCAGTACACCAGCAGCGGCGGCGCTCCCGGACGACAGGCCGGCGCCGGCGAGGTCGCCATCGGGTTGACATTTGACACGGCGGTGCTGGAGCAGATCAAGGCCGGCCTCCCGGTGAAGCTGGTGTTCCCCAACCTGACACCCAACATCATGGAGGGGGGCGGCCTGCTTGTTCGTGGACCCAACCCCAAGAACGGCAAGCTCTTCCTCGATTTTCTGGCGAGTCCCGAGGGCGCCAAGGTCTATGCCCCCTACGTCGGTGCGGCAACCGTTCCCGGGCATGGCAACATCGATCTCAAGGGTGTGTCCCTCTGGAAGATGCGCCGCCCCGTGGACGCCAACGACTTCAAGCGGGACTGGGCCAAGAAATACGGGAATTGATGGGCGCCCTCGTCCATACATCGGCTGTCGCCGTCCGCGCCGTCCGGACCCACCGCAACACGGGTGGAAGGTCGTGGCCTACCTTCAGTTGAAGGGTCTCGCGAAGTGCTTCGGCCCCGTGACGGCCGTCAACGATGCTTCCCTGGACATCGCTTCGGGAGAGTTTGTCACCCTCCTGGGCGCCAGCGGCTGCGGCAAGACCACGCTGCTTCGCATGATCGCCGGCTTCACCGCCCCCGATGGCGGCGAGGTATGGCTGAACGACCGGCGCATTGATCCCCTGCCCCCGAGGCTGCGGGGGATGGGTTTCGTGTTCCAGTCCTACGCCTTGTTTCCCACCATGACTGTGGCAGACAACATCGGCTTCGGCCTGCGCCTGCGGCGGCGTCCCCGGCAGGAGATCACCGAGCGCGTGGCGGAATTGTGTGCGCTGACCCATCTGGAGGGAATGGAGTCGCGCTATCCCCACGAGCTGTCTGGCGGCCAGCAGCAGCGCGTCGCCTTGGCCCGCGCGCTCGCACTCAACCCGTCGGTCCTGCTGCTCGACGAACCCCTCTCGGCCCTCGACGCCAAGATCCGTGCCTTGCTGCGCGCCGAGATCCGCTCGCTCGTGGAGCGGCTGCGCATCACCACGGTCTATGTCACCCACGACCAGGAGGAGGCCCTATCCATGTCCGACCGGGTGGTCGTGATGGACCGGGGCCGGTTCCTGCAGGTGGGGACGCCGCTGGAGATCTACACCAAGCCAGCCACCAGCCTCGTCGCCGATTTCATTGGCACCAGTAACACGTTGCGGGCCAAGGCGGTCCCAGGAGACCGGATCATGGTCGAGGACACCCCAGCGGAGATTCAGGTCCCCGGCCATCTGCGCGGCTTGGACCCGCTCCGGGTCTGCATTCGCCCGGAGCATATCTCGCTGGGGCGCCCGGGGACGGGGCCGGGCCCGGCCTTCACGGGAACGCTGGCGTCCTACGCCTTCCTCGGCCAGACCGTGCGCTCTACCATCATCACGTCGGGCGGCGCGAGCCTGCTGGTGGACCTGTCCACACAGGAGTGGCTCGCGCTCAAGCTCGCCGTCGGCGAGGCCGTGGCCTGGCGGATCCAGCCAGGTCAGGCCATGATCTTCGCCGACGACGGCACGGCACTCGGGCATTGCTGATGTCGCGCGCCTCCGCGTATGCGGTCTCCTTGGGGACGGCAGTCCTGCTGATGCTGTTCGTCATCATGCCGCTGGGTGCAGTGCTCATCGAAAGCGTGCGCCTGCGCGGCCCATTGACGCCACGGGAAATGCGCACCGCGGTCCTTGCCGCCCTCGAGCGGCTGGAGCCGGAGCCCCGCCGGACCCTCCTGGCCCGCTGGGGCGACGAGGTCACCCCGGCCCAGCGCATGGAGGCGACTGCGGCCACCTTGGAGGCCATGAACCTCCGCGTCCTCTGGGATCGTAAGGCGCCATTCGACCAGCAGATCGCAGCGGCCGAGGCGGCGGTCACGGGCCTCACCGAAAATCAGCGCGCGGCGTTCACGGCCGAGTTTCCCGTCCAGGTCGCCGTGCTGCACAAGCGGATCGCCCTGGCGTTCCGGGTGCGCGACAGGCTGAGCCCCGCCGAGTTCGACACCCTGCGCTCGGGCACGCGCAGCGGGTTTGGGCTTACGCATTACCGGGAGTTCCTCGGCGATCCTCGCCTGCGGCGGGCCGGACTGCACAGCCTGTTCGTCGCCACAACCGCCAGCCTCATCTCCATGGTCCTGGCCTATGCGCTGGCTTTCGCCGTCAATCGCCGGGGCACCCGGGTGCCCAGCCTGGTGCGATTCACCGTCCTCACGCCGCTCGTCTCGCCGCCGATCATCATGGCCCTGGCCGGTATCCTGCTGTTCGGCCGCCAGGGCCTAATCACGCGGGGACTGCTCCAGGAGCGGTTGGGGCTGATCGATGCCGACGTCACCAATCTCTACGGCGTGAGCGGCGTGATCGTCGCCATGGTGCTGAGCTTTCTGCCGCATGCATTCATCATCCTCGACGACGTCCTGGCCAGGCATGACGGACGGGTCGAGGAGGCGGCCGCGAGCCAGGGGGCCACGGCCTGGCAGATCTTCTGGCGCGTCACGCTGCCACTGACCCGCCCCGGCGTGATCCGCGCCGCCCTGGTGGTGTTCATCCTGAGCATGACGGATTTCGGCAATCCGCTCGTCATCGGGCGCGGCTACTCGGTCCTCGCCGGGGTCGTGTACGACGAGATCATCGGGTACCAGAACAGCTCCCTGGCGGCCGCGCTGTGCGTCTGGCTCATCCTGCCGACGCTGACCGCCTACTTTCTCTTCGAGCGGAGCGAGAGGCGCAAGCGCTTTGCCACCGGGGCGGCCACCGGCGGCCCGCCCGAACTCCCTCTGTCGGCCATGGCCCGCCTCGGCCTGGGGACGGCCGCGGCGGCCGTATGCGCCACCATCGTCCTGTTCTACGGCGTCATCGTGCTGGGTTCTTTCACGCGCGTCTGGGGGGTGGACTTCACGCCGACCCTGGAGCACTACCGGTGGCAGGGGGCCGAGGCCTACAGCGGCGTCGGGGCGGCCCAGCGACTTCCGCTCATCTGGAGCAGCGTCAAGATCGCCGGGATGGCCGCGCTGGCGGGGGGCATCTTCAGCGTCATGATCGCCTACCTGGTCGAGCGGGTTCGCCCGACCGGACGGAATGTCCTGGGCTTCATCGCCCTGCTGCCCGGGGTCGTGCCCGGGGTCATCTTCGGCGTCGGGTACCTGGTTGCCTTCAACAACCCGCTGGGCATCAGGGAGCTGGCCCTCACCGGCACGGCGGCCATCCTGGTGCTCAACATCCTGTTCGCCAACATCTTCGTGGGCGTCCTGGCCGGGCGGGCGACCCTCCAGCGGCTGGACCCCGCAGTGGACGAGGCGGCCGAGATCCTCGGCGCCACGCTGGGCCAGAAGTTCTTCCTGGTCACCGTGCCGATGATCCGGCATGTCCTGGTCCTGGCGACCCTCTACATCTTCGTGCACGGCCTGGTGACCCTCTCGGCCGTCATTTTTCTGGTCAGCCCCGACCACAACCTGGCCTCCGTGGGCATCTTCCTCAACGCCGACACCGGCCGCTACGGGCTCGCCGCGTCGATGAGTGTCGCCATCCTCGTCATCGTGACGGCGGTGATGGGGCTGATCTGGCTGGCCGAGCGGCACGGGCCGGCCTGGGCTAGGGTGCGCCTGGCGGGCGGCTGAGACCGGAATGTCCATGGCCGGAATATGACTGTGACTGGCCCGCGCATCTATGCCTGTACCTGGTCGCTTCTGCCGGTCATGGGACCGGTGGATGCAGCCCGCTTTGCCGCCCGCCACGGGTTCCAGGGGCTCGAGCTCAACTGCGAACCGCTGGATTTCTGCCCCAGCCTCGTGAGCGAGGCGACGCTCCGGGAGCTCATCGCGATCCGGGACGGGGAGGGCATCGGGTTCGCCCTGCACGATGACTCCACGGTGAACCCGGCCACGCGTCTTCCGGAAGAACAGGCGGCCGATGACGAGAAGATCAGGCGCCTGGTGGAGATCGGCGCCAAACTCTCGAGTCCGGTGCTGGCCATCCATCCCGGGGTGGTCCGTGAGCTGGACGGCCTGGAACGTCACGGCACCCCGTTCGTCACGAAACGCCACGACCGCGAGGACCTGGCCCGAAGAGGCTGGCACCTAGCGGTAGAGCGAATTGGCGCCTGGGCGGACATGGCCGCTTCGGCCGGTCTCACGCTGGTCGTGGAGAATGAGGTCCACACCCGGCACACGACGGCGCCCACGGCTGAGGCGCTGGCGGCCATGGTTGAGGCGATCGGGCGGCGGAACGTCAGAGTGAACTTCGACACCGGGCATGCCTTCATCGGTGCGGGCCTGGCCGCGGAATTCGCTGCGCTCGAGCGCCACATCGGCCATGTCCACCTGAACGACAACGCGCGCAAGGTCAGCGACCACCTGCCGTTGGGCACGGGACAGGTGGATTTCCCCTCGATTGCCGGCTTCCTTGCTCGCGTGGACGCCGCGCTGGTGATCGAGATTTTTTCGCCGGACCGTCCCGAGGCCGCCATGCTGGAGAGCCGGAAATACATTCTCGGCGTGATCGCTGCGGCCCCCGCGTCATCCCGAATTCCGGGGGACACGCGAACGTGACGGGCCAGCCTCTGACAGAGAACCGCTGAAGGGGCTCGTGAATGCCGACCCTATCCGAGCGCTCCTTGGCCGTCTTCCCCGCGGGCTCACCGGGGGAGTACAACCTGCCGCCGGACCTTGTCACGGTGCTCGACCGGGGAGAGGGCGCCGCGGTGTGGGACGCCGCGGGGCGCAGGTTCCTTGATTTCACGATGGGGTGGGGGTCCGTGCTGCTCGGGCACGCCCACCCGGCGGTCGTCGAGGCCGTGCGTCGGCGGGCCGGCCTCGGGTCCAACTTCGCCTACGTGACGGAACCGGCGTTGGAGCTCGCCGAGGAACTGGTGCGCGCCGTGGCCTGCGCCGAGCGGGTGCGGTTCTGCGCCTCCGGCACCGAGGCCACCTCGTACGCCGTCCGGCTGGCGCGAGCCTACACGGGGCGCCCCAAGGTGCTCAAGTTCGAGGGGGCCTATCACGGGGGAAACGCGATCGGCACGGTGAGCCTGTTCCCGAGCCGCCTCGTGGATTTCCCGGAGGGCGAGCCCTCCTCCGCGGGTCTCGCCCCCGGAGCGGTCGCCGACATCCTCGTCGCCCCGTATAATGATCTTGGCACGACCAGGGCGATCGTCGCGGAACACCGGCATGTGCTGGCGGCGATCATCGTCGAACCGCTTCACCGCTGTACGCCGCCCCGGCCCGACTTTCTCCAGGGATTGCGCGAGCTGACGGCTGAGTTCGGCCTCCTGCTGATCTTTGATGAGACGGTGACGGGCTTTCGCCTGGCCTACGGCGGCGCTCAGGAATATTACGGGATCCGGCCGGACCTGGCCGCCCTGGGCAAGGCGCTGGGCGGAGGATACCCCATCGGGGCCGTCGTGGGACGGGCGGACGTGCTCGACCTCGTTCGGGAAGATCGGATGGGCCAGGAACGCTACGTCTGGTTCGCCTCCAGTCTCGGCGGCAACCCCGTCTCCGCCGCCGCCGCGCTCGCGACGCTCGCGGAGCTCCGGAAACCCGGGACGTACGAGCGCCTGTTCGCGCTGGGCGAGGCCCTCCGCTCCGGTCTCCGGGCCGTGCTGCGAGATGAGGGTGTCACGGCCCACGTGCAGGGCGACGGTCCGCTGGGCGCGGTGCTGTTCACCGATCGTGAGGTGGTGGACTACCGGACGGCGTTCGGCGCCGACCGGAAGCGGGCGCGCGCGTTCACGCTGGGCCTCTTCCGTCGGGGCATCTTCCTGAATCCCATGTCCACCAAGCTCTACCTGTCCCTGGCCCACACCGAGGCGGACATCAGGGAGTTCCTTGAGGTCGCCCGGGCAACGCTGCGGGAGGCGTGCCGATGATGCGGGAATGGGTCTTGCTGAATCCGGGCCCCGGCAACACCACCCGGGCGGTCCGGGAAGCCCTGGTGACGCCGGACCTGTGCCACCGGGAGGCGGAGTTCTTCCAGGTCATGCGGGAATGTCGCGCCATGCTGGCGCGACTGGCCGGCGGGGGCGAGGCATTCACCGCGGTCTGCTTCACCGGCTCCGGGACCACGGCCGTGGAGGCCGCCTTGTGCTCCGTCGTGCCGCGGGACCGGACGGTGCTGGTCGTGGACAACGGCGTCTATGGCCGCCGGATGGTCCAGATGGCCGAGGCCCACGGCATCCCCGTGGAGGCGATTCGCTCCGACATCTTCACCCCGGTCAATCCGGCCGACGTGGAGGCGCGGCTCGCCGCTCGCCCGGACATCAGCCACGTGGCTCTGGTGCACCACGAGACCACCACCGGCCTCCTCAACCCGCTTCCCGCCGTGGCCGAGGTGGCCGCCCGGCACGGCCGGCGCCTCATCGTGGACGCGACCAGCTCCCTCTTCGGCGAGCGCCTGGATCTCACGCAGGACGGCATTGATTTCGTCACCGCCAGCGCCACCAAGTGCGTGCAGGGAATCTCCGGCGTGGCCTTCGTCCTGGCCCGGCGGAGCGCGCTGGAGGCGCTCAAGGGGCAGCCGCGCCGGAGCGTCTCCCTCGACCTGGTCACTCACTACGCGATGCAGGAGCAGGACAACACGCCCTTCACCCCTGCCGTCCAGGTGTTCTTCGCCCTCCGGCAGGCGCTCTTGGAACTCGAGCGCGAGGGTGTGGATGCCCGCATCAAGCGCTATGCGGAGAACGCCCGCGTCCTGCGGGACGGGATGGCCCGGCTGGGCTTCACGATCCTGGTCCCTGAAAGCTGTCGCTCGAGCATCCTGACCACGTTCAAGCTCCTCCCCGGGATGATCTACGACGCCCTGCACGACGCCATGAAGCGGCGGGGCTACATCATCTATGCCGGCCAGGGCGACCTCCGGACCTACGCCTTCCGCGTGGCCAACCTGGGGATCCTGACGCCGCGCGACATGGAAGGGGTGGTGGCTGCCTTCGCCGACAGCCTCCGCGAGTTGGGCCTGCGTCCTCTGTAGCTCTCTCCGGGCCACACCAGGGGGGGGAACGTCGGCCCGCGGCGTTCCGCGTCGGCATTGCTCAACCAGGGGTCATCCAGTATAATCCCGCAACTGGTACCCACCCAGTCTTCGAGCCGCGGGGGGAGGAGGTTCGAAGGCTGACAGACCGACCGCACCGTATTGTACTCAAAAAAGGGAGGGGAGCCGTGATGAACATGCGGAGATTCTGCCGGTTCGTGCTGCTGTGGTGCGCTGCCGTGGTTCTCGTCGCGACGGCCTCGACCGTCAGAGCGGCGGAGGAAATCCTCATCTACACCGCTCTGGAGGACGACCAGATTCCGCGGTACCTGGTGCCGTTCAAGAAGGAGCACCCCGACATCACCGTCAAGATCGTGCGGGATTCGACGGGGGTCGTGACCGCCAAGCTCCTGGCGGAGAAGGTCAACCCACAGGCCGACGTCGTCTGGGGCCTGGCCGCGACCACTCTCTTGGTTCTGGACCAGGAGGGGATGCTCGCCCCCTACGCCCCGAAGGGTGTCGAGAAGGTGGCCCCGCAGTTCAAGGACAGCCGCAATCCGCCCCAGTGGGTCGGCATCGACGCCTGGATGACCGGCTTTTGCGTGAACACCGTCGAGTTGAAGGCCAAGAACTTGCCCATGCCTGCATCCTATGCGGACCTCCTCAAGCCCGTGTACAAGGGGCATCTGGTCATGCCGAACCCTGCCTCCTCCGGGACGGGCTTTCTGACCGTGTCGGCCCTTCTACAGTTGATGGGGGAGCAGAAGGGCTGGGAGTACCTGGACAAGCTGCACCAGAACATGGCCCTGTACGTCCACTCCGGCTCCAAGCCGTGCAAGCAGGCGGGCGCGGGCGAATTCCCCATCGGCATCTCTTTTGGCTATCGAGGCATCCAGGAGAAGGGGAGGGGTGCACCCATCGAAACGATCTTCCCGAAGGAGGGCTCCGGATGGGACTTGGAGGCCAACAGTCTGATGAAGAAGTCCAACATCAAACCGGCGGCCAAGACGTTCCTGGATTGGGCCATCAGCGCATCGGCGATGAAGGAGTACGCCAAGAGCTACGCGGTGGTTGCCATTCCCACGGGCGAGCCCATTCCCGAAGGGTTCCCCAGGGAGCCGCTCAAGCAGATGATCAAGAATGATCTGAGCTGGGCCGCGAAGAACCGCGCTCGCATTCTGGAGGAGTGGGAGAAGCGCTACGGCGCCAAGAACGAGCCCAAGAAGTAGGCCCTAAATCGTTCCTCCGCTCGGCTGACCTCCCGTCCGGTCCGGGTCGGCTCTCTCCCGGATCGGACGGGGGCGGCCCCAAAGAGTGACCGTGCGCCACGCTTCCGACGCGGATCCCTACCTCAAGATCGTTGGGATCACCAAGACCTTCGGACGCTTCACTGCCTTGACGGACGTGTCTTTCGAGGTCAAGCGCGGGGAGTTCCTGTGCATTCTTGGGCCCAGCGGTTGCGGGAAGACCACCATCCTCCGGATCGTTGCCGGCCTGGAGACACAGGATTCCGGGCAGGTGTTCTTCCAGGGCAGGGATGTCTCCGGTCTCCCCGTGTCCAAACGAAACGTGGGCATCGTCTTCCAATCCTACGCCCTTTTTCCGAATCTCACCGCCAGCGAGAACATCGGATACGGCCTCAAGAACCGCCGGAGGGATCGGGGCGCGATCCGGAAGCGGGTCGATGAGTTGCTGGAGCTGGTCGGCCTTCAGTTGATGGGCCCGAAATATCCGGCCCAGCTCTCCGGCGGCCAACAGCAACGGGTGGCCCTTGCCCGGGCCATGGCCCTCTCCCCGGACGTGTTGCTGCTGGATGAGCCCCTCTCGGCCCTGGATGCCCAGGTGCGCATCCTGCTCCGTTCGGAGGTTCGGGACCTCCAGCGGCGCCTCGGCGTCAGCACCATCATGGTGACCCATGACCAGGAAGAGGCCCTCACCATGGCCGATCGCATCCTGGTCATGGATCATGGGAGGATCGTCCAGGAGGGAACTCCCTGGGACGTCTATAACAAGCCGGCGACCCCCTTCGTTGCGGCCTTCCTCGGATCCATGAATTTCATCGGGAACGGTGTGAAGGAGGCGGCCGGCGTGGTCCGCGTTGGCGGCCTCAGCCTGCAGGTCGGGGATGGGGCCGCGGAGGGCATGTCCCCGGGGGAGGGGGTCATGCTGGCCATCCGGCCCGAGGACGTGCTTGTCCAGCACCCAGGGAAAAGCGATCGCAACACCCTGTGCGTGCGGGTGGGCGGCCTGGAGTTCCGCGGACCGCACTACCGCGTCACCTTTCACCTGCCCCTGGGCGACGCCGGCCCCTCGAAGCTCGAGGCGGATTTTCCTACGGAAATGATCCGGCGGTTGGGCATTCGGCAGGACATGGAACTGACCATCCAGCTTCCCGCGGACCGCATCAGGGTTTACGCGCTCTGATGGGCAGGCGCCAGCCCGACCGCAACCGTTCCGTGGTCGCCAGCCCCTAGCAGGATGCTGAAAAACCCGTTTTCGCCCAGGCTGCTCAAAAAGGTCCAGATGCAAGGCGGCGTGCGATGCGAGGTGCGAGGCGTACATAGTCCGTACGTCGCAGCGCCGCGCGAGCGCGCCAACGCCGCAGATGGGCCTTTTTCAGCAGCCTGCTAGACTGCCATGGCCGACACTGTTATCCATTCCACCGGTCCTGCGCGGGTCCGAAGCATCCTGGATGCCGTGGACCTGCATCAGTGGCTCATGCGCGGCATGATCCTGCTGGCCTGCCTCTGGATGGCAGTCATGGTCGTCCTCCCCCTCCTGCAGCTCCTGTCCAAGAGCCTCGTGGACCATGACGGGGCCTTTGTCGGCCTGGCGAATTTCATCCATTACTTCCGGACGCCAGCGCTGTCCATGTCCCTCTACAACAGCCTGTTCGTCTCCGTGGTGACCACGGCGATCTCTGTGATGCTGGGGTTTCTCTACGCCTACGCGCTCACCCGGACGACCATCCCCGGCAAGGCCGTCTTCCGAGGCATCGCCCTGCTTCCGCTGTTCTCCCCAACGCTCCTCAACGGAATCACCCTCGTGTATCTGTTCGGCAAGAAGGGGCTGATCACCACAGGCTTTTTCGGCTACTTCGAGAAGTCAGCGGGAATCACGCTGGCGGCCGACATCGGCCTGTACGGCGCGGTGGGAATCGTCATCGCCGAGGTGTTTTACGTCTTCCCCCAGGCCATGCTCATCCTCTCCATCGCACTGAGCATGACGGACGCCAGGTTGTACGAGGCCTCGGACTCCCTGCGGGCCTCGAACGTCCGCACCTTCCTCACGGTGACCATTCCCGGCATCAAGTTCGGCCTCATGAGCGCGACCTTCGTCTCCTTCATCCTCTGCTTCACGGACTTCGGAGCGCCCAAGGTCGTCGGCGGCAACTACAACGTCCTGGCCACCGACATCTACAAGCAGGTCATCGGGCAGCAGAACTTCGTCATGGGAGCCACGGTCAGCGTGGTGCTCCTCATCCCCACGGTGATCGCCTTTCTGCTGGACCGGATCAGCCAGCGCAAGCAGGTGGCCCTGATTGCGGCGAAGTCTGTGCCGCTCACGCCGAAGCGGCATCCCGTCCGCGACGGGGTATTCCTCGCCTACTGCTCGATCGTCGCGCTGCTGCTCGTTGCCTTTCTGGCCACCGCCGTCTATGCCTCCTTGGTCAGGGTGTGGCCCTACGACCTCTCCTTGAGCCTCAAGAACTACAACTTCCGAAACATGGGCGGCGGGGGCTACCCCGCGTTCTTCAACAGCATCCGCATGGCCTTCTACTCGTCTGTCATCGGAACCGTCATCACCTTCGCCAGCGCCTACCTGATCGAAAAGAGCAAGGGCATGTTCCTGCTCAGGCAGGGCGCCTATTTCCTCTCCATGCTGCCCCTGGCGCTTCCGGGGCTGGTCATTGGCCTGTCCTACATCTTTTTCTTCAATCAGCCCACCTGGGCACTTCTCGGGCTGGAAGTGCGCAATCCCTTCAACGCCCTGTACGGCACCATGGCCATCCTGGTGATCAGCAATATTGTCCACTTCTACACGGTGAGCTTCCTCACGGCCACCACCGCCCTCAAGCAGTTGGACAAGGAATTCGAGGCGGTGTCGGAGTCGTTGGGCGTCCCCTTTTACAAGACGTTCTTCCGCGTGACGGTCCCGGTCTGCATGCCGGCCATCCTGGAGATCGGGATGTATTACTTCGTGAACTCCATGGCCACCCTCTCGGCGGTCATCTTCCTGTATTCCGCGGACATCCCCCTGGCTTCTGTGGCGGTGGCCAACATGGATGATGCGGGGGACGTCGCCCCCGCCGCCGCCATGTCAGTGCTGATCGTCCTGACCAACATCACGGCTCGCCTCCTGTACGGCCTGATGACCAGGGGCGTTCATCAACGCACCCAGGCCTGGACCCGGCCCGTCTCGACGTAAGCCCACCAGGCAGCCACCAGAGAAACCCCTCCGATCAGATTTCCGTTGAGGGCAAGTCGCACTGCCCGCACCGCTTTCCGTGGACGGGGTTCAGCCGTGGGTCGCGAAAGGTACGAGTGTCGATCAAGGTCGCCGGTCTCCCCGGCAGGCTGAGCGGAGTGAAGGGCGAGATCGGGAGGCCTTTACGGGGAGGGAAGCGCCTCGCCGCGGTCGAGGCGGTCCACTTCGGGCAGGATCTGTTCGCGGGCGCGCGCGAGGTCTTCCTCGAAGTCGATCTCGATCCAGGGCAGATCGCCGACTTCGACTACCCCGATGGGAACCTCGGCCGCCAGCTCGCGCAGGGCGTCCTCATACTCCAGGGAGTCCTTGCCGGTCTCGATGAACTCCTCCAGGATGCCCCGCAACACCTCGGCCGCGTCGGCCGACAGGCGCAGGATCCCCACCGCCTCGCCGCGGACCCGGGGATCGCTGCCGATCTTCTTGGTCACTTCGACCACCCAGCCGTCCTCGCAGACGACCTTCTGCTCCTCGCCCGTGTCCTGGTACCGCTCGTCCACGGCGATGGCATTGGAGTCGGGGGAGGCGATCAGGCGCGCCAGCATCTCCCGGGGGTAGAGGACGTCCCCGTCCATGATGAGGATATCGTCGTCGAATTCGTGCCGGGCGTGCCAGAGGGACAGGATGTTCCCGCGGGTGAACTGCTCGTTGGTGACGGAGCGCACCTCGACTTCGGCGGGGCCCCGGGACGCTTCGGCCAAGATCTGCTCTTTCAGGTGGCCCACGACCAGGACCGCCTCGTCCACGCCCAGCGCCGCGAAGGCGTCCAGGTAGCGTCGGAGCAGCGATTTTCCCCCGATCTCCATGAGGCATTTCGGGGTGGTCTCGGTGTAGGGCTTGAGCCGCCAGCCGACGCCGGCGACCAGGATGATGGCGCGCATGGGCAGTCCCGGGGAGGCGAACACCTGAAGGCGACGAACAGACGCCGCGATGCTACGCGACAGGAAACCGGGGTGTCAAGCGGAATCCCGGACGCCCCGCGCAACCTTTCCCTCTCCGGTCGGATGTGCTAGAGTGCCGCGACCTCGCATGGAGGATGTCCTGAGAGGGCGCTGCACCGACCCGTCTCGGTGAGAGGAGCACGATGGGGTATCGCGATCTGCGGGACTTCGTGGTCGCGCTGGAGCGGGCCGGCGAGCTGCGCCGCATCCCGGTCGAGGTGGACCCGGTTCTCGAGGTGACCGAGATCACCGACCGCGTGAGCAAGCAGGGGGGCCCGGCGCTGCTCTTCGAGCGCGTGAAGGGCTCGTCCATGCCCCTCTTGATCAACGCCTTCGGCAGCCCGGCGCGCATGACCCTGGCGCTGGAGGTGAAGACGCTGGACGATCTCGCGGCGGAGCTCCAGGAGATCCTGGAGCTCAAGGCGCCCGACGGGTTGCTGGCCAAGCTCCGGATGCTGCCCAAGCTGCAGGAGCTGGCCGCCGCCTTCCCCAAGGTGGTCAGGGACGGTCCCTGCAAGGAGATCATCGTCCGGGACAACCCCTCCCTGGCGGGCATCCCCATTCTCCAATGCTGGCCCCAGGACCCCGGACGCTACATCACGTTCCCCCTGGTCTTCACCAAGGACCCGGAGACGGGCGTCCGCAACTGCGGGACATACCGGATGCAGGTGTTCGACGAGCGGACCACCGCCATGCACTGGCACATCCAGAAGGGCGGCGCGGCCCACTATCGCAAGGCCAAGCGCCAGGGCCGCCGGGTCGAGGTCGGCGTGGCCATCGGCGCCGACCCCGCCGTCTGCTTCGCCGGGACCCTGCCCCTCCCCGAGGGAATCGACGAGATGCTGGTCGCCGGCTTCATCCGGAAGCAGCCGGTGGAGATGATCCGGTGCGAGACCGTGGACGTCGAGGTCCCGGCCAACGCGGAGATCGTCCTGGAGGGCTACGTGGACACGGAGGAGCTGCGGCGCGAAGGCCCCTTCGGCGACCACACGGGTTTCTACTCCCTGGCCGACGACTACCCGGTCTTCCACCTCACCTGCGTCACGCGCCGCCGCGACCCCATCTACCACACCATCATCGTCGGGCGGCCACCCATGGAGGACTGCCACATGGCCGCCGCCATCGAGCGCCTCTTCCTCCCCCTGATGAAGAAGCAGCTCCCCGAGATCGTGGACTTCCATATGCCCTTCGAGGGGATCTTTCACAACTTGGTCCTGGTCAGCATCGACAAGCAGTACCCGGGCCACGCCCGCAAGGTGATGCACGCCCTGTGGGGCCTGGGCCAGGCCATGGTCAGCAAGGTGATCGTGGTGATGGACCGGGACGTCAACGTCCGCGACTACTCCGAGGTGGCCTGGAAGGCGCTGAACCACATCGATCCCCAGCGGGACATCGAGTTCGTCCTGGGCCCGGTGGAGACGCTGGATCACGCCAGCCGCCTGCCCAAGTACGGGTCGAAGATGGGGGTGGACGCCACCCGGAAGTGGCCGGAGGAGGGATTCACCCGCCCCTGGCCCGACCAGATCGTCATGGACGAGGCCACCCGGCGCCTGGTGGATCGCCGGTGGGCTGAATACGGCCTGGGCGAGGTCCTCTCCCGACGCAGTTCTCCAGCGTAAAGAATTCCGCGGGATGATGCACACGGTTTGCTCGGGAGGCGGTGCGGCGTGAAACTCGACGTGCGGTTGGCGGGGCCGCTATCGGGGGGGGCCGAGCAGGCCCGCCAGGCCGAGGCGATGGGCTTCGACGGGGCCTGGACCTCGGAGACGCAGCATGACGCGTTCCTGCCCCTGATCCTGGCAGCCGAGCACACGACGCGGCTCGCGCTGGGAACCAGCATCGCCATCGCATTCGGCCGAAGCCCCATCGTCACGGCGCACCTGGCGTGGGACCTGTCCGCCCTGTCGGAGGGGCGCTTCCTGCTCGGGCTGGGTACCCAGGTCAAGGGCCACATCGAGAGGCGCTACGGCCTCACCTGGGATGCTCCCGGCCCTCGCCTGCGCGATTACATCAAGGCCCTGCGGGCGATCTGGGACTGCTGGCAGCACGGGACGCCTCTCAACTACCGGGGCGAGTTCTACTTCCACACTCTGATGACCCCCTTCTTCAACCCGGGGCCCATCGCCCACCCCCGCATCCCCATCCACATCGCCGGGGTTCAGCCATATATGTGCCGCCTGGCGGGCGAGCTGTGCGACGGCTTCCAGGTCCATCCGTTCCATTCGGCGAAGTACCTGCGCGAGGTGGTGCTGCCCAACATGGAGGAAGGCCTCACGGCGAGCGATCGGAAGCGGGCGGACCTCTGTCTGGCCAGCTCCGCATTCATCGTCACCGGCCGTGACACGGCAGAGATGGAGGCCGCCCGGCGGAACGTCAAGAGCCAGATCGGCTTCTACGCCTCGACGCCGAACTACCGCGTCATCCTGGAATGTCACGGGTGGGGGCAGGTGGCGAAGGACCTGACCCGCAAGTCCGTTCAGGGAGATTGGGAGGGGATGGCCGCCCTCATCACCGACGAGATGCTGGACGCCTTCGCCGTCGTGGGGACGCCCGATGAGGTTCCGCTGAAGCTCCGCCAGCGTTACACCGGCCTCTTGGATCGCCTGGCAGTCTACGAGACGTTCCGGCCCGACGGCGACCTCACCGCCCAGCGCGCCCTCCTCGCCGCTTTTCCCCGCTAAGCCCGCTTCCCTCTCCCAGCCCAAACTCGGCCTATCGAGGTCAGGCCTTTGTAATTTGCTTTTTCGAGTATATGGAAAGGAGAAGGGGACGTTGCCACTTTCGTCACCTTCCCTCTGTTAGCGCCTGGAGCCCGGGTCAGGTTACCACGTGTGCCGCCTCGCCGTGCCGGTGGTCAGGGATGAAGCAGAGACGGCGCGAAACCTTGGCGGGTCACCTCCCGAACAGGCCCCGGAAGAACTGTTCGATGCCGCCCCCCGTCTGCGGCGGCTCCTGGCCGGCCGGCGCCGCATCCGAATGCGCAGACCCGGCCCTGGCAGGCGCGGGCGTCCTGCCCAGGGCGGTTTCGCAGGGTCGGGGGTCTGCCATCACCCGCTTCACCAGAGCCTCGGCGAGGAACGAGAGGCCGCCCGTCGCCACGGCCGCCCCGATGGACAGGGCACTCTTCGCGGTTTGCAGCTCATCAATGCCCAACGTCGGTTCCGCCAGGGTACCGCGAACGCGGAGAAGTTTTACCAATTCGCCAGCGCTGATGCCCAGCATCTGGCGTGTGTCCGGGCGCAGGGAGAAATCCATGGCCTCGGTCTTGAGATTGACCGTCCCGCTGCTGACCAGGGTCATCTTGCTCGTCTCGAAGGCGATGCCTTTATCCGCGGAGGCGATCCCATCTTTGGCCGCGAACCTCATCACCCCACACTTGAGTTCGGTGTACGGATTCGACTTGCCGAACGGGTTCAGTCGCTCGGCGATCTGAGTCAGCAGATCGGCACCCAACCACTCGATGAACTTCGAGTGGATCCTGCCCTCACCCAAGACCAACAGCAGGTCCCCGTTGAGCCCAGCCATCAGGTCCCGGACCGAGCCGCCGCTCCCCCTGAGGTTCAGGGCAACGTCGGTCTTGATCCCTGTAACGAGATCGGGATTGCCCATCTGGCGGAGCACCTGATTCAGGTCGATTGCCTTCGCATCCAACTTGGCCGCCAGGCTGGCGGCCTTCTCCGAGGACGCATCGAGCGCGATCTGTCCGGTCACCGCGCCGCCGCCAATCCGGGTGCCGAAAGGCTGGACCTCGACCCGTCCCCCTGACAGCGCGACACGCGCCGCCAGCGTTTCGACGGAAAACTTGTTCGGCAGCACCAGCCGGTCCACCTTGAGGTCAAGGTCGGCGTCGGCCGTCTTGAGGACACTGAGCGGAAGGGGATCGGCAGGGAACACCCGCTTGTCCTCGCTCGCTGCCGGGATCTTCTGCGAGGCGGCGCCAGTCCGCATCGCCCCATCCCTCGGGAGCAACTCGGACAGGTCCACCAGCGTCGAGGTAAGCTGCGCCTTGAGCCTCGGTCGTGGTCCGGCGATCCAGATGGTCCCGCTGCCGGCCAGGTGGCTCTTGCCGACGCTGGCTTTCAGACCGTCGAAGGCGTAGGCCCCCTGGGCATCCCGGACCCGCGCGGCTACGCTCAGGGGAGGCAGCGGGGGTAGATCCACCTCGAAGGTCTTCCCCGCCGACCTCAGGTCCTTGGACTCGACCGCAACGGCCAGGTTGATCCCCCTAGCGTTGAGGGCGTCCCTCACCGCACCGGTCGCCTTGACCAGGACCCGCTCGGCCTTGCCGACGCTGGCGTCAATGCCCGCTACGGACAGCGCCTGCGCGGTGCCGGTCACCCGCGCCGTCATGGCGAACGGCCCGACGGCAGGGATGGCCTTGCCCGCCAGCCTGGCAATTTCCGCTAGTTCCTCCCCCTCTGTCGTCACTTTGACGTCAAGGCCCGCGGCCTCCATCGGCTTGGCGATCGTGCCCTCCACCTCCATGGTGGCGCCACCGGCCTTGAGGGTGAGCTTGACCGGGTAGGGTCGCGACGGCACCTGGAGCTCACCCAGGGGGCCCACGGTTCCGGCCAGGGTAAACGCCTTCCCGTTGTAGGTCGCGGCCAGATCAATTACCAGCGGACCGGTCAGATCCTTTGCCCGGAGATCCAGCCGATCGAGGACGAGACTCATGACCCGCCTGGTCCTGCCTTCGCGGTACCTCAGGGTGCCATTCTCGATTCGCACTTTTTCCAGCGCCATGCCTGCCGGCCCCGCCTTGGTCCCACCGGGCTTCCTCGCGGGACGCGCCGAGGGCGCCGCATCGCCGAGGGACCAGTTGCCGAGACCCTTGGCGTCCGTTTCCAGCAGGATGTCCGGCTGCACCAGAATGAGGCGCTTGATCCGGACGTCGCGAAAGAGCAGGGGCAGGAGGGCCACCTCTACCTCGAAGCGGCGAACCTTTACCATCTCCGGCCGGGATCCCCAGGGAGCGTTGGCGAAAGAGACGTCTTCGACCACCACGGCCGGCGAGAAGCCGATCTGGAGGTCGAGGTTGCCCCCGATCCTCAGCTCCCGGCCGGTGGCGGCCTTGGCCTGCTCGGCGATCAGGGCCTTGTACTTGTTGAAATCCATGGACCGCAAGGCCAGGACTGCGGCCACAAGGATCCCCAGGAGCACCCCGGCTGCCGCGATGAGGATCGTCTTCAGACGCATCTTCCGAGCCCCCCCGTGATTCGATCGCAAAAAGCCGCCTACCGTCCTCCCAAACCATGCCGGCCCGCGCCGGAGCCTGCAAGAGGAAAATTCGCCTGGCCCTGTTCCGTGACATTGAATGGAATGAGGGGGGACCTCGGGGAAGCGGACGCGAAGGGGATGTAGGTCACTTGTCAAAGATTTTGGCGGATGGATTTCCGCCTCAATAGGATAGGGGACTACTCGTCAGGTGGGGTGACCCGGCGTTATAGCGTGGGAGGGACGGGGAAGGGGACGTTGCCACTTTAGTCGCTTTACGCGAAGAGGACGGTAGACGGCTCTCTTACTTCCTCCGGTGGACACCGGCCCAGCCCGGATTACTCACGAAGAGGTGAATGCTCCGCCCTCCCGACTTCGACGCCGCCCCGCGTTTGCGGGGGGTGGCTCAGGATTCGCCTTGCGCAGGCCGCGGGGGCGACCCGTCGAAACCTGCCGGTGCGGCTGAGCCCGGTTCCCTTCGCTCGTTCGGGCAATCACCAGAGGGATCTCGTGAGTACCTCCGGATTGACCGGATACCGCGGGACTTCCCCTTGCAGGACCCGCAGGACCTCTTCGGCCGCGGCCCGGGCCATGCGCATCAGGCCGTCTTCCGTCACGCTGCCCAGGTGGGGCGTGAGGAGGACGTTTGGAAGGCCCGCCAGGGGATGATCGGGCCGGATCGGCTCGTCCACGACCACGTCCAGTCCCGCCCCGGCCAGTCGGCCACCCCGGATCGCCTCGGCCAGGGCCGCCTCGTCCACGACCTCGCCTCGCGAGGTGTTCACCAGGATGCACGTCGGCCTCACCCGCGCCAGCGCTGCCGGCCCGATCAGCTTTCGCGTCTCCTCCATGAGCGGCACGTGGATCGAGAGGCAATCTGCCTCCGCCAGCAAGGCATCGAGGGTCCGGACCCGCTCGATCCCCTCCGGCCACGGATCGCGGTACGGGTCGTAGGCGAGGACGCGCATCCCCAGCGTCCCGCCCGCCAGCCGGCCCACGCGCAGCCCGATCTCGCCCAGCCCGATGACGCCCAGCACCCTGCCCTGCAGTTCGATCCCCTGGTAGGCCTGCCTCAACTGGGGCTTTCCGAGGGTCAGGTCGCGGGTGTACTCGCCGATGCGCCGCGCGACGGAAAGGAGCAGGGCCAGCGCAAGTTCCGCGACCGACTGGGCATTGGCCGCCGGGGTGGATGTGACAACCACGCCGCAGGCCGTGGCCGCGGCGACATCGATCTTCTCCACCCCGGCCCCGTGCTTCGCGATGATCCTGAGCTGTTTGGCGCCCCGGATGACGTCCCCTGCTAAGCGCGCAGAGCGGACGATGACCCCCCTGCGCCTCCTCGAGGGCCTGCACCAGCGGCTCTGCCTGCGGCCCGGCCCAGGCCACGGCCTCGGTCTCCGCGGCGAGGAGATTCCACCCGACCTGGTGGATGGGTTCCGTCACCAGCACCTTGGGTTTCATGGACGATTGAGATCCATTCCCATGAGCCGCCGGGTCACTTCTCGACGACGCCGAGATTCTTCAGGACGCCGTCCAGCTTCAGGATGTCGAAGATGAACTCGCCCTGTGCGATCCGTTCCCGGAGCTGCTGCTCCTTGGCGACGCCAGCCTGCGCCTTGGCCAGGATCTCGGCCGCATGTTCCTGTGGGATCACCACGACGCCGTCCGCGTCCCCCAGGATGATGTCCCCCGGCCGCACGGCGATGCCGCCGCAACTGATGGGCAGATTGATGGAGCCGGGGGAGTCCTTGAACGGGCCCATGGGGAGGACGGCGCGCGCGAATACCGGGAATCCGACGGCCGCCAGCCCCTCGGCGTCCCGGGTGGCCCCGTCAATGACGAGCCCGGCGATGCCGTGCACCTTGCAGGAATAGCCCAGCAGATCCCCGAACACCGCTGCGTCCTTGTAGCCCCCCGCGTTGACGACGAGCACGTCCCCCGGCTTGGCCAGCGTGGCCGCCTTGTGGATCATGAGATTGTCGGCCGGGAAGGTCCGGACCGTGACGGCCGGTCCCAGCACCTTGGCCCCCGGCCAGACCTGCTTGATCTCGGCCGCCATGCTGTTCCCCCGCCCCATGGCGTCCGACACCATGCCGGTCGGGATCCCCTCGAATCCCTTCACCAGAGCCGGATCGGGCCGAACAAAGTCGCGCACGATGATGTTCATGATGGCCTCTCGGGGTGGAAAGGAGCTTCCGTGGAGATGGGCGAGAGCCGGGCGCACCCGCAGCCGGCCAGCTCTTCCTTGCGATTGCCCCTCCGATACGCCTGTCCCGGAAAACACGCAATCGGAATGTCCTGCGGTGAGGGGATTGAGGCCGGATTCAGCATGCCCCTCTGTCTCCGCTCGACGCCCGTGAAATCCACCTTGCCAAGGTCACCCCGGTCCGCGTATGCTTGGGGCATTGGAGGCTGGCCATGCCTGATGAATCGAACCGGCGAAAATTCGCCCGGTACCTGATTCACCTACCGCTCCTGCACAAGCCAAAAGTTCCCGCACCCATCAAAGCCGGGGTGGGTTGGACCCGCAACCTGGGCGAATCAGGAACCTGTGTGGACCTGACCGACCGCCTCGAGCCTGGGACCCCCCTCCGCGTTCGCCTCCAGACGGATCGCGGCCCTATCGAGGTGGAAGCCCAGGTGGTCTGGGCCGGGGAGCCCGCTGCCCCGGGAGAAGCGGTCCCCCACGGAATTGTCTTCCATAAGGTCGCGCCTGACGAGGAAAAAACCCTCCGTGACTTGCTCCTCTCCAGGGGAGAGAAGCGTCAGGCCGGCATCCGCCTGCCACTGGAACTTCCCGTCACGTGTCAACCGAAGAATCAGGGCCCTCCGCCGGTGCAAGGACAGACAGGGAATATGAGTCGAGGGGGGCTGTTTCTCCGCCTGTCGGGGGTCATTCCGCCTGGGACGGTGGTGGAACTCGCTCTGCATACGCCCAAGGGGCCGGTCACGGCGGAGGGGGAAATCGTGTGGGTGGAGCCGCCAGAGCGGCGGAAGCCAGGCGAGCCGATCGCGCACGGCCTCCGGTTCACGGCCCTCGGCTGGTCCACCTCGCTGTCCCTCGGCCTCTTCCTGGTCGAGCCGGAGTAGGAATCCGCATCCGTTCTCCTCTCCAGCAGAGAGCAACAGACCTCTTCGTTTCATCCGCAATCAAGAATGTGTCCGGTACCAATATCCGGGCGAAGGCCCTCATCCCTATGGCGCCTGCCAGAGAAGTTTCTGGTCCTTGTCAAAGAGACCCAGGACGGGCCTTCCCTCGGCCAGCACCCGCAAGGCCACCCGGGACTTCCCTTCCTTGTCGTGGAGGAGCAGGCCCACCCTGCCATCGATGAGGACTCGCAGTTCGACCCGGAGCCCCCCCTCCCTGTCGAAGAGCGTCAAGGCCACCCGGCCGTCCGGCGGCGCTCCCAACTCCGCGCGGATCTTCCCGCTCGCATCCCGGACAACGAACTTTTCCGCCTCGACGACCCGATTGGCCGTCGCCTGTGCCGCGATCAACAAGGCGGCGACGCCGACGAGCATCAAGACTCCCACGCGCCTCAACGAACGGTTTTCCCGCTCGACCCTCTCCAAGCGTTGCGCCAGGGTGTCCAATGTTGGCTCATTCATCGCAGCCCCCCTTCTCTCGTATCGGCGCCCAGCTTCTCGCCCCTCCGTCTTTGGCGCCCCGACCGTACACCAAGCCAGCTCCGACCGCAATGGATGGACGGGTGTCGCGGCCCTCGCACCCCCCACGAAATCCGGAGAAACGAGTCGCCTTCGCTACACGGCAGGCTCCACACACTCAGGACTGTCATTCGCAGGATTGTTGACCCGCGTACTGACCGGATATGCCGCCATCTCCTCGGAGGGGTAGGCATGCAGGAGAGATTGCAGCCGTTCGGCCTCCCGGATGCCCGGATCGAGCCAGAGATCGTAATCCTGCGGGGCAAGAATCACGGGCATGCGGTCGTGGAGAGCGCCGACGAGTTCGTTGGCGGTCGTTGTGAGGATCGTGCAGGAGTCTATCCCCGGTCCCTCGGGGCCCTCCCAGTATTCCCGGAGCCCGGCAAAGGCGAAGGGCCTGCCATCACGCATCCGGATGTGGAAGGGCTGCTTGAGGCGGCCCCGACGCTGCCATTCGAAAAAGCCATCCGCCAGGATGAGACAGCGCCGTTCGCGGAAGGCTTTCCGAAAGGCAGGCTTGATTGCCACGGTCTCGGCGCGGGCGTTGATCAACTGCGATCCGATGCCAGGGTCTTTCGCCCAGGGGGGAATGAGACCCCAACGATGCATCTTGAATTGCCGGGCGAGCTGCGACGCGGCTTTCACGACGGTGGGGGCTTGCTGCGTGGGGGCGATGTTGTAGCGCGGAGCCCAGGCCGGGACCCCGAACAGGTTGAACTGTGCGACCAGGCTTGTGGCGGGAGTGCCGAGGCTGAAGCGTCCGCACATGGGTCCCCGCTAAGGATATGCGGG
>Ga0155960_1171_pt1 | contig 23306 bp, 20 predicted proteins | sample RifCSPlowO2_02_FD_107614 | JGI IMG/M metagenome (GOLD analysis project Ga0155960, IMG submission 107614) | candidate division NC10 bacterium RIFCSPLOWO2_02_FULL_66_22
ATGCCATCGCCATCAGCAGGACAACACAACTCTGAACCTTCCAACGCCTCATCTATTCCGTGAACCTCTGATACAGAGCTCGCGAACTCGTGGCCAGGAGCATCGGCTTTTGCCGCTCAAAGTCGAAGACGGGGCGGATGCAGATGAGTGATGCGTCACGAACGAAGCACTCCGCCTCCTCTGCGTGATGCATGACCTGCAGCTCGGAGCCGATCGGACGCAGGTCGCGCGAAGGCGACGCCGTCAACCACTTCGCGAAGAGATTGTTGAAGGCCACGGCGATGCCGATCTGTCGTTCCGAGACGGGGAAGGCCCACAGCCCGCTCGGTTGACCGGGGAAGACGAGCTTGCCGGCCGCTTGCCATTGGACGCCATCGACACTGCGACCGACGCGCAACTCCGTGACGTGTCTGTACTGTGTGCCGTCGACCACAAAATAGCCGTGAAGCCAGTCGTCCGGCGTGTAGGGCTGACGCTCGTCCGACGAGTTCTCGTACACGGCCCAGAGGGTCCCGTCGCGGGTTTTCACGAGACGATTGCGATAGAGGTCCTGCGGGATGACCTTCTGCGGCGGGCCCCAGTGCCTCAGATCCTCCGAGTACCGCATGAAGCCTTGTGCCAGCAACATCGCGTAACCCTGGCGGATGGCGACCACGTTGGTGGTCCGCTCGGGCGGCTCCGCCTGCGCATAGGTGTAGCCGATATTGCCGGGTGGTTCCTCGAAGACCATGCGCTGCGGCGTCTCCCAGCGCAGGAGATCAGCCGAGAACGCCACGAAGCGCCTCGCGTTTCTCTTGCTGGTCCCGCGCGCCCAGAGGAGCGCATACCGACCGTCGTGGGTGCGGACCAATGACGGGTCAAACTCCGGTTCCCTGGTGTTGATCGTGATCGGCAGGTCAATCGTGAGCTGCGGGTCGCGTCGGTGGAAGATCCGAATGTCGCCGTCCATGGCATACACGAGCCAGTCTTCGGCGTAGACATCCAGGGAAGGATTGCCGGCGTAGACGACCGCCTGCGGCTGTCGGACCAGAAAGGTGCTTTCCCAGCCGGCGGCGTACCGGTCGATGAGTTTTTGCATCGGTGCGCCGAGGGGTGTCGCGACCCCGGAGTCCGGCTTCGCCGTGACGCCCCCTTTCGGGGAGACCGCGAACGACACCTGCCACCACACGATGTCTGGGCCATCCTTGGGCCCAAACCGTTGATGGTGCAGCACCTCCGCCAGCGTATTCTCAAACAAGCCGGGGCCCCAGCTGGTTCCGATCGAAAAGAACTCCGTACCCGGAGGTAGGGCAACCCTCCGCTCGTAGCTGCCTCGCGTCGAGAACTTGAACTCCGTGAACCGCCTGGAAAGGGAAAACTGCGGCGGCCAGCCGGCGGCATGCGGCAGGCTGAATCCGAACGCCGCGATGCCGTCGACCTTCGCCCGCAGGGTGACCGCATCGATCTGATGGCCCGAGGGCGCCGCGAAATCGAAATACTCGTAGCCCCGGCCCTCATATCGGGACGCTACGCGGGCGCGCGCGTCCAGACTGCGATCTTTGAAGTCGCGCGTGAAGACGAACCCGGTCTTGACGACATTGAGTCTGTTGACTGCGTTCAGGGCATGATCCCGGATCAACCGGCCGGTCTTCGTGTAATGGTGGAGCACCATGAAATGGGCTTCCGTCCTGATGGGATCGCGAAGCCTCCCGTCGGAGAGGGGGTGTCGGGTCAGGAAGTCGACCTCCGCGAGCAGCGCCCCATACTGATCCAGCGCCCGTTCGATGCCACCCAGTCTGGCGTAGGCCCGGGCCAGCGTGTGCTGCGCACGAACCTTCCACATGAGCACGGAGGGCTTGGGCACCGGCCGCTTGACCCACTGGCCGTCTTGGAAGAGCGAGGTGCCTCCTCGTGCTTGCTCCTCAGCTCTGCGCTGCAGCTCCGTTTCAATGTCGCCAGGCCACATGCGATACCGAATGCTTCGATCTGCCAGGATCTTTCCAAACGATTCATATTTTCCCGTTTCGTGGAGTTCATCAATCCTGGCCAAGATGAACTGCTTGGTCCCCGCAATCTCCCCGGTTTTCTGTTCATGGCGCTTTACCAGGCGTAGGAGCTTCTCCAGCAACTGTATTGCCGACCGCTGTTTGTTGAGAGGATCGAGGCATTGCCGTGCGGCCGCAAAGTAGTATTCCAGGGCGCTCGGGACGTCGCCCGTCTCTTCGTAGGATTGGGCAAGCTTTCGGGCGAAGAGGACGGCATGTTCGCTCTGGCCTAGCAGGGAGTACATCTCGAGCACAGCGGGGTACACCTTGATGAAGTCGCCGGCGTGCCGGGCCGCATCGAGAAAGTGCGCCAACGCTGCGGGATAGTGGCCGTCGTCGAATGCGCCCATGCCCGTGTAGTAGGCTTTCGCCACGTCAATCGTCCTTGGGATCTCCTTCTCGATGCCTCCAAACTGCGCGGGATCCACGGGTTTCCCCAGCCGCGCGAGGAGGTCCTCGCTCAGGGCCCGGGGGGCGGCGAGGACGTTGGTATGCCGATCGTTCCAGATGGCCTGGGCAAGCATCTGCTGATCCGCAATGCGTATCACACGCACTTGAATGGTCACTCGATCCTGTTGCCGGGCGAAACTTCCCAGCAGCAGAAGCTGCGCCTTGGCTAATCTGGCTTGTCGGATCGCCGTGTCCATGTCCACCAGCCCGCTCGCCGCTAGACCGTGTTCCCGCAGGATGTCCCTCAGATGCTCGCGCTCGACGACCTGATACGGGCTGAGCCGGTTCATGGTGCTGATCATCATGTCGGCGAGGCCCCGCTGGAGCCAATCCACACTGGCATCATCCCCCAGCCGGTTGAAGTCGAGGATGCACAGGGTCTGCGCAGGGGGAGGTTCCGGGGTACCTGTCGACGCTTCCACCTGGGCCACGGCAATGCCCCGCAAGGCAACCAGCAGCACCACCAACAGGCTGGCAATAGAGAGCCTCATACCCTTTAGACTGTGAACGGTCACAAGAGTTCCCTGTCGATTACGGTTCTCAGCTGTAGACAGGCGGGGCTAGTGGTATGGAGCGTTAGCAAGAAGCATGCCTTCCGGCGGATCGTTGGCGGCGGGGATGTATGCAAAATCAAGGCCTCGCCTCCATGTGTCCAGCAGCACGCATAGGTGACTGACGACAGGTCTATCGAGACTCGGAGGGACGCCGATCGAGGCGGGCAGTCTTTTCCCCTGACGGGCTATTTCGCTCTAGCCGCCGCGGCTCATCCCGCCTTTTTTGGCAATTCGAAATCCGAAATCCGCAATCCGAAATTCAAGCTCCCGCCAGCATCCGCTTGAGGTACGCCAGGGCACGAGGGATGCCGGTGGCCTCCGGCTCCTCGGCCTCGTACTCGAAGCTCACCCAGCCATCGTAGCCCGCGGCGCGCAGGGAAGGAACGATCCTGGCGTAGTCCACTTTCTCGTCGGAGCCGTCCGCCGCCACCTTCCAGAACTTGGCGTGGACGTGCGCCGCAATCGGCACGGTCTTCTGGACCGATGGCCAGCCGTCCACGTAGTTCCCGGTGTCCAGCAGGGGGACCAGGTGGGAAGACCCGACCTCGTCCAGGACGCGCAGGAATTCCGTAGCGGTCGGGGTGAAGGCGGCATGGTTGTGGTTCTCCAGGCCCAGCCGCATCCCCGCGTGGCCGGCGAAGGCGGCGACCTCGCGCAGTGAATCAATCATGGCGGGCCAGCGAGCCCCGCTCTCCGCGGGGTCGCCCTCGGGGGTGCCGGCGAAGACGCGGACGAGCGGGGCCCCGAGCTGCTCCGCCACTTCCACCCATTGCTTGACCTTCACCACCTCGCTCTGCCGGATGGTGACATCCGCCCGGCCGAAGTCGTTGTGGACCCCGATGCCGATGATGGCGAGGCCCAGGTCCCTGGCGGTCCGCCGCAGCAGCTGGAGGTACGCCGGCCGCGTCTGGGGAAAATGGATGTCCTGGAGCTCGACACCCTGGATCTTCAACTCGGTGGCGCAGCGGGCGAGGAACCGCATCTGGTCCATGCTCCCCGAGTCGAAGGAGCGATTGAAGGTGCCGCAGATGCAGCCCAGCTTCATGGCGTGAGTCCTTTCGGGGGCGTGATGCCCTTCAGGGCCTGGAGCACCTGTTCGTGCAGGCGCGGGTTGGCGCTGCACACCAGGTTGTAGACGGCGTGGATATCCGGACGGAACCGCACGGGGGAGCCGTCCCAGTGGCTGACCACGGAGCCTGCCCGTTCCGCGATGTAGACGGCGGAGAAGACCTCGGTCAAGGCCTCGTTCCAGGCGAAGTACACGTCGATCCGCCCGCAGGCCACGTCGGCGAAGCCATAGGGACCGCCGTTTCCCAGGATGAACCGGGCCCGCTCGAAGACCGGCCGCAGGGCGGTGGCGGTCGCGTACAGAAACGGCGGCTTCATCAGGTAGGCTTCCAGGAAGGCGCCATCCAGCGTCGTGGTCCCGCTCGGACGGAGCGGAAGCGCACGGGCACCGGGCCGGGGGATCCTGACGGCGCCCGCGGCGTCGGCCAGGATGATCTCGCCGGTGAGGTGATCGATCGTCCCCGCGGCCCGGGGTTTCTCATCCTGCCCGTAGATGCCGATGGCGGTGAACCAGTGGGCCCGGATATCGCGACGATAGAGCAGGCTGCCGTCGAACGGGTCCTGGATCACGTACACCGGCTCGGTCCCGGGGGCGGAACGGTTGAATGGCGTCCCCAGGGTTGTTTCCCCGGCCTCCTCCGAGAGCAGCGTCCCGCGGACGCCGGCGCGCCGGAGGGCGCCGATGATCGCGCGCTCCGCCGCGGTGTCCACCCCGATGACCTCGGGATCCCACGAGCGGTAGCCTTCCTCCCGGCCGGCCACCACCCGCTGCCCGGCCCGGGGCGCCATGCGCCGGACCACCGCATTCGCAACCCGCAATCCCTCCTGCACGGTCTGCCGCCACGAAAACGGCCCCCTCCGTCTTTTCGCCGGCTGGCCGGCACGTCGTCTGGTCATTCTGCCTCCTCACCCCGATCCGAAATTACCGACCGCCAAGGACACCCAGCGCGAGCGCCGGGTACCCGGAACGCCGCGGGGAGGCAATCAGGCGATCCGGCAATTTGGCAATCAGGGATTCCAAGTTGCCGGGTACCCTCTGGCTGCGCCAGGGTGCCCAGTTGCCAGGGAATCTTGGCGTCTTGGCGGTTTATGTCCTACTCCTTTCCGTCGCGGTTAATTCGATTCAGCAGGGTCACGATCTCCGAGACCAGGTGGCGTATTGCCCGCTCGCCGAGCTCCCGCGAGACCTTGGAGGTATCGCCCCGGACGCCGGTGGGATACTCCGTCTCGGGATTGGCCATCACGCGGAACCGGGACAGGCGTGGCCGCGTGACCTTGGGGATGCGGTCCATCCGGACCGCCTCCTCCGCCACGACCAGCATCTCGGAGGTCTCGATGGATCCCGCATGGCCGTCCGTCGAGACCAGGTCGGCCTCGCGCCGGATGGGATCCAGGAAGTCGTACGGCCCGATGGTCAGGACGATGAGTCCGGGATCCGCGTTGACCAGGGGCAGGACGGCCTCGCGCATGGCCTCCATCTGGGCGGGCTCGGCGTGGCCGGTGATCAGCGCGAACTTCCGACCGCCGTGGCGGATGTATTCCGCGACGACCTCCCGCACGACGGCTCCGAGTGTCGCCGGCGTCAGGGAGATCGTTCCCGGGAAGTTCCGCATCGTTCGGCAGACGCCATAGGGCAGCGGCGGAGCCACGAGTCCGTGGATCCGCTCCGCCACGGCCGCGCAGATGTGCTCGGCGTAGAACAGGTCGGTCCCGAGGGGCAGGTGGGGCCCATGCTGTTCCACAGCGCCGAAGGGCAGGAGCAGCCAGCGCCCAGCCCGCATCGCGGCCGCGAACTCGTCCTTTGTCAGATTCGCTAGATGGGTTCGGTTGTCTTTCGACATGGGGCTCCTGTAAAAGCGTTCGGGGGTTCGGTGGTTCGACCGTTCGGGCGTTCGAGAACACCCGAACTACCGAACACTCGAACAATCGAACGCTGTTACCCAGATGTCATCGCCCAGCTGCGAACGCGTGGGAATCGCAGGCGAACCGGCGCCCCCTGGCCGAGGCGTCGCTGCGCGTCGCTCTGGACTCGGAGGGTCAGGCCCTGGCCGAAGGTCAGCCGATAGTCCAAGGTGTCGCCCAGGTACGTGACCTTCTCCACCCGCGCGTCGAAGACGTTCGCGCCACCGGGATCGTCCGGCCGCAACAATTCCACTTCGTTGGGGCGCAGGAAGAGCAGGACACGCTGGCCCGGGCCCGCCTCTGCCAGGGCTGGGATCCTCATCTGCAGGCCGCCGACGCTCACGACCATGGTGTCGCCGTCCACGGCCTGCACGTAGCCATCCAGGAAATTCGACAGGCCGATGAACTCGGCGACGAAGCGGGACTGCGGATGCTCGTAGATCTCCTCCGGCGTGCCCACCTGCTCGAGGCGGCCCCGGTTCATGATGGCCACCCGATCGGACAGCGCCAGGGCCTCGGCCTGGTCGTGGGTCACGTACACGGCGGTGATCCCCAGTCGCGTCACCACCTCCTTGATCTCGAAGCGCATCTCTTCGCGCAGTTTGGCGTCCAGGTTGGAGAGGGGCTCATCCAGGAGGAGCACCTTGGGCCGGTAGACCAGGGCCCGGGCCAACCCCACCCGTTGCTGCTGCCCGCCCGAGAGCTGACGGGGGTAGTGGGACTCGTAGTCCTCCAGCCGGACCAGCCGCAGGGCCTGGGCCACCCGCTGTGCCCGCTCGGCCTTGGACAGGTTCCGGATCATCAGGGGAAACCCGACGTTGTCCTGGACCGTCATGTGGGGAAAGAGGGCGAAGTTCTGGAAGACCATCCCCAGCTCGCGCTGGTGGGTGGGGACGCCGGTGATGTCCTGGCCGTCAATGAAGATGCGCCCCTCGTCGGGGCGGATGTAGCCGGTGAGGCAGCGGAGCGCCGTGGTCTTGCCGCAGCCCGAGGGGCCCAGCAGGGTCATCAGCTCGCCCTTGCGGATCGCCAGACTGAGATGGTCGTTGGCGACCAGGGTGCCGTAGCGCTTGCACACGTCGCGGAATTCGATCATCACGTCGGTCATGCCTCACACTCCCTTGAACCCGCCGACCAGCTTCTCCGGCTTGGCCCGCCGCTGGATGACCGCCAGGATGAGCAAGGAGGGAACGACCATGAGCATGGCCATGGCGCTGGTGATCTCCCAGTACCCGTCCCCCACCGCCAGGTAGGTGCGCACCGGCAACGTCACGGTGTGGGGCCCGTAGGTCAACAGGGTCAGGGTGAACTCGTTGTAGGAATGGGTGAAGGAGAAGATCATGGAGGCCAGGATGCCGGGCATGATCAGCGGCAGGACCACGTAGAAGAACCGCTTGACCGTGTTCGCCCCGCAGACCCCGGCCGCCTCCAGCACCCGCTCGTCCAGTCCCTCGAAGGTGGCGGACAGGACCAGGATGGCGTAGGGGGCGCAGACCGAGACATGGGCCAGCGCCACGCCCAGGTAGGTATCCACCAGCTCGAGCGTGTAGAAGATCTGTGCCACGCCCAGCGCGTAGGTGATGGGCGGGATCATCCGGGGCAGCAGGATGATGGCCATGAGCACTTCCTTGCCCGGCATCTGCCGCCGGCCGAAGGCCCAGCCGGCAAAGATGCCGATCACAGTGCTGACGGCCACGGCGATGACCCCGATGATCAGGGTGTTCTTCATGACTTCGGGGATGTTGCCCACCTCGACCGCCCAGCGGTACCAGTCCAGGGTCAGTTGCGGCGGCAGCCACAGCCGGCCGAACCACCCCTTGCCCACCGAGCGCAGGGCGATCATCAGGAAGGGGGCCAGGATGAACAGGCTGAGGCTGACGAGGAGGGTGTACGCCAGGATCAGCCTGGCGTCCCACATGGCCCGGCCATACGCCCTCACCAGCCTCATTGCGGGCTTCCTCCACGGCGCACGAAGCGCATGTAGAGGCTCAGGAAGATCACCTGCAGGGCCCCCATGACGATGGCGATGGCGCCGGCGGCCGACCAGCGGGCGGGAATGGGCACGGAGATCTGCTTGTAGACCTCCACCGCCAGCGGCCGGTAGTTGCCGCCGGCGATCAGGGGAACGCTGAAGGCCCCGAAGGCCGCCATGAAGGTCAGCACCGAGCCGGCCAAAATCCCGGGCGTGATGAGGGGGAGGACGATGTGGCGCAGGACCTGCCAGCGGGTGGCCCCCGAGACCTCTCCGGCCTCTTCGATGCTCCGGTCCAACGACTCCAGGGACGAGAGGGTGGTGATGCAGGTGTAGGGGAAGTAGAGCCAGACGTAGAACATGATCAGACCGTGCATGGTGTAATTCACGGCCACGGGGCGCTGTACGAATGGCACGAACTGGAGGAGAAACAGGTTGAACCAGCCCCGCGTCCCCCAGAAGAGCAAGAGGCCCAGCGCGCCGATCAGGCCGGGCACCACCAGGGGGACCAGGACCATCAGGCGGTAGAAGCGGTGTCCCCGGACCTTCTCCCGCAGGATCAGGGCCAGCGGAACGCTCAACAGCACCGAAAGGGCCGTGGAGCCCAGGGACAGGATGAACGTCAGGAGGATCACCCACCGGCCGTCGGGATCGGCGAGGAACCGGGTATAGTTCTCGAGCGTCCAGCCGACCGCCTGTCCCTCCGGTCGGAAGCTGAGGATCACAGTGAGCAGCATGGGATAGAAGAAGAGGCCGAAGAATCCCGCCAAGGCTGGCAGGAGGAGGAACAGGGTGATCAACGTCGAGGAGTGGGTTCGCCAAAACCCGATCATGTCAGCCCTTCGCCCAGGCGCAGCTTTCCATCTGTTCCAGGGTGTTCCCGACTGCGTGCGAGTTGGGACGCCCGGTTTGCCTCCAGGCCTTCGATGCCGGCGCTTGGGTACTCCCCCGGTTGCCGCCCGTCAAGGGATTTCTCCCGCTGGCAGGCGGAGGCAGTGAAATCCTGCGGACCCAGGCAGGCAGAATCTAGCAGAACAGCGCGCCCCCCCGCAAGCGCCCCCACCCGGGCGATCAAGGGGTGAGGCCCCCCGGAACGCCAGGGTCTCATGGCCCCGTTTATGTATATGAGTACAGACCGTCCCCCGGAGGGCTAGCAGTGTTGCCGAAGCTAAATGCCTGCCGCGACGCATTCTACGAGGAATACAGTCAGGGTGCAGTGTGCGAATCCTGCCCAGCACCTGTGTTCTCCAGACCAGGTTGGACCAGCCAGATATCAGCACCTCAAGTCCATTCAGGGGTTAAACAGGATGGAGTCGTGCGAAAAGTGCCCACCCCCCTTCGTCATCTAATACGCACGACCTTCCTCATTGCCGTCTTTGTCCACAATCAGGGCTGTGCCCCCCTCCTGGCCGTTGGGTCAGCCGTGGGATTCGGGGTCAGCTACTATTCCAACAACGTGGCGGAACGGACATTCACGGCCGAGCTTCCGAGGGTCTGGGACGCCACCCTGGGGGCCCTGGACGAGATGGCCATCGCGGTCGTGGAAAAGGACCGAAGGGACAGCCAGGGTGAAATCCAGGCCTCCACGGAGGAGCTGAAGATCGGAATTGACTTCACCGCGACCACCCCCATGACGACCCGGGTGAAGGTGAATGCGGCGAAGCCGAACCTCCTGAGAGATCTGGCCACCGCGACGGAGATCATGGACCGAATCAGCAGCCAGCTCGGGAAGGAACAGGCAAGAGGGACGGTCCAGGTTTCTCGGGTCGCTGCCACCGTAGCCACCCGTCAGGCCCCGCCCACCAACGCTGCTTCCGACCCGGAGGCGGGGCCATCGCCGGGGCGGGCAGTCGGGTTTGTCCTGATCAGGGTGTCTGCTGCGAATATCCGGATCGCGGCAAGCAGGGACAGCAAGGTCCTGGCGGTTCTCCGGCGGGGGGCGAAGCTGGAAAAGATCGCCGACGCCCCAGGCTGGGTGAAGGTGAGGCTGTCGAGCGGTGCCGAAGGATTCATCGCCCAAAAGCTGGTGCATGACCTGGAGGAACTGTCTCCACCGGCTCTGGAAATCACAAAGGTCACCCTTTCGCCAATCCCCGTGGCCGAAAACCCAGGATCACGGTAGGCAACCCGCCCCTCCGTCCAGGGCCCGCAAAAGGTGTGGGGGCGGGTATTCACCCGCCCCCAGCCCGTCGCTCCCCACCGAAATTATTCCCCGTCCCTGACACGTCAGGGAATCAGCTCCTTGGCGTGGGCCTTGATGTAGTCGATGACATCCTTCCGGATGCGCTCCCGCGGGATCGCGGTCTTGGTCAGGACGTCCAGTTTGGGCACGATCTCCCAGACGATTTGTGGCGCCTGGTCCGCGATCTCGGTCCCGGGATACTGCCACATTGTGGTGAGCAGCCGGATCTGCTGGTCGTCGGAGAGGAGATAATTGACGACCCGCAAGGCCACCGCCTTGTGCTCCGCGGAGATGTTGGCGGGAACGGCCAGGTAGCCCGTCCCGATCTCGTCGGCGCCCTCTTCCGGATACACGGCCTTGATGGTGGGCGGCATGGTCCCCTGGCGCGCCGACCACAGGGAGTAGTCCTGGGCGTAGAGGGCGATCCAGGTGTCACCGGAGTTGAAATCCTCGAACAGGTTCGGCGGCTCGGCCGGCAGGGGCAGCTTGGCGTACTTGGTGAAGTCCTTCAGCTTGTTCCAGGCGTCCACGAAGGCGGGATCCTTCTCCAGTTGGGCCATGGGCATGGCCAGCTTCTCCTTCAGGAAGGCATTCAGGAACACCAACCGCTGGCGCCAGGCGGAGCTGGACTTGGCGTCGGGCCGGACCAGGCCGATGTGCCCCTTGAACTCCGCCCGCCGGTCGTAGAACTCCTTCCAGGACTTGGGCGGGTTCTTGATGTACTGGCTGTTGTAGATCAGGGCGTAGGAGGTGCGCCAGTAGAGCGCCCCTTTGCCCTGCAGGTCCACCCCCTCGTCCGACTTGAGGTAGCGGGGATCAATCCGGGCCAGGTTCGGCACGTTCGTGCTGTTGAGGGTTTCCAGGGGGACCCCCGAGGTCACCCAGGTCGCGATGGACTTGGGGAAGAGGATGTGCACGTCCCCCTGCCCCGGCTTCCACGCCTTGGCCTTCTGGACTTGTTCCGCGTCGCTGGACACGAGGTACCTCAGGTTCACGCCCAGCGCCTGCCTGACCGCCGGAATCACGTACTTCTGCCAGTAGGCCTGGAAGTTCGCTCCCGACTGGCTGTCGGCGATGACCAACTCGGTCGGAGCCGCCGCCGCGGCCGCGGGTCCGGGCGTGGCCAGGGAGGAAAACACCAGGCTCAAGGTCACGAGTAACGTTACGGCTATCCAGACACGTCGCTTCATCGTTTGCCCCCTTCCCCAATGGGAAAGCAACAGTTGCCAGAAGGGTACGCCCACAGGTGGTCGTCCGTTCTTCGATCACCTCCTCCGCCCTCGATGGGGACTTTCCATTCGACGTCGTGTCCTCATTATCTCCTATATCCGTGCCGGTCTGCAAATGCACGCACCGCTCTGGGGCTCACGTCTTGTTGCCGTTGGGCCTCCGGGGCGGCGACTTCAGCCGCACGCGCTTGCCCGTGCGCGCCGCCTGGAGGAGGGCCTCGCACAGGACGGCGTTGATATACCCGTCGTGGAAGTCGGCGGCCAGCGGCGCCACCGCCTCCTGCCCGATGATCGTCTTCACCAGGTGGTGGAGCTGGTGGACGAAGGTGTGCTCCCACCCCAGGATGTGCCCCGGCGGCCACCAGGTGCCGCCGTAGGGATGGTCGCCGTCGGTGACCAGGACGGTCTTGAACCCCCGGTCCCGCCGGCCCCGTTCCGCCCGAAACACCTCCAGCTCGTTCAGGCGCTCCAGGTTGAAGCAGAGGCTCCCCTTCGTCCCGTTCACCTCGAAGGTCAGGTAGTTCTTGCGCCCCAGGCACAGGGTCGAGACCTCCAGGGTGCCCACGGCGCCGTTGGCGAATTCCAGGAGCCCCTCGTACAGGTCCTCGACGTCCACGGGCATGGTCCGTCGCGAACCGGCCTCCACGGGACGGCGCGGGATCGCGATTCGCGACAGGCCGGCCACCTCCCGCAGTTCCCCCACCAGGAAGCGCGCGAGATCCAAGACGTGCGAGGCAATGTCCCCCACGGCGCCGCTGCCCGCCCGACGCTTCTCCTGCCGCCAGGTGTGGGGCGTGGCTGGATCGGCGAGCGTGTCGTCGGTATATCGCGTTCGAAAGTGAATGATCTCCCCCAGGTCGCCGGCCTGGATCATCTCCCGCGCCAGCCGCACCGCCGGGACGAACCGATAGTTGAAGCTCACCTGGTGCTGAATCCGGTCGCGGCGCACCCCCTCCCACATCCGCCGGGCCTCGCGGGCATCCCGTGCCAGCGGTTTCTCGCACAGCAGGTGCTTGCCTTCCCCGGCTGCCGCCAGACAGGACTCCGCGTGAACGTCATTGGGGGCACAATTGATGAAGAGCCCCACCCGGGGATCATCCACCAATCGGCGCCACTCGGTGGTTCCGTACTCGAATCCGTACCGGCGCGCCGCGTCCTCCACGCCGTGGAGGGACCGCCCGCCGACCCCCAGGAGGCGGAAGCGAACCGGTGAGGGCCAGAAGATGTAGGGGAGCTTCTTGAGGGCGTTGAGGTGGGCCTTGGCCACGCCGGCATAGCCCAGGACCCCGATGCCCAGCGTGATGGGCGATGTGGTAGCCATCAGGACCTCCGCAACGCCGCCATCCGCGGCCGGCCGTTCAGGGCGGTGATCAGCCTGGGATGAATCCGACCGTTGCTGGCCAGGATGGTGGACTGCTCCAGGGTAAAAGGCCTTCCCTTCCCGTCGGTGACGCGACCGCCCGCCTCTGTGACCAGCAGGGCGCCCGCCGCGACATCCCAGGGCTTGGCGCTCTGCTCCCAGTAGCCGTCCAGGCGGCCGGCCGCGACGTATGCCAGGGAAAAAGCGGCGCCGAAGATCCGCAGGCTGCGGACGCGGAGGGCGAGCCGCGTGATGCCCTCGCGGAGGCGCCGGTCGCGCCACACCGAGTCGTCGTGCCACAGCGAGACCACGCAGTCAGCCAGGTCATTCGTCCGCGAGACACGGAGCCGGCGGCCGTGGAGCCACGCCCCCCGTCCCCGCTCCGCCACGAACAACTCGCCCAGCCGGGGCAGGAGGATCACACCGGATTCGATCTTCCCCTTCCGCTCCAGCCCGATGGAAACGGCGAAGAAGGGGAGCCCGGCGATGAACCCGATCGTGCCATCCAGGGGGTCCACGATCCAGCGGCCGCCGGCTCCCTCGCTGGCCCTGCCCTCTTCGCCCAGGAACCCAATCGCGGGGAACCGTCGCGCCAGCGAGGCGCGAATGCACCGTTCCGCGGCGAGGTCGGCCGCCGTGACGGGGTCTTTGGATCCTTTGAGCCGGACGCCTCGCACGCGGCCGAAGTGGCGCAGCAGGATCCGGCCCGCGGCCTCGGCTGCCTGGATGGCCGCCTGGGTTTCGGGGCGGAGGCTCATGCCGGCTCCGATGGCAGCAGGTGAAGGCGGGCGACATCTACCGTCAGCCACACCTGCCGTCCGGTGTCATCCGCCGCCCCCGGAAAGGACTCGTCCACGATGAGGGTGAGCTGTCCCGCCTGGACGTGATGACGTCGCGTCCCTCCAAGAAAACTCGTGGACCGGATCCTGGCCGGGAGGGCTCCGGTCTCCGATTCGAACGACAATCGCAAGGCCTCGGGGCGCAGCAGGATCGTGACCCGCGCTCCGTCCGTGTAGTCCCTGCGGGGCGGGGTCATCAGCGTTCCCAAGGCCGATTCCAAGATCAACCCCTCGCCTGAAACCGCCCGAACCGTGGCGGGGAGGAAGTTGGCGATCCCTACGAAGTCGGCCACAGATCGATCCCGGGGATGGGCCTAGACCTCGGCCGCCGTGCCGACCTGGAGGGTCAATGGTCGGTCCAAATCAGCAAGCCAGTGAACCCGACTGTTTCTCCACCTGCTGGCTTTAGCCAACTTCACCGTTTAAGCCAGGGATATCATTCCCCGGCTATATCCCAGCGACCTCCCGCAAGAACCCCCGTGAAATCTTCGCGGCCTCGAGGGGCGTGCGCCCGGCGGCGTCGCGGCGGGTGAGCAAATCCTGCTCGACGACGAACCAGCCGGTGTACCCCTGCGCTTTGAGGTCTTCGACGACTCCGGCGATGTCTGCCTGGCCGAGGCCGAGCGGCGTGAACACCCCAGCCTTGACCGCCGTGTAGAAATCCAACTTCTCGGTGCGGACGCGCGCCAAGACCCCCGGGTCAACATCTTTCAGATGCACGTACCGGATCCGGTGGCCATATTGCTTCACCGCCGCACGCGGATCACCGCCGTTGTAAAAGTGATGGCCGGTGTCGAGGCATATCGCAATCAGATCGGAGTCGGTTTCGCGGCACAGGCGGTCGAGGTCATCCGGTGACTTGAGGTGCGAATCGGATTCGAGATGAAAGACGGTCGTCAGATTGAGCGAGCGAAATTCGCGCGCCAAATTTTCGACCAATCGGGTAGCCTCGCGCCAGGCAGCGCTCGAGGGCGGGGCGTCGTCGCCGGGCGGGCACATCGCGTCGGCGAGGACGATGAACTGGCAACCGAGCGCGTGCAGAATCTCGGCCTCGCGCCGCGCGCCTGCGATGTCGGCCTCGCGCCTCCGTGCCTCGAACAGGCCTATCATGACGAAGGCGGAGGTCAGGGTGAGTTGATGGCGCGCGAGCGCCGCGCGGAGCTCGGGGATGTCGGTCGGATAGTAGCCGAGCGGGCCGAGTTCGGTGCCCTCGAAGCCGGCCGCGCGTATTTCGGCCATCACCTGTTCCGACGGCGGCCAGTGGCTGTTGTCGGTTTCCTCCAGGATCCCCCAGCTCACGGGGGCGGAGGCGACGCGGATTGACGGATTCAGGATAGTCATTTCGCAGCTCCTCTGCCGTCTGACACAAATGCCCCCCAAGGCGTCTTTTTTTCCAAGACAAAAGGGTTCAAGATAATCACCAGGCTGTTCACGAAAAAGCCGTGCCAGTAATTCGCCGGGCTGACGTAGCCCGGGTCTGCCTTTGCCTGTTCCACCGCCAGTGGCCGATAGGGTACGACCAGTCCATCCGTGGCCAACGGTTCGGTGGAACTCCACCGAGCGACCCATGAACCCATTGGCGTTAGCGAACCGGAACCAAGGCCGGCGCCGCTGCTACTGCAAGGGGCGCTTGATGGCCTTGAAGATCTGGTGGAGCAGGGCCACGTCTCCCCTGGCCTCCTCCGGCGTCGTGATGGGGGTCTTGCCCTGCTGCACGCACTCGGCGAAGTGCAGCAGCTCCTCCTTGAAGGCCTCCTTCATGGAGGCGATGACCCGCTTCTCGAACGGCTTCCCGTCCTCCATCCCTTCCACGATGACGGGCGTGGGCACGTTGCGGAAGAAGGGGGACGGGAAGACCAGGCGGACGCGGTCCGCCTTGGCATAATAGGCCACCGTCTCCTCGTAGTCGGCCAGGTCCCAGAGATACTGGAGACTGATGAGGGCCCGGACGCCGGAGGCGTAGCGCAGGCAGGTCACCATGCCGTCCCCACCGGCCCAGACGTCGGTGAAGAGGACCTCGGCCGGGTCGCCCGACAATCCCCGCAGGACGTTGATGTCGTGGACCAGGGTGGACAGGAGGTTCTCCGCGAACACCCGGCGCTCCAGCGGGGTGAACTCACCGATCACTTCCCGGATCAAGGCGTCCTGCTCCGCGCGGAGGCGCGCCCGGGCGTCGGCCGGGACATCGGGGAACCGGCGGATAGCATGGTGCCCGGCTTGGTTCGCCTCGGACGGGTGCAAGATGGTGATGTGGATGGCCTGGAGATCCTTCAGGTTCAGGATGAGCGGCTGGGCATAGCGGAAGCCGGGATCGTACCGCTTCATGTAGGTGACCATGCAGACCGTGCCGGCTTTCTTGTGCGCGGCCAGGATCTCGTCCGCTTCCCGCAGGGTGTAGCACATGGGCTTCTCGGTGAAGACGTGCTTTCCCGCCTTGAGGGCGTCTACGATGACCTGGCCGTGGGAGTCGGCGCTGAGGACCGCCACGGCGTCCAGCGGCTCCTTCAAGATGTCGCGGTAGTCGGCGAACCGCCTGGTCACCCCGTAGTACTCGCCCACGTACTTCAGGGTTCCGGGAGATACGTCGCAAAGGGCGACGACCTCGAACAGCTCGTGCAGTTCCTTCAGGTGGGGCAGGTGCATCATCTGGCCGATCAGTCCGCAGCCGATGACTCCGACTCGCATGCGGCTCATGGTTTGCTCCTAGTGTTGCGGTGCTGCCGTGCTGCCGTGCTGCGGTTGTCGAACAGCAGCACATCCGCACTGCAGCACGATGGTTAGTTTGCCGCCGCCACCACGCCGGCGGGTCGGCGGCCCAGCCAATGGGTGGGCAGGATGCACGCCGCCAGGACCAGGATGAGCAACGTGGACAAGGCGGCGCCGCGTCCGATGGTGCCGTACTCCGCCCACGAGAGGATGAGGACCGTCACCAGGTCGTGGCCCGGCGACACCAGGAAGATGACCTGGCTCACGGCCGTCATGGCCCGGACGAAACTGTAGATCAGGCCGGTGAGGATGGCCGACCGGATGAGGGGAACGACCACCCGGCGGAGCGTCGTCGCCGTCCCAGCCTTGAGCGTGGCCGAGACCTCCTCCAGGCTCGGGTCGAGCTGGGTGAGGGCGGCCACACCGCTCCGGATGCCCACGGGCATCCCGCGGAAGATGAAGGCCAGAACGATGATCGCCGCCGTCCCCGTGAGGTGCAGGGCCCCGGTGTTGAAGGCCAGGATGTAGCCGATGCCCATGACGGTCCCCGGGATCGCATAGGAGAGCATGGCCGAGAATTCCAGCGCCGTCCGGCCGACGAAGCGGTGCCGCAGGGTCAGATAGGCGATGAGGAACCCCAGCCCCGCCGACGGGAAGGCGGCCAGGGCCGCCAGGCGCATGGTGTCCAGGAGGACGGGGATACCATTGCTCAAGAGGTCCCGGTAGTTCTGCAAGGTAAAGGTGTGGTCAATGCCCCACAGCTTCACGAAGCTGCCGAAGAAGATGGAGCCGTACAGGAGGGCTGCCACGGCCGCGAAGGCCAGGAACACCCCGGTCAAGGCGAGGTCGGCACCCAGGGGCAATGGCATCGGGCGGCCCCCGGACGGTTTCCCAGTGACGGTGACGTACGAGCGGCGGCCCAGCCAGTACCGCTGAAGGAAGAAAATGGTCAGGGTGATGGCCAGAAGGACCAGACCGTAGGTCGCCGCCTCCTGCTGATCGAAGCGGCCCTCGATCGCATAGAAGATCTCGGTCGGGAGGAACGGGACCCCGCCCCCCAGGAGCAGGGGGTTCCCGAAGTCCGCCAGGCTCTCGATCATGACAAGCAGGATGGCGTTGGCCAGTCCGGGCCGCATCAGGGGCCAGAGGATCGTCCGGAAAAGGGTCCAGCGATCCGCTCGCAAAGTCTGGGCCGCCTCCTCCAGCGAGACGTCCATGGCGTGGATCACGCCCACCAGGACCAGGTACGCGATGGGGGTAAAGGCCAGGACCTGTGCCACGCCCACGCCCAGGGGACCGAAGAAGGCGTTGGTGGAGAGCCCCAGCAGGGTGTGGGTGATGAACCCGCGCCGGCCGAACATGTAGATCATGGCCAAGCCGAGGACGAAGGCCGGGGTGATGATGGGGAGGATTGACAGAGGGTCCAGGAGGCGTCGCGTCCACAGCCGGCTGCGCGATTCCAGCAGGGCGAAGGCGAACCCCAGGCTTGTGGAAATCAGACCCACGATGACGGCCAGGAACAGGCTGTTTCGCAGCGCCCCCATGCCGAGGGCCAGCATGGTCAGGAGGCCAGCGCCTACCCCGATGCCAACTCCCCAGAGCAGGCTGGCGCGGGTCCGCCGCGTGACCGTCCAGCCGATGGCCAGCGTGAGCAACCCGATAACCACGCCGGCCCTGACCCCCCACCGGATCGGATCCACGGGCAATTCCGGATGGCGCAGGAGCAGGAAGATCGGCGACCGCAGGTATCGGAGGAGACCTGAGGTGGTGAGGCTCCCCTGGATCACGACACTCGCCTGCAACATGGTAAAAAGGGGAAACAGGATGAAGATCACCACGAGGCTGGCCGCCCACAAGATGCCTGCCCCGACGAAGGCGCCACCCCGGAGATATCCCGCCTGGGCCAGCCCGATCCCGGCCAGGGTGAGCAGGCCGAACAGGCTGACCATGGCCCCCAGGCCGAAGGCGCGGCCCGTCGTGAACAACTGGATGAGCCCGGCCAAGAGTCCCAGGGTAGACACGGCGAGGATGAGACGTCCTGCCCGCTGGCTGCCGCCCCCGCCAAGCGCCAGCAGGATCGCCAGGGACGCGGCGCCGCCCACCATGGCCAGCGACCAGTGGCTCGACACCTGGCCCAGCGCGGTCCGGGACCACGACAGCACCAGGAAGGCCTTGCCGACGCGTTCCCACGGCAGGGCGGCGAAGGCCCCCAGGGTCAGGAGGCTCCAGACGACAGTCTCACGGCGATATGCGGTCATAAAGAGAGCCAACCGCCAAGACGCCAAGGTTGCCAGGATGGAAGGAATTTCAGGGCGGCATCCAGGAACCTTGGCGTTCGTGGCGCCTTGGCGGTTCGATTTCGTCCGGGCTTGCCTACTTGGGAAGTGGGAACACCTGCTCGGTCCACCTCTTGATCAGCCCATCGCGGACCGCGGGCGTCCCATACTTCCCGAAATCGTAGGCGATGACAGCGGCGGCCTCAAAGCGTGGAACGTCATCTGCAATGGGTGCCTTAGTGTTGGACGGGATGCTCAGCTCACCGTTCGCGGGCCCCAGCTTTTGGCTCTCCGCGCTGATGGCCCAGTCAATGAACCTCAGCCCGTTCTCCCGGTTTGGCCCCCCCTTCACCAAGCTTAGGCCGCCGATTTCATACCCCGTCCCATCTTTTGGGGCGATGAACCGGACGGGGAAGCCCTTGCGGGCCCGATCTACCACGTCGTTTGCGAAGGAGACTCCAATCGCCACCTCGCCCCGGCCCGCCAGCAGGCTGGGGTCGCCACCGCTCCGAGTGTACTGGGCCACGTTCTTGTGGATCGCCTTCAGCAGCTCGAAGCCCTGCTCCTCGCCGTAAATCTGGACGAGGGTTGTCATCAGGGTATACCCGGTCCCCGAGGTGTTGGGATTCGGCATGGCGATGAGCCCTTTGTACTTCGGATCGCCCAATTCCTTCCAGGTCTCCGGGACCGGGAGGTTCTTCTCCTTCAGGATCTTTTCGTTCACGCCGAAGCCGTGCAGTCCGGTGTACAAGGGAATATAGTGCCCGTCCACTGCCTTGGTGAGCTGTGGCCGCAGCTCGCCCCACGCCTTGGGCCGGAAGAACTCCACCAGCCCCTCCGCCTGCGCGACCCAGTGGGGATCGCCCGTGCCGCCGAACCACACGTCGAACGCCGGGTTGGCCTTTTCCGCCCGAAGCCGGGCGAGCGCGGCCCCCGAGCTGAGCCGCACGAACTCCGTCTGGATCCCGGTCTTGCTGAATTCCCGCTTCACCGCTTCGCACCAGGCCGGATCGGGGCTGCACAGGATGGTGACCTTGTTCTCGCCCGCAAAGGCGGGCAGGGCGAACAGAACTACCAGGGCGATCGCCAGCAGAACCAATGCACTCGTTTTTCTCATGACGTACCCTCCCTCCTCTTGTCCTGCGGTGTGGAAGTGCTGCAGTGCTGCGGTTCCGGAACAGCAGCACGGCAGGACTTCAGCACGGCAGCACGGTTTCAGGTCAGCCCACCACCTGGTTCAGGTTTGCGAAGACCCGTTGGATCGCCTTCACGTAGTACCGCATCAGCTCCATCGGCTGCGGGAACAGGGGATGGGAATGCGACCCGATGACCAGCGAGTCAGCCAGCAGTCGGATCGTCTCCGGGTACTCGGCCAAGTCGTATTTCACCTCCTCGCCCAGGGGACACTTCCACGGACAGGACAGGCCATAGCCGGTCCGCTCCTGGAACAGGGTCTGGCCCGGGACGGGGACGGTCTGCCACAGGCTCACCTCGACCCCTTCGGCCTTCAGCGCCGCCAGGATCTTGAGGCGGAACTCCTTCGGTGGCAGATCCACGCCCGCGGCGCGGGGGTCCAGGCGGATGCGATACTGGTAGTAGCTCGCCGTGCAGTCGGGCGGGATGTAGGGCGGGGTGATGCCCGGGATCTTGCCCAGATGCAGGGTGAGGTAGGCGGCGTTACTGCGCGTGTTGGCCAGCCAGTGGTCCAGGCGGCGCAACTGGCTTCGGCACAGGGCCGCGGTCAGCTCGTTGGTCCGGTACATCCACCCCATCGTGAGCGAGTTGTACTCGCGCACCCCGTCCAGGGGGCGGGCGGGGTCGAAGGCCCTCCGGTCGCTTTCCTGGATGTCCTCGCCGAACATCCGGAACCGGTTGGCGCGTTCCCGCAGGTCGGGGCGGTTGGTCACGAACATCCCGCCCTCGCCCGCGGGCAGGTTCTTGCTGGCCTGGAAGGAGAAGCACCCCATGTCTCCGATCCCGCCGACCTTCCGGCCGCGGTAGGTGGCGCCGTGGGCCTGCGCCGCATCCTCGATCACCAGGAGGCCGTGCTTTGTCGCGATGGCCTGGATGCGTTCCATGTCTGCGGGGACGCCGTGAATGTGGACCGGGATGATGGCTTTGGTCCGCGGGGTGATCCGCTCCGCGATCTTGGCCGGGTCGATGGTGAAGGTCCGCGGATCGATGTCCACGAAGACGGGGACGGCGTTGTGCTGCAGGACCGCCAGGGCCGTGGCCAGGAACGTGAAGGCGGTGGTGATCACCTGGTCCCCGGTCCCGATGCCGCCGGCGGCCACCGCGGTGTGCAGGGCGGCCGTCCCGCTGTTGGTGGTGAGTGCGTACCGGACGCCGCAGTAGCGGGCCCACTCCTCCTCCAGGGCCTTGACCTGGGGGGCATAGGGACCGGAGAGAATGCCAGAGTCCAGGGCGGCCAGGACGGCGGCCTTGTCCTCGTCGGTGATCATGGGCCAGCGACGGTGCAGATCCTTCGGGACGACGGGGGTCCCCCCCCGGATGGCCAGGGTCTCGGTCATGGGTGACTCCTTCCGGTTCGGTGGGGGCGCCGCAGGCCGCCAGTGCCGGCGCCGGTCCCGGCACCACACGAGGAACGGATCAACAGCGTGTGGGACACCACGGTGGTGGAGAAGACGTGCCGTTCCCCCTCCTCCATCTGGGCGATGGCCCGGCGCACCGCCATGCGGCCCATCTCCTCCTTCGGGACGGCGACAGTCGTGAGGGGCGGGGTGGTGTGAGCCGCGTACTCGATGTCGTCGTACCCGACGAGGGCGAGGTCGTCCGGAACCGTGAGGCCGTGGTCGTGGATGGCTCGCAGTGCCCCGATGGCCACATCGTCATTGGTGAAGATGGCGGTGGGGCGGCTCTGGCCTTTCAGGAGCCGTTCGGCCGCCTCGTACCCGCCTTCCGGTCGGAGCGGTGCCTCGACGACGTAGCCATCCCGGACGGGCATTCCGGCCTCGTGGAAGGCGCGCCGGTACCCGCTGGTGAGGGCCTGGGAGAACGGGTGTCGCGCCGGCCCCCGGATGAGCGCGATGCGCCGGTGTCCGAGCTTGATCAGGTGGCGAGTGGCCTCGTAGGCGCCCTGAGCGTCGTCGCAGATGACGCCGTCCGCGTCCCGCAGGGGCGGGCGCATGTCCACGAGAACGAGGGAGAAACCGGTCCCGTGCAGTTGCCGCACCAGGCGGGGCGCGACTTTGCCCACCAGGATCAGCCAGCGCGTCATCATCTCGCGGATCATCCGGGGGTAATCCAACGGCTGGGTGACGTCGCCCAGGCCGTACCCCAGGAGGAGGTGGCAGTCGGAGCGCCGGGCTTCGTCGGCGATGCCCTGGATGATCCCGGCGAAGTAACTGTGGGAGGTGACGACCTCCCGGCTGAGAATGGCGCCGACGATACGGTCGCTCCGCGCGCCAGGGGTCGTGCGGTTGACGAGCAGCTGGGCGGCGGGGTTCGGGATGTACCCCAGGCGGCGCACGGCGGCCAGGACCCTGCGGCGGCTTTCCGCGCTGACGTCGGGGCGGCCGCGCACGACCCGGGACACGGTCATGATTGACAGCCCGGTGTGCCGGGCGATATGTTTCAGCGTGACCGGGGCCCGGACGGGTTTCGGCATTTTTTGGCCGGGAGTCTGTTAGCGTTAACGGCAGAATGTGTACCCCAGGTGGGCCGCGCGCGTCAAGGAGATTTTCCCGGGGCCGCTCGAAAATCGGGGGGTGGGACACGGGGGCCCTTTCAGACCGCAACGCCCGAAGACGGAGGTGATCGCCTCTGTGATTTCGTGTTGACTTCTGTTTGAATTTGTGAGCCAATGGCGCCCCGCGCACCCCCCGACTGGGGTGTGGCGTGGGAGACGGCGATTCCTGGAGGCGCGGATGGGGGCTGCCCGGATTGATCCACACTGGCGATACCACGACCTGCGAGCCATCCTCCTGGAGAACGCCCGCCTGCGCCTCACGATCCTGCCCGAGGTCGGGGCGAAGCTCTACGATTTCATCTGCAAGCGCTCTGACCGGAACCTCCTGTGGCAGAACCTCCGCTTGGCGCCTCGCCTGCCTGCCTTTGGCGGCAACTTCGACGACTGGTGGAGCGGGGGCTGGGACGAGGTCTTCCCCACCTGCGACCTCAGCACCTACCAGGGCGAGACCTACCCGTACCTGGGGGAACTCTGGTCGCTTCCCTGGACCTGGGAGGTGGAAGAGGCCGGCCCGTCCGTCGTCGGCCTGCACCTCACGCGGACGACCGTCATCGCCCCGGCCCGGATGGAGAAGTGGATCCGCCTGGAGGCGGACGAACCGGTCGTCCGCTTCCGGCACCGGTTGACCAACATCGGGACCCAGCCCATGGACTTCGTGTGGGGGATCCACCCCTGCTTTCGCATCGAGGCGGGCTACCGGATTGACGCCCCGGCCCGGGTCGGGGTCATCGGCCACACGTCCACGGCCCCCTTCGGACCGGTGGGGACGACGTACCCGTGGCCCAATCCCGATGTCTGCACCATTCCGCCGGCGAGCCAAGGGTGGTGCGAGGGGCACTACGCGACCGAACTGACCGACGGGTGGGTGGCCCTGACGGACCCGAAGGCCGAGATGGGGATCGGTCTCGTCTTTCCGCGGGACGTGTTCCCGGTCCTGTGGTGCTGGATGGTGTACGGGGGATGGCGCGGCCACTACCATGTAGCGCTGGAGCCCTGGACCGGCTGGCCGCACCAACTGGACAAGGCGGTAGCGGC
>Ga0155960_1018_pt2 | contig 22782 bp, 28 predicted proteins | sample RifCSPlowO2_02_FD_107614 | JGI IMG/M metagenome (GOLD analysis project Ga0155960, IMG submission 107614) | candidate division NC10 bacterium RIFCSPLOWO2_02_FULL_66_22
CGGTCGTGGCGGTGAACGCGCATGCGTCTTCCAACGAGGTGGATGCGGTCGTCGCTGAAACCGGCCCTGATACGGTCCCCCGCCGTGGGCACGGTTTGGGCACGTCCCCCCGGCAGATCGGCCCTCAGGCTGACTCCCGGCGCCGCTAACGGGCTGGGTTTCTCGCTCGCCCACCGGCCCGTTTCCATAATAACTATGCCCGAGCGGACTGAGCGATGTCTTTGGTGATCCCGGTTCAGGGTGGTATGGTTCCACCCCTGAGCACCGGGCGGGGCGAGTATAGTCAAAGGAGATACGCAATTCGGCTATGGCCCCCCGCGTAAATTCATGAGGGGAGAGTGCAACATGGAGGCGGCAATGAGAAAAGCGCAGATTCGAGCAGGGACACTTCTGGCGATAGTCAGCATCCTGGTCGGGCTGCTCCCGCCGTTGGTGGCGCTCGCGGGCGAGCCCACGACGGTCACGTTCTGGACATTCCTGGATCCCCGCAAGGCGACGCCGCGCGAAAAGGCGTGGGGAGAGATCATCCAGGCCTTCGAGCGCAAGCACCCGGACATCAAGATCCGCGCCGAGCTGTTCCCCTGGAAGGAGATTTCGCCCAAGCTCATCGTGGCGGCCGGGGGCGGCCGGGGGCCGGACGTGACCATGGTCGAGATGGACCTGCGGGAGAAGCTCGCGCGAGGGAAGATCCTGGAGCCGCTGGATCGGTACCTGGCGACGTGGGATCCGGTTTCGCGGAAAGACTTCTATCACCCGGACACGCGCGTCATCGACGGGAAGACCTACTCGCTCAATCTCTGGTCCAACGGGAGTGCACTCTTCTACCGGCAGGACCTCTTCGAGAAGGCCGGATTGAAACCGCCCCGAACAATCGATGAGTTCATCAAGGCCGCGAAAGTGCTGACCGTTGGGCCCGAGGGGAGGGTGAGCCAGTGGGGGTTCGCCGAGGGGATCGCGCGCAGCCAGCCCTATGCCCATCGGTTCCTCTTCCCCTTGATCTGGGCCGCCGGGGGAACCGTCGTTGGGCGGGATGGGAAGGCGACGTTCAATGGGCCGGCCGGCGTCAAGGCGGTGCAGTTCTTCGTCGACCTCGTCAAGGTCGACAAGGTGATGCCTTCCGACATCGTGAACCTGACCTACGACGAGCGGCTGCAGGGATTCATGGCGGGCAAGTACGCCATGGTGATCGAAGGGATGCATCGCTACAGCCACACGCAGACCTCGCCGGTGGTTCGGGGCAAGGTGGGATTGGCCTACATTCCGTCCTGGGACGGGAAGAAGCCGGCGCCGACGCCGGTGACCGGCTGGGATATCGGGATCGGTGCGTCCTCGAAGCAGAAGGACGCCGCCTGGAAGTTCGTGGACTACACCTTGAGCCCCGAGGCGCAGTTGATCGATGCCAAGGTGGCCGAACAGATCCCGGCACGCCTGTCGGTGGCGAGGGACCCCTTCTTCCAGACGCCGGAGGCGGCCAAGATGAAGTTCATCATGGATTACCTCGCCCTATCGTCCCGGGAGTTCCCCTTGGTGGAGAACCTGGATCAGCTGATCGACCTGTTCAACCTGGCCATCCAGGAGAATTTGCTGAACAACGTTCCCACCCAGGTCGCCCTGGACCGGGCGGCGGCCAAGTACAACGAGGCGTTGCGGTAATCAGGAGGGGGAGTCGGGAAATGAGTTCTCGGGGAAGCGTGCAGGCGGCGGAGCAGTCTCAGTCCGCCGATGTGTTGGTGGCAGGGGGAGGCATGGCCGGGATCGCGGCCGCCGTGAGTGCGGCGCGGGCCGGAGCGGATGTCCTCCTGGTCGAACGCGGCGCAACGCTGGGCGGGATAGCGACCGCGGGCCTCAACTGCTCGTTCATGGGAGTGGATCGGTCGGTCCTCGGGGGGATCATCTGGGAGGTGCTGGACCGGCTCGCGGCGCTGGAGGGCGCCATCGAGGGCGTCTACACCCCCTTCGATCCCGAGGTCTTCAAGACGGTGGCCCTGGAGATGGTCACCGAGGCCGGCGTTCGGTTGCTGCTGCACTCCTGGCTGCTGGAGGCGGTGACGCGGAGGGGCCGGGTGACCGGCGTGAAGTTCGTGACCAAGGCCGGGATCCGGAAGATCGCGGCCCAGGCGTTCGTGGATGCCACGGGGGACGGGGACCTCGCAGCCTCGGCCGGCGCGCCATTCGAGAGCGGGCGGGCGGACGGCCGTCCCGGGCAGCCCATGACCGTGATGCTGCGCATGGGGAACGTGGACACTAGGAAACTCATCGCCTACACCAAGGAGCACCCGGACCAGCTGTACCAGAATCCCCTCAAGTGCGTCTTGGAGGAGCGGCGGGACCCCCCGCTTTTCCTCTTCTCGGGATTCTTCGACCTGATCCGCCGGGCCAAGGAGGCCGGGGAACTGTACCTGGAGCGGGAGTCCATGGGACTCATCGGCCTGCCGAGCAAGGGACAGGTCCTGGTCAACGCGACCCGCGTGCACGGGATGGATGCCACGGACCCGGATGGCCTGACGAAGGCCGAGGTGGAGGCCCGCCGGCAGGCCTGGTCGGTCGTGCGGTTCCTGCGAAGGCACATGCCCGGCTTCGGGGAGGCCCACCTCATCGACACTGCGGCCTCCATCGGGGTCCGCGAGTCCCGCCGGGTAAAGGGCCAGTACATGCTGACCCGGGAAGATATCCTGGGCGAGGCGCGCTTCCCGGATGCGGTGGCTCGGAACTTCTTCCCCATGGACATCCACGGCCCGGCCGACAACCCTCTGAGCCACACCTGGCTCACGCTTCGCCCCGGGGGGTTTTACGAGATCCCGTACCGCTGCCTCGTGCCCCTGCAGGTGAAGGGAGTCCTGGTCGCCGGCCGCTGCATCTCCGCGACCCATGAGGCCCACGGTTCGACGCGCACGATGCCCTGCTGCTTGGCCACCGGACAGGCGGCGGGCGTCGCCGCCGCGGTCGCCGTGCGAGAGGGGAAGTCGCCCCAGGAGCTCGATCCGCAGCTTGTGCGGCGCGAGCTCATGCAGCAGAAGGCGATCTTGGGCGACTGAGGGGGACCTCTGGAATGCGGAGAATAGGCTAGGAGGACCCGTCTCGTGACACCCTATCTCTTCATCCTCCCGACCGCGATCCTGGTCCTGTCGGTCGCCATCTACCCCATGCTCTACGCCCTCCGCATCAGCTTCTACCGGTCGGAGCTTTTGGCCATCGGTCGGTTCGTCGGCCTGGGGAACTACCGGGCGCTGTTCCAGGACCCGACCACGGCCTGGAACTTCGCCGCCTCCGGGATCTTCGTGCTGGGGTCGGTCGCGCTCTCGTTGGGGCTAGGCCTTCTCCTGGCGATCCTCCTCAACGAGCGGCTCATGTTTCGTGCCCTGTTCCGAGCGTGGATCCTCATCCCCTGGGTCGTCTCCCAGGTGGTGGCCGCCCTGGTGTGGCGCTGGCTGGTCAACGCGGACTACGGGCCGGTGGCCGTCGCCCTCCTCGACCTGGGGCTGCCACGAATCGACCTCCTGGGAGATCGCCACCTGGCCATGTTCACCCTGATCCTGGCCAACACCTGGCGGTCGGTGGCCTTCCCCATGGTGCTGTTCCTGGCGGCCCTCCAGGGCATTCCCGAGAACCTCTACCGGGCCGCGCGGGTGGACGGGATCTCCCGGTGGCTCACGTTCCGCTGCGTGACGCTCCCCCTGATCAAGCCGGTGGTGCTGGTGGCCGCCATCATCCTGACCCTGAGCTACTTCAACATCATCGCCCTGCCGCTTGTCCTGACGGGGGGTGGCCCGCTGCAGGCGACCGAGCTGGTCAGCCTGCGCCTGTACCGCGAGGCGTTCGCCTACTACCACGTGGGGCTCGCCTCGGCCATAGCCATCCTGATGTTCCTGGCCAACATGGCCCTGACCCTGTTCTACCTGCGCTTCATGCGAGCGCGGGGACGGGCGTGAGGCGCATGCGAAGTCTCGAACGCACCGGGATCTACCTCTTCCTGACCGGCGTCTGCGCGGTGCTGTTTCTGCCGATCGCCTGGGTGGTGGTGACCTCCCTGAAGCCCGAGGGGCAGATCTACCTCTTCCCACCCCGCTGGCTCCCCTCGCCGCCGACGCCGGACCACTATGTCCAGGTCTGGCAATCGAGCATGCCTCGATATTTTTTCAACAGCCTCCTGGTCGCCACGCTGACCATCGTCCTCACCCTGGCCGTGGCCATGCTGGCAGGCTACGCCGTCTCCCGTTTCCGCTTCCGGGGCAAGAACCTGTTCCTGTTCCTCTTGATGGTCAGCCACATGATGCCCGGGGTTGCCAACCTGGTGCCGATCTACCTGCTGGCCAGCCGGCTGGGCCTCCTGGACACCTACCTGGTCCTGATCCTGGTCTACAGCATGTGGCAGACGCCCCTGGTGGTGTGGCTGATCCAGGGGTTCCTCGAGAGCGTGCCCTTGAGCCTGGATCATGCGGCGATGGTGGACGGCTACTCGCGGCTGGGGGCCCTCTTCCGCGTGGTCCTGCCCCTGAGCCGGCCCGGCCTCGCGGCCTCGGCCATCATCGTCTTCGTCTACGCCTGGAACGAGTACATCATCGCCCTGACCCTGACGTCCACCGACGAGATGCGGCTGGTGCAGGTCGGCCTGCGCTACTACATCTCCCAGTTCGGGATCCAGTGGGGTGAGCTCACCGCGGCCGTGGTCCTGTCGATCGTCCCGGTCATCGTCGTGTTCCTGCTCCTGCAGCGGTGGTTCATCTACGGTATGACGTCCGGGGCGTTGAAGGGATAACGGGATGGCAGAGATCGAGCTCCGGAACGTCAGTATGCGCTTCGGCCAGAGCGTGGCCCTCGCCGACCTTTCGGTGAGCGTGCGCGAGGGCGAATTCCTCACCCTGCTGGGGCCCTCGGGCTGCGGCAAGTCCACCACCCTGAACCTGATCGCCGGCCTCCTGGAGCCCACCGCCGGCGACATCCTGATCGGAGGGCGCCGGGTGAATGGGTTGCCTCCCAAGGCGCGGCGGGTGGCCATGGTATTCCAGGACTACGCCCTCTATCCCCACATGACGGTTTTCGAAAACCTGGCCTTCCCCCTGCGGGCGACGCGCACCCCCCAGCCGGACATTCGCCGGAAGGTCGAGGGGGTGGCGAAGGTCCTGGGCATCGATCCGCTCGTGGAGCGCCTGCCGAAGGAATTGAGCGGCGGGCAGCGGCAGCGCGTCGCCCTGGGGCGAGCCCTGGTCCGGGATCCCCAGGCCTTCCTCATGGACGAGCCCCTGTCGAACCTGGACGCGCGGCTGCGGGTGGCCATGCGGGCGGAGCTGAAGCGGCTGCACCGCCAGCTCAAGGCCACGATGATCTACGTCACCCACGACCAGGCGGAGGCCATGACGCTGTCGGACCGGATCGCCGTCCTCAAGGACGGGATCCTGCAGCAGGTGGGGACGCCGCGCCGGGTCTACGAGCGCCCCGCCAACCAATTCGTCGCCAGCTTCGTGGGGGCGATCGGCATGAACTTCGTGGCCTGTCGGCTGGAAGCCTCGGGCGAGGGCGCCGTCCTCGCGGCCGGCCCGTTCCGGATGCCCCTCTCCCGGGGACAGGAGCGCGCGGTCCGGGAATGCGGCGAACAGCGTGCCGTGGTAGGATTACGTCCCGAACACGTGCGGATTGCCGGGGACGCGCGGGGGCTCGCCGCGACGGTGGAGTTGGTGGAGTACTTGGGCGCGGAGGTTCTGGCGTACCTTCGCCTCGGGGAGACGCGGTTGATCGCCAAGGTCGGGGTTGAGCGGTCTCCAAGCCCCGATCAGGTGGTGCACCTGGAGATGGACTGGAAGCGGGCCAGCCTGTTCGCCGCCGAGAGTGGAGTCCTCATCGCGGCGGAGACCGAGGCCTGAGGCGACAGCGGGGGATGGCAGCATGACAGGAGAGTCAGCGCCGGCAGCGGGGGCCGGGGAACCTGGCCGGGTGCGGATCGAGGTCGTCACCTGGGTCACGAAGCTCACCGGGGGGGACGGCACCCAGCGTCAGCAGTTCGATGAGCCCGTCGCGACGGGCGCGACGGTTCGGAGCGTGCTCCGCCAGTTCAGCCTGCGCTTCCCGCAACTGCACGAGGCCCTTTGGGATCGCCAGAGCGAGGACCTGGCGGAGCACATCGAGGTCCTGGTGAACGACACCGTCCTGGGGATCAGCCACACGCTAGACAGCGAGGTGAAGGAGGGCGACCGCATCTCCCTGGTGGGGGCTTTCATTCGATCCCCTGGAGTTCCTCGCCGAGATCTCTGCCCACATCCCCGATCCCCATGAGAAGACGGCCCTCTACTACGGCTGGTACTCCAACCGCACCCGAGGGTTCCGCAAGGCGCGCGGCTTGCTGCCACCGGCGGCGCCAGATGCGCCCGTTCTCGAGGCCGACCGGGGATCCCTGGCCCGGAATTAGGGGACGTTGTTGCCTTCGTTAACTAACTCTGATACTCTCCTCTCCGGAGGGAGGGATCAGTCATGCCCCGCCAAGCGCGCCTCGATGCCCCGGGGACGCTCCATCACGTGATCATCCGCGGGCTTGAGCGCGGGGCGATCGTCAAGGACAACGCGGACCGCGCGGCCTTCGTGACCCGCCTCGGCGCGATGGCCCAGGCCACCGGCACCACCATCTACGGGTGGGCGCTCCTCCCGAACCACGCCCACGTCCTACTCCGGAGTGGCCCCGCCGGGCTCCCGCGCTTCATGCGTCGCCTCCTCACCGGCTACGCCATCACCTTCAACCGCCGCCATAAGCGCGTGGGACACCTCTTCCAGAACCGCTACAAGTCCATCGTCTGCGAAGAGGATGCCTACTTTCGCGAGTTGGTCCGCTATATCCATCTAAATCCGCTCCGCGCCAAGCTGGTCCCGGACCTTCGAGCCCTGGATCGGTACCCCTGGTGCGGCCACGCCACCGTCGTGGGGCGAATCCCGCGCCCCTGGCAGGCTCGCCGGACCGTCCTCGGCTGGTTCGGACAAACGGAGGGGAGGGCGGTGCGCGCGTATCGAGACTACGTGCGGGAGGGGATCCCGGTCGGTCACCGTCCCGACCTCGTCGGCGGGGGCCTCGTCCGGTCCGCAGGGGGGTGGGCCGAGGTGCGGGCGCTTCGGCGCCAGAAGGAACCGCTGGCGGGTGACCCGCGGATCCTGGGGAGCGGCGACTTCGTCGCAGGGCTCCTGCGGGACGCCGAGGAGCGCCAGGCAGCCGCGTTGCGGCGGGGGCCAACGTCCCAAGAAACTCAGGCGGTGATGGCGAGGATCTGCAAGCGAGCGGGGGCCTCCGTGGAGGAACTCAAGAGCGGCGGTCGTCGCGGGCCCCTCTCAGCGGTTCGCGCTGATCTGGCACGACACCTCGTGGTGAGGCTCGGCCTCTCGCTGGCGCAGGCTGCGCGCCACCTGGGAGTCTCCACGGCGGCGATCTCGAAGATCCTGCGGAAGACAGATCCATAAGTTAACGAAGGCAACAACGTCCCCAACTTCCCTCGCCAATCCCACCGCTACCGCTGAGCGGAGATGCGAGGCTCGTAAAGGCAGGCCTGAAGTTCTCGCGTCAGACCGGGAGCACGGAAAGACTCAATTCCTGGGAGAGCAGGTCAAAATTCATGCGGTTTGCTGTTACCACGATGGCTCCATGCCGGCGGGCTGTCAGGGCGATCAGGGCATCGTCCTGGAAATCGCGCCGCTTCCTCTTATCCCAGCGGTGCGCATCACCGACCTTGCGGATCAATCGCCCTGCCTCCCACCAATCTGCGGCGGTCGGCTCCCAGCGTAGTGGGGCCAACCGGTACAGGGCTTCCACGAGCCGTTGGGCATCCCGCGTTCGGGCCCCCCGGCGAAGCTCCGAGAGGACCACCGCCGAGTGGCGGATGACGAACGCTTTCCGGATGGCAGCCAATGGCTCCTCGTAGAGCCCCCGCTCCCAGTGGCCGATATAGACGGTGGTGTCCAGGATGGCCGAATGCACCCTACGGGACCTCTATGCTGCCTGGCCTGAGGGTCCGGCGGCTGTTCTTCATGAACTGCCAGAATGCCTCCATTTCGGCGATCCGCTCCACGGACACCCGAACGACCTCTGCAGCAGTCTTGACCCCTAGGGCTTTCCTTGCCTGTTCAAGGGCACGTTCGTCCACAAAGAAGGATTTTCGCTTCAGCTTGCCCTTCGTCGGCATGGCAACCTCCGAGCCTCTCGGTTTTCTTAACAGGCATACATTATCGAGATGGCAGGCATACTTGTCAAGGCCCCGGGATGCCCCGGGATGTCTGAGGATGCCAGGCCCGGTTAGGCCACCGGTCGGCCCTTCTTGTAGGCAGGGCGATCCCAGCGGCGTCGGTCGTCTACCCGGAGAAAATTCGATCCCCCGGAAGAATTCCCACCCTGCACGGTGAGTCACCGGCGATCGAATCTTGCCGGGCTGCGGCCTTTTCGCTTTGTTCTTCGAGAGTTGTAGGAACAAGGCGGCCGACCGGGCTCCTCGCCCCGGCTGGTACGATCCTTGCCATTCTCATACTTACTTCGGCGGACGGGAACGGGAAGGTGGACCTGGGGAAGCATCCGGGGATCGGTGGAAGAGCCGTGATGAAGCAGCACATCATCGTGTGTTCCAATAATCCGGCGCTGGTGGACGCGGCCGCCCGCGTCCTCGATCCTCACCGGCCCCGCCTGACGGTCTGTGAGTCGGGCCTGGAAGTCCTGGGCGCCGTCGAGGTCGTGGATGCCGATCTCCTGATCCTGGACATGCAGACGCCCGGACTCAATGGCCTGCTACTCATCGCGGCCGTCAGGGAGCTGGCCCCCACCCTGCCCATCGTGGCCGTCTCCACGACGCCGCAGGAGGATGCCCGGGCCGTGTCCCAGAAGGGAGTGTCCTACGCGACGCTTCTACTGGGCGGGAGCGGCGGTCCGCAGGCCATGGCGGCCAGCCTGGCGCAGATCGGTGAGATCCGGGGGATCGGCCTGGCCTCCGGCGCGGGGTCACGCTGATGGGGCAGCGGATCGTCATCCTGGGCGCCGGATTCGGCGGGCTGTTCACGGCCCGCGAGATGGGCCGGCGGATTCGCGGCGGGACGGGACCCGAAATCCTTCTCCTGGATTCGCGGAACTTCCACCTGTTCTCGCCCCTGCTTCACGAGGTCACGTCCGGCAGCGTGGAGCCCCGCCACGTGGCCTGGCCGGTCCGGGCCCAGAGCGGCACCGGGCGATTCGCCTTCGAGCGCCGGACGGTCCGGTCCATTGAGCTGGAACGGAAGACGGTCCTCACCGACCCCGGCGAGGTGCCGTACGATTTCCTGGTGATCGCGCTGGGGGGCACGACGGACTACTACGGCGTCCGGGACGCCGAGCAGAAGACGGTTCCCTACAAGACGCTGCAGGACGCCGTCCGGCTGCGCAACCACGTCCTGGAGATGTTCGAGCGGGCCGTGATCGAACGGGACCCGGAGCGGCGGAGGCGGCTGCTCAGCTTTGTCCTGGTCGGGGCCGGCTGCACGGGCGTGGAGCTGGCCACCGAACTGCGCGACCTTGCCCAGCGGACGCTGGTGAGGCATTATATGGGTCTGGATCCGCGGGAGGTCCGGATCGTCCTGGCCGAGGCGACCGGCCGGATCATCCCGTGCGTCAGCCAGCGGCTGGCCGACCTGGGCCTGGACAAGCTGCGGCGCAAGGGGATCGAGGTCCGCCTGCACTCCCCCGTCGTCGGGGTCACCGACGGCGCGGTCGAGCTGGAGGACGGCGAACGGATCCAGACGGAGACCGCCATCTGGACGGCCGGGGTGCGGGCCAACCCCGTCGTGGAGGCCCTGCCTGTGGAGCGGGACAAGCTGGGCCGGGCGGTGGTGGACGAGTACCTGGAACTGCCGCCGTTCCCGGGTGTCTACGTCATCGGGGACGGCGCCCACTCCTTCGACCCCCGGCTCCAGGCCGCGCTGCCGCCGACGGCACAGGTGGCCGTCCAGCAGGCGCGCTCTGTGGCCGGCAACATCGCCCGGCAGCTCCGGGGCGAGCCGAAGCGGCCCTTCGTCTATCGCCACCGGGGTGACCTGGTCTCCCTGGGCACGGGGGACGGCGTGGGGGAGATCGTTGGGCTGACCCTCTCCGGCCTGCCCGCCTGGCTGCTGTGGCGCTGGGTCTTCCTGGCCGCGCTCACCGGGTGGAAGAACCGGGTGCGGGTCGCCCTGGACTGGATGATCGGCTGTCTCTTCGAGAGGGATCTGGCCAAGCTGGAATGGTAAGGTCCACGGGGACAGAACCCGAGCTGATGATTCGATAGACTCGACTCGAGACGGGGGCGCGGCAGTGGCCAGGGAAGGGGACGGCCCCCAGAGAGCAAGGAGACATCATGACCACGTCCACGAACGCGATCGAGGCCCTCGCCAACCGCGAGTACCAGTACGGCTTCGTGACCGAGGTCGAGGCGGATACCCTTCCTCGCGGCTTGAACGAGGACGTCATCCGCATGATCTCGGCCAAGAAGAACGAGCCGTCCTTCATGCTGGAGTGGCGCCTGAAGGCCTATCGGTACTGGGCGAAGATGGAACAGTCGGAGGGGGAGCCGAAGTGGGCCAACGTCACGTATCCTCCCATCGACTACCAGAACGTCATCTACTACTCGGCGCCGAAATCGAAGCCGAAGCTGAACAGCCTGGACGAGGTGGATCCGGAGGTGCTGCGGACCTTCGAAAAGCTCGGCATCCCCCTGGAGGAGCAGAAGCTGCTCACGGGCGTGGCGGTGGACGCGGTCTTCGACAGCGTCTCGGTGGCGACCACCTTCAAGGAGAAGCTGGCGGAGCTGGGGATCATCTTCTGCGCGTTCTCCGAGGCGGTGCACAACCACCCGGACCTGGTCCAGAAGTACCTGGGGTCGGTCGTCCCCTACACCGACAACTTCTTCGCCGCGCTGAACGCCGCGGTCTTCAGCGACGGGTCGTTCTGCTACATCCCCAAGGGCGTGCGCTGCCCCATGGAGCTGTCCACCTACTTCCGCATCAACGCCGCGGACACCGGCCAGTTCGAGCGCACCCTGATCATCGCCGACGAGGGCAGCACCGTGAGCTACCTGGAGGGCTGCACGGCGCCCATGCGGGACACCAACCAGCTGCACGCCGCGGTGGTGGAGCTGATCGCCCACGACGACGCCACCATCAAGTACTCCACCATCCAGAACTGGTATCCCGGCGACAAGGAGGGGAAGGGCGGCATCTACAACTTCGTCACGAAGCGGGGCAAGTGCCTGGGCCGCAATTCCCACATCTCGTGGACGCAGGTGGAGACCGGCTCGGCCATCACCTGGAAGTACCCGAGCTGCCTCCTGCAGGGCGACAACTCCGTGGGCGAGTTCTACTCGGTGGCCCTGACCAACAACTACCAGCAGGCCGACACCGGCACCAAGATGATCCACATCGGCAAGAACACCCGGAGCACCATCGTGGCCAAGGGGATCTCGGCCGGGCACGGGCAGAACACGTACCGGGGGATGGTCAAGATCCTCAAGGGGGCCACGGGGGCGCGCAACTACACGCAGTGCGACTCGCTGCTCCTCGGCGACAAGTGCGGGGCCCACACCTTCCCCTACATCGAGGTGAAGAACGCCACGGCCCGGATGGAGCACGAGGCCTCCACGACGAAGATCGGGGAGGACCAGATCTTCTACTGCAACCAGCGCGGCATTTCCAAGGAAGACGCGGTGAACCTGATCGTCAACGGCTTCTGCAAGCAGGTCTTCCGCGAGCTGCCGATGGAGTTCGCCGTCGAGGCGCAGAAGCTGCTGAGCGTCAGCCTCGAGGGCAGCGTCGGCTAACCCCTGCAGGCTTTTTGCTAAAGGATGACCCATGCTTGAAATCACAAACCTGCACGTGAAGGCGGGCGGCCGCGAGATCCTCAAGGGCGTGGATCTCCGGGTGAAGGCCGGAGAGGTCCACTCCATCATGGGCCCCAACGGCTCGGGCAAGAGCACGCTGGCCCAGGTCCTGGCCGGCCGGGAGACCTACGAGGTCACGGCCGGGAAGGTCACCTACCAGGGGCGGAGCCTCTTGGAGATGGCGCCGGAGGAGCGGGCCTGCGAGGGCCTCTTCATGGCCTTCCAGTACCCGGTGGAGATCCCGGGCGTCGGCAACACCTACTTCCTCAAGGCGGCCTTGAACGCCATCCGCAAGGCCCGCGGCCTCGAGGAGCTGGACGCCATGGACTTCCTCACGCTGGCCAAGGAGAAGATGACGCGCCTGGAGGTGGACGATCGCCTGCTCACTCGCTCGGTCAACGAGGGCTTCTCCGGCGGGGAGAAGAAGCGGAACGAGATCTTCCAGATGGCGGTGCTGGAGCCCACGCTGGCCATCCTGGACGAGACGGATTCGGGCCTGGACATCGACGCGTTGAGGATCGTGGCGGCGGGCGTGAACTCGCTGCGGAGCCCGGAGCGGGCCATCCTGGTGGTGACCCACTACCAGCGGCTGCTGAACTACATCGTCCCCGACTTCGTGCACGTGCTGGTGGACGGCCGGATCGTCAAGTCGGGCGGGAAAGAGCTGGCCCTGGAGCTGGAGGCCAGGGGCTACGCCTGGGTCGAGGCGGAGGCCCGGGCTGCGGCACCGGCAACCGCATGAGGGAAGGGAGACCGACGGTGACCGCTGTGGCACACGAGGTTGACAGATACCTGGAGAGCTTCGCGCGGCTGGAGGCGGGAGCGGCCGCCAAGGAGTGGACTTGGTTCCAGCCGGTTCGCCGGGACGCCATGGCCCGCTTCGCCGACCTGGGGTTCCCCACGGTCCGGGACGAGGACTGGCGGTTCACCAATGTGGCCCCCCTCGCCCAGACTGCCTTCGCTCCTGCCCCGGAGGACGGCGTCTCGCCGGCGCGGGGGCAGATGGCGCCGTTCGAATTCCCGGGCCTGACCGGCAGCCGGCTGGTCTTCGTGAACGGCCGGTACGCACCGGAGCTGTCCTCGCTCGGGCCGCTGCCGGCCGGCGTCACGGTCACTAGCCTGGCCCAGGCCATCCCGGCCCACCCGGACCTCATCCAGGCGCACCTGGCCCGGTACGCCGAGTACCATCAGGACGCCTTCACCGCCCTCAATACTGCCTTCGTGGAGGACGGGGCCTTCGTCTCCGTCCGCCGGGGGACGGTCCTGGAGGAGCCCATCCACCTGCTGTACGTCTCGACGGAGACGCCCGCGCCCGTCATCACCCACCCGCGCAACCTGATCGTGGCAGGCGAGGACAGCCAGGTGACCGTGGTGGAGGATTACGTCTCGCTGGGGGACGGGGTTGGCTTCTCCAACGCGGTGACCGAGGTGGTGGTCGGCCAGAACAGCGTGCTGAGCCACTATCTGATCGAGCGGGAGAGCCCGCAGGCCTTCAACGTCTCAACCCTGCGGGTGCACCAGGGGCGGAGCAGCAGCGTCACGTCCCACTCGGTGCTGCTGGGCGGCGCCCTGGTGCGCAACAACGTGCACCCGGTCCTGGCGGGCGAGGGCGGCGACTGCCTGATCAACGGCCTGTTCCTGGCCACCGGCCGGCAGCACATGGACAACTACATGAAGGTCGAACATGCCAGCCCGCACTGCGGCAGCCGGCAGTTCTACAACGGCATCCTGAACGGCCAGTCGCACGGCGTGTTCCACGGCCGGATCATCGTGCACAAGGACGCGCAGAAAACCGACGCCAAGCAGACCAACCGGAACCTGCTGCTGTCGGAGGACGCGCAGATCGACACCAAGCCGCAGCTGGAGATCTACGCCGACGACGTGAAGTGCACGCACGGGGCGACCATCGGCCAGATCGACGAGGACGCCATCTTCTACCTGCGGTCCCGGGGGATCCCCAAGGATTCGGCCCGGGGTCTCCTGCTTTTCGCCTTCGCCGGCGAGAGCCTCCAGCGGATGAAGGTCGAGGCCATCCGGACGCACCTGGAGGCCCTGGTCGCGCAGTGGTTGCCCCAGGGGGCACTCTTGGAGGACGTTCGATGAATCCCGCCGGTCGCCAGGTCGCTGGAGAGGTCTGCAACGACTGTCTCGTCGGGTTCGGGGTCGAGCGGATCCGGCAGGACTTCCCCGCCCTGCAGGTCAGGGTGCACGGAAAGCCGCTGGTCTACCTCGACAACGCCGCCACCAGCCAGAAACCCCAGGTGGTGATCGACCGGATCACCCGTTACTACCTCTCGGAGAACTCGAACATCCACCGGGGGGTCCACTTCCTGAGCGATCTGGCGACCCAGGCGTACGAGAGCACGCGCGACCGCGTGCGCCAGTTCCTCAACGCCGCCCACGATCGGGAGATCATCTTCACGCGCGGGACCACCGAGGGCATCAACCTGGTGGCCCACAGCTTCGGCCGGAGCCGGGTCAGGGCCGGCGACGAGATCGTCATCTCCGCCATGGAGCACCATTCGAACATCGTCCCCTGGCAGATCCTGTGTGAGGAGAAGGGCGCAACCCTGCGCGTCATCCCCGTCAACGACGCCGGCGAGCTGCTCCTGGAGGAGTACGAGCGGCTGCTCTGCGACCGGACCCGGCTGGTTGCGGTCACGTACGTCTCCAACGCGCTCGGCACCGTGAACCCGATCAAGCCGATGATCGCCACGGCGCACCGCCGCGGGATCCCGGTCCTGGTGGACGGGGCGCAAGCGGCACCCCACCTGGCGGTGGACGTCCAGGAACTGGATTGCGATTTCTACGCCTTCTCCGGCCACAAGCTCTGCGGCCCGACCGGGATCGGCATCCTGTACGGCAAGGCCGACCTGCTGGAATCCATGCCCCCGTACCAGGGCGGCGGGGACATGATCAGCGCGGTGACCTTCGAGAAGACGATTTACAACTCGCTGCCGTACAAGTTCGAGGCGGGGACGCCGCACATCGCCGGCGTCATCGGGCTGGGCGCGGCGCTCGAGTACGTGCAGCGGATCGGCCTGCCCCGCATTGCGGCCTACGAGGCCGACCTCCTGGCCTACGGGACGGAGCTGCTGTCGGCCATCCCCGGGCTGCGCATCATCGGCACCGCCAGGGAGAAGGCCAGCGTTCTGTCCTTCGTGCTGGACGGCATCCACGCGCACGACGTCGGCACGATCCTGGATCACGAGGGGATCGCGATCCGGGCAGGGCACCACTGCGCCATGCCGGTCATGAAGCGCTTCGGGGTCTCGGCCACGGCGCGGGCGTCGCTGGCGTTCTACAACACGCGGGAGGAGCTGGAGGCGCTCGCCAAGGGGCTCCACAAGGTGATCGAGGTGTTCGCCTGATGTCCGATCTGAGGGACCTCTACCAGCAGGTCATCCTCGACCACTACAAGCGACCCCGCAACTTCCGGAAGCTGGACGAGGCGAACCGGAAGGCGGAGGGACACAACCCGCTGTGCGGGGACGAGATCACCGTGTACCTCCATCTGGACGGGGACGTGATCACGGACATCAGCTTCGAAGGCGCGGGCTGCGCCATCTCGAAGGCCTCGGCCTCGATGATGACCGCCGCCCTGAAGGGCAGGACGCGGGGCGAGGCGGAAACCCTCTTCGAGATGTTCCATGAGATGGTCACCGGGCATCGGGACGGGACGGCCGACCCCGGCGGTCTCGGAAAGCTCGAAGTCTTTTGCGGTGTGTCCGAGTTCCCGGTCCGGGTCAAGTGCGCCAGCCTGGCCTGGCACACGCTGCGTGCTGCCCTGGAAGGGAGAAACGACCCGGTGTCAACGGAGTGACGTGTGGGACGGGCCGCAGAGGTTCCGGAGGTTCCATGGACACGACGCCCCTGAATTCCGCCGAGATCGAGGCCCAGGTCATCGACGTCCTGCGCAGCTGCTTCGACCCGGAGATCCCCGTCAACATCTACGAACTGGGACTCATCTACGGGATCACGGTGGACCCGTCGGGCGAGGTCGGGATCCAGATGACCCTCACCTCCCCCCATTGCCCCGTCGCGGGATCGCTGCCCGTGGAGGTGGAGAACAAGGTGCGGGTCATCCCCGGCGTGGCGGGCGCCAAAGTGGAAATCACCTGGGACCCGCCGTGGGAGCCGAGCCGGATGTCCGATGCGGCCCGGCTGGAACTCGGCATGATGTGAACGGCGGGCTCCCGGTTCGGTGCTCGCCCGGGAAGGTCTGTGGCATGGACGTGCAGGGCGCGATCCCTGTGGGAGGTCAGGAGGAGAGCCATGACGTACGTCGTCGCTGAGCCATGCATCGGCGTGAAGGATCACGCGTGCGTGGATGTCTGCCCGGTGGAGTGCTTCTACGAGGGGGAGGATATCCTCCTCATCCACCCCGAGGAATGCATCGACTGCGGGGCCTGCGTGCCGGAATGTCCGGTCAACGCCATCTTCGAAGAGAGCGATGTGCCCGAACAGTGGAAGGACTACACCGCCAAGAACGCCGACCCCTTCAAGGGGGACTCCAACCTTCCCAAGTCGCCCACCCGGGAAAAGTGGGAGGCCGAGCGGGCGCAAGAGGGCAGCGCAGCCAACCTCTACTACCAGAAATACACCCCGAAGACGTGAGGCGTCTCTCGGCGCAGTCCATCGTGAGTTTCAGGGTGGCAGAGCGGTCCCGGTTTGCCGAATGCTCCCCGCTGTGGAGGAGAGAGCATGGCTGCTTTCATCAAGGTCGCCACGACCAGTGAGCTGGCGCCCGGCCAGGCCAAGAAGGTGGAGGTCCAGGGAAAAGCGATCGCGCTCTTCAACCTGGGGGGGAGCTATCACGCCATCGATGACACGTGTACCCACCGAGGCGGTCCGCTCTCCGAAGGGCAGGTCCAGGGAGACGTCGTGACCTGCCCCTGGCACGGGGCCAAGTTCAAGGTCACGAGTGGCGAGGTGCTGGGCCCGCCGGCGCGGGCCGGGGTGGCCAGCTATCCCACCCGCATCACCGGCTCGGACATCGAGGTGGAGGTCTGAGGGCCCATGGTGTACAAGGACGTTCCCAATCTCCCGAAGAAGACGACCAAGAAGAAGCGCCCGAGGCTGATGGCCGCGGTGAACGAGTCCTGTACCGGGTGCGAGGCCTGCATAGACTTCTGCCCGGTGGACTGCATAGACCACATGCCGCCCGCGGAATACACCGGAGCGGTGATCCCGCCCGTCCGGATCCGGTGGCACGAGTGCATCGGATGCCAGATCTGCGCCAAGGTGTGCGAGCACCTGGCCTGGAACGCCATTGACATGCTGCCCATCGACGAATTCGAGCGCCAAGCCGGGATCCGCATCACCGATGAGATCCCCCGCGAGGAAGCCACGGCCGCCGTGGCCTGACCGCGGCCCGCGCGGCTCCTACCTTACCTTTCGTGACTCCCCGGGCGGAATGTTCATCGAATCCCTCCAAGGTCTCACCGCCAATCCCCCGAGAACACCAGGAGACGCCGACCCTCAGTAGTTCTGAACAGAAGCACCCTGGACTGTCCCAGATTTCCCTTCGGGCCTTCTCATTTCTTTCTGCTTGCGATTGGGAATCTCTTGGCGGTCTTGGCGCCTTGGCGGTTCAAGGGCCGATTCCGGGTCTACCGCATCCAGGAGAGCTGAAGGTACAGGGCCAGGGTCGCCAGCAGGAGGGTGGGGATCGCCACGACGGCTCCCGGACCAAGCCATTGCCCGAATCGAACGTGTATACCCTCATCCCGCTCCAGGATCCCCAGGGCCACGATGTTGGCCGTGCTCCCGATCATGGTCAGGTTCCCGAAGAAGGTCCCGCCGAACAACAGCCCCCACCATAACGGCCGGGTAAAGACGCCCAAGGCCTCCAGGTCCTCCAGAACCGGAATGAGCGTCGCCACGGCCAGGACGTTGTCCATGACGGCGCTCAGCACGCCACTCCCCCAGGTGAGGCCCAGCAGAAGCCAGCCTTCCCGACCTGCCGTCAGAGCCGTCACCCCCTCGGCAATCTGCCGGGTCACGCCCACGTAGCGGAGCGTCCCGGCCGAGGCGAAGAGCAGCAGGAAGAAGGTGAGCGTCCACCAATCCACCCGGCGCTCCACCAACTCCCGGGCGCCCTCGCGCTGGATGAAGAGGGCAAGGGCCGCCCCGCCGCAGGAGACGCCCAGCAACATGGTGTTCTTGGGAAGGCCGAGCCATCCCTCCAGCGGGGCATGCAGGATCAGGCCCCCGACCGTTCCCAGGAAGAGGAGCGAGCAGACAAGGAGGTCCACAGGCTTGATGCGTTCCACGTCCACGGCATGTTCCTGGGGCCGCTGGGCCTGCAAGGCGTCATCCAGGGAGCGCACCTCGGCCCGGAACCACCTGAGCGACAGCGGGACGGCGACCACCAACGCGAGGAGAGCGATGGGAGAGGCCCAGCGGAGGAAGTCGCTGAACGTCAGACCCCCCCGCAGAGCGATCATGACGCCGATAGGGTTCCCCACCACGGTGGCGCTGCTGCCGATGTTGGTGGCGAAAACGACCATGATGAGAAACGGCACCGGGTTGAGCCGGAAGCGCCGGGTGATCTGGAGGGTGACGGCGCTCATGAAGAGGATGGAGGTCACCTCGTCCACCAGGGCCGCGGAGACGGCCGCCAGAACCATGAGGGCCGTGAGGAGCAGCGCGGCGCGGCGATCCAGGTATCCCAGGGCCTTCTCCATGACCACCTCGAAGAAGCGCCGCTCTTCCATGAAGCCAATGACGATCATCATGGCGACCAGGAAAAGGATCACGTCCAGGCTGGCGAACTCGATGAGATGGGGAATGTCCAGGACACCCGTGGCCAGAAGCGCCGTGGTCCCGGCCAGGGCGAAGGCCAGGCGAAATTTCCAGAATAAGAGTGTCCCGATGATGAACCCGGCGAAGACGCTTGTGGCCAGGATCTGCGTCCCAGACCAGCCCAGCCATCTCACCGCCAGGGCCACGAATGCGACCAGGGCGGCATAGGTGAGAATCCGTATCGTCATGATGACCGTACCCCCTCGTGGGCACTGATTCCACCGACCATCAGGAAGTAGGCAAAGAACCGGCCCGCCCCGGCCGCGGCGCGGGTGGCGCGGGGCAAGTCTCCCCAGAACCGCCAGAGGGCGGCCCGCAGGATGCGGCCCCCGTCCAGGGGAAACGCCGGGATCAGGTTGAAGAGGACGATACGCCGGGTTTTCACACCCTCGCGACGGGCCACCAGCGCATGGCCCAACTGAAGTGGAGCTCCAGCGGGATGCCCGCGATCGTTCCGAGCCGGATACAGCCGCTTTTCATGGCTCGTCCCTCCATCCCTGCTGACGGGACCCGGCTCGGGCCGGCTCGCGAGCAACGTTCCCCAGGCTCCGCGGAGCGCGGCGCACCGTGCTGCCGATGACCAGCCCGGCGGCGATGAGCACCAGGTTCTTGAAGGTGTACTGCCCCTCCAGCGTGGGGAGCAGGAGGTTCCCCCCCTGAAACGCCTCCTGTGGCAGCAGGAAGAACACCTGGAAGGTGCCGGCGGCCTGCAGCCAGAGCAAGAAGAGGGTCACCCGCAAGAGCAGTGGGTGTGCGAACAGCAGCCCGATGCCGATCAATACCTCCCAACTTCCGATGAACACCAGCGCCAGGCGCGGCGGCAGCCAGAAGACCGTCTGCACCACCAGCTCAGCGGCGGGACTGGCATTGATCAGCTTAAGTCCACCAAACCAGAGGTACACGATGGCCACTGCCCAGCGCAGCAGGCGAATACCGTAAGCCGACATGAACCCCACCAGCGCATGGTCCAGGCGGTCGAGCCACGAGACACAGAGTGTGCGGAGGTTGGACGAGACCATACTCCCTCCTTCCGAGGTCAATGGCAATGTGTCGTGTCTCAAAATCCCATCCAGGTCAGCCCCACCTTGCCGACCCACACCAGCGAGGCGAGATAAACCCAGGTCAGCCCCGACATGAGATAGCCGGCCAGTATGATGGCGCCGTCATCCTCCATCATGCCTGCCGCGATCAGGACGATCGACAAGGCCGGGAGGGCGTTGGTGAGCGGAATCGGGAGGGGAAGGCTTAAGACGAAGGCGCTCAAGAGGATCGCGAGACCATTCAGGGAGCTGAACGAGGCCCAATCTTTGAGAAACTGCAACCTCGGATGAAGGAGCTTTTCGAGGCGGGTCGAGATGGCCAGGCCCGCGTTGATGATTTTGGAGAGGGTCGGATAGGGGATCTCCACTTCCAGGAGACGGCGCGGAAGCCACGGCCGTTTTCGGAAGGCGATCCGGAGTCCGAAGAACATCAGGACCAGGCCGAACGGCGTGGAGAGGCCGGGGAGCGGAATGGGCGTGCAGAACGGCAACGCCAGAACGATCACGAGGACATCGAGCCCGCGTCCTCGGAGGATTTCCACGACCCTTCCGATCGTCACCCCCTTGCCATCGGCATGTTCCAGGATATGTTGGAGGTCTTCCGAAAGTCGTGTGGGGAGATGGCCCGGCCCCGCTCTCACAGCGCCCACCGTCTCGTCATACTCGCCCTCATGATCATCTTCACCACTGGGTGATTGTTGCGAAGGAAAACAGCAGGTCACGAGCCATGCCACCCTGTCAGGGTGTCCGCCGAGCAGGGCCAGGCGTCACGCCCCGGGGCTTCCGTGTCAGGAAGGAGAGGATCACCGACGCGGCGATCACGCTACCGATGACGCCGAGGGAATACGAGATGGGGAACTTCCCCCCGTACCACTGGTTCAGCCACACCATCTTGAGCCCCACGAAGATCAGGACCACCGAGAGGCCGTACTTGAGCATGTGGAATTTATCCACGGCGCCGGCCAGCATGAAGTACATGGCCCGGAGGCCCAGGATGGCGAACACGTTGGACGTGAAGACGATCAGGGGCTCGTCCGTGAGGGCATAGATCGCGGGGACGGAGTCCACGGCGAAGATGATGTCCGTGACCTCAACGAAGAGGAGCGTAATGAACAGCGGGGTGGCGTGCAGCACGCCGTTCAGCCGGACGAAAAAGCGCTGGCCGTGGAACTCGGGGGCGACGGGGACGAATCTCCGGAAGAGACGGATCACCGGATTCTTCTCCGGCTCGAGGCCCTTTTCGGGTGCGAACATCATCTTGAGGCCGGTGAGGATCAGGAAGGCCCCGAACAGCAGGACGATCCAGTGGATCTGCATCAGCACGGACCCGAGGGCGATGAAGAGCCCACGGAACACGAGGGCCCCGAGGATCCCGTAGAAGAGGACGCGATGCTGGTACTTGGAGGGAATGGCAAAGTAGCCGAGGACCAGGACGAAGACAAAGATATTGTCCACCGAGAGGGAATACTCGACGATGTACCCGGTGAGGAACTCCAGGGCGGTGTCCCGGGCGGCGGCCATGGGGTCGAAACCGCCCAAGGCGGTCAGCCGGGGGTCCCTGAGAAACTTCCACAGGGCGTACCGGTACAGCAGATAGTTGAAGGCGAGCGCCAGGGACACCCACACGGCACACCAGGTAACCGCTTCCCGGAAACGCACCTCACGCGAATCCCGGTGGAAGACCCCCAGATCTACCGCCAGGAGGAGCAACACGAAGGCCGTGAAGCCCGCGTACAACCACCAGTAGTGCTGGAAGGGAAAGAGGTCAATGCGCATCATTTTCACCTTCCGTGGCTAGACAGGCAGATCGCAGTTCTCGTTCAGCGGCGCCGCGGCACGGGAGGGATTATTCAAGATCTCCTCCACTTCCGGCGCCACGTACGGAGCCGCGCGATCGCTGGCCGTATCAACGGGTGATTGGTCCCCACCAGGGCCACGCCCGCGATCAACAGCGGGATGCCGGGGATGACCGGCACCAGCAGGCCGATCAGGCCCACCCCGATGAGGATCAGGCCGATGACTGTGCGAATCGTTCGCCACACGGGTTCGGCCTCACACGGAGAATCCGATGCCTTACCCGAAGATTCGCTTCAACCCGCTGAGGAATCCCTTCTCCTCCGTGAGCACTTGGTCCAATTCGCCGAAATCCAGCCAGAGGCCCTGGCAGCGGGAGCACTTGTCCAGCTCCACGCCCCGGTAGGGAACCGGAACCAGGGGCGCGCCGCACTTGGGGCAGCGGTTGCGCGCGACAGCCAGCACGCGCAGCCGCTCCTCCTCCGCGACCTTCCTTTCCTGCTCTGCAAGCACCTGCTTCCGGCGCTCGAACTCTTGCCGGGCGAAATATTCCTCTTCTTGCTCACTCGGCTTCACTGGCATCGTCATGCCTCCTCTACTGGTTCAATCCTCCCTTTTCTCTTGTGCCTGGTGCGAGGGAATAGAAAAACCTCCCGCGCCGCGTGAGCGCAAGAGGTCTCGATTCGTGGAGCCCTTTGGGTCTCGCTGGCGGGGCGGATCACCCGGCTCCGGCCGATCGGATTGACGGGCTCGCCAGACCGGGGGTGATCTGCTCCCCTCTTGGCGAGGCACGATAGGAGAACATGAAAGCGGCGTCAAGCGAAATACGACACCTGGGAATGCCCTCCCCATCAGAGGTGGTCGAGGCGGTCCCGCTCTTCGTCCTGCTTCCGGAGCCGGCTTTCCAGAATCTCGCGGGCAAGCTCCTTGCCGCCCAGGCCAAAGGCCAGGGCCAGGGCCAGGACCGTCCCCCCGAAGGCGATGCCGAACGTCAGGAGAACCATCTCCCGGGCGATGCCAAGCTGGGTAAGCGCGGCGCTCCCGGCGAAGACCAGCACCAGCCAGCGCACGGCGCCGGCGATGAGGGGTGCGCCGGCCACCTGGGCATTGACCGCGCCGATGAGGGCCGCCTGGGCCAGAAAGTTGGCCAGGACCCACCCCGCCACCATGACCAGGGCCGCCACGATGAGGTTCGGCAGGAACCGGAGGAGGACGGCCACCAGCCCGGCCGTGGCGGGCATCTCCAGCGCCTCGATCCCCATCAGGAGCGCCACGAGGAACATCGTCCAGAAGACCAGCCGACC
>Ga0155960_1083_pt1 | contig 22280 bp, 22 predicted proteins | sample RifCSPlowO2_02_FD_107614 | JGI IMG/M metagenome (GOLD analysis project Ga0155960, IMG submission 107614) | candidate division NC10 bacterium RIFCSPLOWO2_02_FULL_66_22
CTTTGCCAAAGGGGGGCGGAGGGGGGATTTCGATAAAGGGGGGATAACAGGAGAAAGACTTCTAAGTTAGCGCATATGCCCCGCGTGGGAGAGGGTAGGGTGAGGGGGCTCGCGGGATCGGGCTAGCCACGTCACGGTGGCGGACATCTACCGAGGTAGGATGGATCCGGGTGGTTTGCCTGTTCCTATCGTCCTGAACAGCCGAACCGCCGAACAGCCGAACGCTCGAACGCTGTTGTTGGAGGAGGGAGGAATCTTCATGTATCCAGCCGACCTGAAGTACACGAAGGAACACGAGTGGATCCGGGTGGAGGGGGGCAAGGGTCGGGTCGGGATCACCCACCACGCGCAGAGCGCCCTGGGCGACGTGGTCTTCGTCGAGCTGCCCAAGGTGGGGCGTCGCCTGAAGCAGATGGAGACCTTCGGCGTGGTGGAGTCGGTGAAGGCGGTGTCCGACCTCTACTGTCCGGCCAGCGGCGAGGTGGTGGAGGCCAACACCACCCTGGAGGGCAAGCCCGAGCTGGTGAACCAGGACTGCTACGGGACCGGCTGGATGATCCTGGTGAAGGTGGCCGACCCGAAGGAGCTGAACAAGCTCATGGACGCCAAGGCGTACGAGGCGTACCTGGCGGCAGAAGGAGGCCACTGATGCGGTACATCCCCAACACCGACGCCGACTGCCGGCAGATGCTGGACGCCATCGGGGTGCGATCGGTGGAGGCCCTCTTCGCCGACATCCCGGCGGCCGTCCGCCTGAAGCGGCCCCTGCGGATCCCGCCGGCGCTCTCCGAGGCGGACCTGACCAGGCACATCCGAGGCCTGGCGGCGAAGAACGCCGACGCCGACCGCTACAGCACGTTCCTGGGGGCCGGATGCTACAACCACTTCAGCCCAGCCATCATCGGGCACCTGATCTCCCGCGGTGAATTCCTGACGGCCTACACGCCCTACCAGCCGGAGATCTCTCAGGGCACCCTCCAGGTCATGTACGAGTACCAGAGCTTGATCTGCCAGCTCACCGGGATGGAGGTCAGCAACGCCTCCATGTACGAGGGGGCCTCCGCCACGGCCGAGGCGATCCTGATGGCCCACCGGGTCACCGGGCGGAACGAGGTGGTCGTGATGCGGAGCGTCCATCCCGAGTACCGCCAGGTCACCCGCACCTATGCGCAGCAGATCGACCTCACCTTCCTCGAGGTGGGCTTCACGCCGGCCGGGACGGCCGACCTCCGGGCCGCCAAGGCGGCCCTCAGCGAGAAGTCGGCGTGCCTGGTGGTGCAGAACCCGAACTTCTTCGGCGCGGTGGAGGACTTGGCGGAGTTGGCCGGGGCCGCCCATGCCGTGGGCGCCCTCCTGGTGGTGGCCGTGCCCGAGCCGGTGTCGCTGGGCCTCCTCAGGCCGCCGGGGGAGTGCGGCGCCGACATCGTGGCGGGCGAGGGCCAGGCGCTGGGGGTGCCCATGAGTTTCGGCGGGCCGTACCTGGGCGTCTTCGCCACCCAGGAGAAGTACATGCGCCAGATGCCCGGCCGCCTGGTGGGCGCCACCCTGGACCGCGAGGGGCGGACCGGATACGTCCTCACCCTGGCCACGCGCGAGCAGCACATCCGGCGCGAGAAGGCCACCAGCAACATCTGCACCAGCGAGGCGCTGATCGCTCTCATCGCCACGATCTACATGGAGACCCTGGGGAAGACCGGCCTGCGAGAGGTGGCGCTGCAGAACCTGCGCAAGGCGGCCTTCGCCAAGGAGCGACTGGCCAGGGTGCGGGGGTGTCGCCTCAGGTTCTCCGGCCCCACCTTCAACGAGTTCGTCGTGCAGGTGAAGCGAAAGCCGGCCGACCTCTTGAAGGGGCTGCTCCGGAAGCAGATCATCGGCGGACTGGATCTGGGCCAGTTCTATCCCGAGTTGAAGGACTGCCTCCTGGTGTGCGTGACGGAACAGCACTCCCGCGAGGAGGTCGAGGCGCTGGCAAGGGCCATGGGAGGTGGGCGATGAGTGGTGAGACCGTTGGAACCCGCGGGCTGGTCTTCAACGAGCCTCTGATCTTCGAGCAGGGATCCCCCGGTCGCGTGGGCTACTCGCTGCCGACCTCCGACGTGCGCGAGGTGAAGCCGGACCGGCTGATCCCGAAGAAACTGCTCCGCGATGACATCCCCGGCTTCCCCGAGGTGAGCGAGGTGGACGTCGTCCGCCACTTCACCCGCATGTCCCAGTGGAACTACGGGATCGACCTGGGCTTCTATCCCCTGGGCTCCTGCACCATGAAGTACAACCCGCGCCTGAACGAGGACATGGCGCGCCTACCCGGTTTTGCCCGGGCCCACCCGTACCAGCCCGAGGCGGTGAGCCAGGGCGCCCTGCAGCTTCTCTGGGAGCTGGAGCAGTACCTGGCCGAGATCTGCGGCATGGACCGGGTGAGCCTGCAGCCGTCGGCCGGCGCCCACGGGGAGCTCACGGGGATCATGCTGATCCGGGCCTACCACATGTCCAGGGGCAACCCCCGAAAGAAGATCCTCATCCCGGATTCGGCCCACGGGACGAACCCGGCCAGCTCGGCTGTGTGCGGCTACCAGATAGTTCCGGTGAAGTCCGGGCCGCGCGGCGTGGTGGAGCCCCAGGCCGTGGCCGAGGTCATGGACGACGAGGTCGCCGGGATCATGGTGACGAACCCGAACACGCTGGGGATCTTCGAGGACCACATCCTCGAGATCGCCAAGATCGTCCACGGGAAGGGCGGGCAGGTCTACTGTGACGGGGCGAACCTGAACGCCTTCGTCGGCATCGCCCGGCCCGGCGACATGGGCATCGACGTCATCCAGCTCAACGTCCACAAGACGTTCTCCACGCCGCACGGGGGCGGCGGGCCGGGGGCAGGACCGGTGGCCATGAAGCGGCACCTGGCCCCCTTCATGCCGGTTCCCACGGTGGAGAAGAAGGGGAAGGCATTCACGCTCAATTACAAGCTCCCCAAGTCCATCGGCAAGGTCCGGAGTTTCTTCGGCAGTTTCGGCGTCCTGGTCCGCGCCTACACCTACATCCGGACCCTGGGGCCGACTGGCCTGCGCCGCGCCGCCGAGGTGGCGGTGATCAACGCCAACTACATCCTCAGCCGGCTCAAGGGGACCTATCACCTGTCCTACGATCGCTTCTGCATGCACGAATGCGTCTTCGACGACAGCTTCCAGGTGCCCGACAACGTCAAGACGCTGGACATCGCCAAGCGCCTCATGGACTACGGCTTCCATCCGCCCACCATCTACTTCCCCCTCATCGTCCACGGGGCCCTGATGATCGAGCCCACCGAGACCGAGAGCAAGGAGACCCTGGACCAGTTCATCGCCGCCATGAAGGCCATCGCCAAGGAGGCGAAGGAGGGTGGCGACGTGGTCCGGGCCGCCCCCCACAACCCGCGGGTCAGCCGCATGGACGAGACCAGGGCCGCCCGCCAGCCCAATCTCCGCTGGCGGCCGCCGGGGGCGTAGCTCGTCTGTCCTGAGTCTTGTGCCCCTTCCAGCGCCCCGCCTCCCCCGTGGAGGGCGGGGCGCCTGTATCTCGGGAATGATCCGGCGTGGTCGAGAGGCCAGTAGAGACGGGTCCCCTCCTCCGGCCCCTCCGCTAGGGGAAGGATGACATCATGATCATCGGCGTCCCGAAGGAGAGCTTTCCGGGGGAGCAGCGCGTCGCCCTGGCGCCCGCGGTCCTCCCCAGCCTCGTGAAAGCCGGCTGCGAACTCGTGGTGGAAGCGGGAGCGGGCAATGCCGCCCACTACCCCGATGCGGCCTACGTCGAGAAGGGGGCTCGGATCGTCTCCTCGCGCGCCGAGCTCTTCGCTTCGGCGGACGCCGTGTTCCAGGTTCTGGCCCACGGCGCCAACGACAGGACAGGCCGCGCCGACCTTCCGCTCCTCAGGCGGGACCAGGTCCTCATCGGTTTCTTCCGGCCACTGGGCTCACCCGAGACCGTTCAGGAGACCGCCAACACGGGCGCAATGGGCTTCGCCGTGGAGTTCGTGCCGCGCATCACCCGGGCCCAGAGCATGGACGCCCTCTCCTCCATGGCCACCGTGGCAGGCTACAAGGCCGTCCTGCACGCCGCAAGCATCTTGCCCCGGATGTTCCCGATGCTCATGACAGCCGCGGGGACCGTGACCCCGGCGCGGGTGCTGATCGTGGGTGCAGGCGTGGCGGGGCTCCAGGCCATCGCGACGGCCCGGCGCCTGGGCGCCGTGGTGTCGGCCTATGACATCCGGCCTGCGACGAAGGAGGAGGTCCGGAGCCTGGGGGCCCGCTTCGTCGAGCTTCCCCTGGAGGCGGCCGACGCTCAGGATACGGGAGGCTACGCGAAGGCGCAGGACGAGTCCTTCTACGGGCGCCAGCGGGAACTCCTGGCGCGGGTGGTTGCCGAGAGCGACGTGGTGATCACGACGGCGATGGTTCCCGGCAGGAAGGCGCCGGTCCTCATCACCGCCGACATGGTCGCCAGCATGAGGCCGGGCTCCGTGATCGTGGATCTCGCCGGCGAGCGAGGCGGGAACTGCGAACTGACGCGCGCCTACGCGACCGTGGTGGAGCACGGCGTGACCATCATCGGCGAGGTGAACCTGGCGGGCAGTGTGCCCTATCACGCCAGCCAGATGTACGCACGGAACATCACCGCGTTCTTCCTCCACCTCATGCAGTCGGGCCTCCCCCAGGTGAATCTGGACGACGAGATCACGCGGGAGACCCTTCTGACCCGGGGCGGCGAGGTGGTGCACCCGCGCGTGCGCCAGGCCCTGGGGCTGCCACCCCTCGCGGCGAGCGCCCCGCAGAGGGCATCGCTGGGCATGTCGGAACCGGTGAAAAGAGGAGGCTCGTCGGATGCCGTCTAACCTGGAGAGTGCGCTGTTCGTCTTCTTGCTGGCGACCTTTGTGGGCTTTGAGGTCATCCGGCGGGTGAGCCCGCTGCTCCACACGCCCCTCATGTCGCTCACCAACGCCATCTCGGCCATCTCGCTGGTTGGCTCCATCGTCATTACCGGCGCGGAAAAGAGCCAGCTCAGCGTGATCCTGGGAACCATCGCGGTGGTCTGCTCCATGGCGAACGTGGTCGGCGGCTTCGTCATCACGGACCGCATGCTCAAGATGTTCAAGAAGCGGGAGCCCCGCCAGTGATGACGACCTACGTCATCCAGTTCACCTACGTCGCGGCGGCGGCGCTCTTCATCCTCTCGCTCAAGTGGCTGGGCCATCCCACCACGGCCCGGCGCGGCGTGCGGGTGGGCGAGCTGGGCATGGCGCTGGCAATCGTGGGGACCCTGCTGCACACGGAGATCGTGAGCTACCAGTGGATCCTGGTGGGCTTCGTCCTGGGCTCTGCCATCGGGCTGCCCCTGGCCGTGTTCATGCCCATGACCCACGTCCCGCAGCGGACCGCGCTGTCTCATGCCTTCGGCGCGCTGGCCGCGGCGCTGGTGGGGACGTCCGAGTACTACCTGCGCAGCGGGGAGCTGAGCACGTTCACCATGGCCGTTCTGAGCGTGGAGGTGATCCTCGGCTTCCTGACGTTTACGGGCAGCCTGATGGCTTTCGGGAAGCTGCAGGACCTGGTGCCCAGCCGCCCGATCGTCTACCCGGGCCAGAACGCCGTCAATCTGTCGCTGCTGGCTGCTGCCGTTGGCTGCGCAGTCTACCTCGTGAGGAACCCCGGCAGCAGCGCACTCTTTCCGGTGGTCGCGGGGCTGTCGCTCCTGTTCGGGGTCCTGCTCCTCATTCCCATCGGCGGCGCCGACATGCCGACGGTCATCGCCTTGCTCAACTCCTACGCGGGGCTGTCCGCGGCGGCCATGGGTTTCCTGCTCGACAACAACCTCCTGATCGTGGCCGGGGCGCTCGACGGCTCGTCCGGGTTCATCCTGTCGGTGATCATGTGTCGCGCCATGAACCGATCCTTCACCAATGTCCTGTTCGGGGGCTTCGGGCAGGTGCGGGTAGCGGCCGGGGCAGTCGAGCAGCGCAGCGCCCGGAGCGCCACCGCCGAGGATGCCGCGGCGATCCTGGAGGCCGCCAGCTCGGTGATCATCATCCCCGGGTACGGCATGGCCGTGGCGCAGGCCCAGCACAAGGTCCGGGAGCTGTACGACGCGCTCACCCGGCGGGGAGTGGACGTGAAGTTCGCCATCCACCCCGTGGCGGGCCGGATGCCGGGCCACATGAACGTCCTCCTGGCGGAGGCCGACATCCCCTACGACCGGCTCGTCGAGATGGAGGAGATCAACCCCGAGTTCCCACGGGCCGACGTATCCCTGGTGATCGGGGCCAACGACGTCACGAACCCGGCGGCCCGCCACGACAAGGCCAGCCCGATCTACGGCATGCCGATCCTGGATGTGGACAAAGCCCGAACGGTCATGGTGATCAAGCGGAGCATGAGCCCGGGCTTCGCCGGCATCGACAACGAGCTGTACTACATGGAGAAGACGATGATGCTCTTCGGCGACGCCAAGCACTTTGTCGGGGAACTGGTGAAGGAGATGACCGGGGCTCGCCTGGGCGCCTGATGCCGACCTCGGGACCATCGAAGTCGGGTGCGCCCGCACCTTCTGCAACGCAGGGGAGCCGAGCGATCGCCGGGTGGAGGTCGCCCCAGGGGCGTGACTGGACCAGTACCGTCGGGGAGAAAACGAGGCACGCGTGATCATCATTCTCAAGCCGGGGGCAACCAAGAAGGACGCGGATGAAATCATCCGGCAGATCGCCGCGGTGGGCCTGAAGCCCCTCTACCTGCCCGGAACAGAGCGCACCGTCCTCGGGGCGATCGGCGATGAGCGCATTCTGGGGAAGCTCCACATCGAGAATCACCCGCTGGTGGAACGCCTGTCGCCGGTGCTCACTCCATACAAGCTGGTCAGTCGGGAGATCCACCCCAGGGACACAGTCGTCAGGATCGATGGGGTGCCTGTGGGCGGACGGCATTTCACCGTGATTGCCGGCCCCTGTGCCGTGGAAGACTCCCGCCAGATGCTCCTCACGGCGCAGGCGGTGAAGCGGGCCGGGGCCAGGTGCCTGCGCGGTGGGGCGTACAAACCCCGGACGAGTCCGTACAGCTTCCAGGGGTTGGGACTGGAGGGCCTGCAGATCCTCCACGAGGTTTCGCGCACATTGCAGATGCCGGCTGTCACGGAGGTGGTTGAGGTCGCAGATGTCACCGCCGTCGAACGGTATGCCTCGGCCTTCCAAGTCGGGGCGCGGAACATGCAGAATTTCCGCCTCCTGAAAGCGGTGGGGCAGAGCCGGAAACCCGTCATCCTCAAGCGGGGCATGGCCGCATCCGTCGAAGACCTCCTCCTGGCCGCCGAGTACATCCTCTCCGAAGGGAATCCCAGCGTGATCCTGTGCGAGCGGGGCATCCGAACCTTCGAGACGGCCACACGCTACACGCTGGATCTGAATGCCATCCCTCATATCAAGCAGCACAGCCACCTGCCCGTCATCGTGGATCCGTCGCATGGCACGGGCGTCCGTGAGTATGTGATCCCCATGGCCAAGGCGGCCGTGGCCTGCGGTGCGGATGGCCTCCTGGTTGAGGTGCACCACAATCCCAAGGAAGCCCTGTCCGACGGCCACCAGTCGCTCGACCCCAGGGAGTTCGCGCGGCTCATGAAGGGCCTGCGCCCATATGTCGCGGCGGCAGGCCGGCGGATGTGATCTCTGAATCAATAGGGTCAGCCCGAGTTGGTCTCCGATACCTTTCCCAGGTCCATGATCTGGGAGGTGAGGACCTCAGGGGAGCATGTGCGATGACCGTGAAGGCGTTTCAGGACTACTACCCGGATCACCTGAGCCATTGTTATGGTTGTGGGCGGCTGAATGAGGACGGCTTGCAGATCAAGACCTTCTGGGACGGGGAGGAAACCATCACCGTATTCCAAACGAAGCCCTACCACATCGCGATTCCGGGCTACGTCTACGGCGGATTGATCGCCTCCCTCATTGATTGCCACGGCACCTCAACGGCGGCTGCCGCAGCCTACCGGGCAGTGGGGCGCCCCATGGACTCGGAACCGGGGTTACATTTTCTCACGGCAGCCTTGCATGTGGATTACCTGCGACCGACGCCGCTCGGAGTCCCGGTGCATATTCGGGGTCGCGTCAAGGAGATCAAGGGTCGCAAGGTCGTGGTGGCGGCCACCCTGAGTACGAATGGAGAGATCTGCGCGCGGGGGGAAGTGGTTGCCGTGCAGGTCCCGGACCGGTTGCTCTGAGGCGAGAGCAATGCTCAGCGGGGCATTTCGGGATTGAGGTGGTCCTGGAGCCAGTCCCCGAGCGTGTTGATGGCGAAGATGGAGAGGAAGAGGGCAAGGGCCGGAAAGACCACCGGCCAGGCGTTCGTGAAGAGATAGTCTTTCAGGGTCCCCACCATCTGGCCCCACGAGGGGGCCGGCGGCATCAGCCCCAGGCCCAGGAAACTCAGCCCCGCCTCCAGCAGCATCGCAAATGAGAGCGTGAACGAGATCTGGACGACGATCACGGACGCCATGTTTGGCAGGATCGCGCGTCCAATGACGTGGAGCGGGCTGGCCCCCAGCGACACCGCCGCAACGACGTATTCCTTCCTTTTCAGCGACGCCGCCACGCTGTAGGCCACCCTGGCAAACTGCGGGAAATACAGCAGCCCGATCGTCAGGACGAGTGTCCTCAAGCTGTTTTCCATGAAGGCCATGACGACGATGGCCACGAAGATCTCCGGGAGGCAGACGAAGATGTCAATGGACCGCATGGTCAGGTTCTCGATGTGGCCCCCGGCGTAGCTCGAGAGGATCCCGACCGCCACGCCCAGGAGGGACGCGATCACCACCGCCGCGGCTGCCACGCTCAGCGAGACGCGCGCGCCGAAGATGAGGCGGCTGAGAATGTCCCTGCCCAATTCATCGGTGCCAAGGAGATGTGTGCTGGACGGCGACTGGAGGATATTCCCGGCGTCTATGCCAAGCGGATCGTAGGGTGCGAGGAGGTTGGCAAGCACGGCCGTGGCCAGCAGCAGGATGAGGATTGGCCCCGCCAGGAACAGCCGGAAATGTCTCTTCAACAATCGCACGGGCATCGCGCTGGCTGCCCTGGGCTCAGGGCCCTCAGGCGTGACGGAGTTGTGGATCGATCAGGCCCTGGCATAGGTCCACGAGGAGGCTGAACAGAACGAAAATCACGAAGATCGCGAGGAGGGCGCCCTGGATCATCAGGTAGTCGCGGTCGAAGCAGGCTCGCACCAGGAGCGAACTCAGGCCGGGCCAGTCGAATAACGCCTCGATGATGACCATCCCCCCGAGGAGATTCCCCGCGCGTACCCCGAGAATGGCGATCACGGGAATGAGCGAGTTCGGCAGGGCATGGCGATACGTGGCGAGCCGGTCCGACAGTCCCTTGGCACGCGCGGTGCGCACAAAATCCTTGACGAGAACATCCATCACGCTGGCGCGGGTCATCCGGGTGACCACGCCCATGAAGTTCGTCCCGATGGTGAGCGACGGCAGGATCGCGTGACGCAGATGCTGGACAGGATTCTCCAGCGGCGGGACATAGCCGGAGGAGGGCAGGAGCGGTAGCCAGAGGCTGAAGCCGATGATGAGAAGTATCCCGGTCACGAAGCTCGGCGAGGAGAAGCCGACGACCGCAATCGCAGAGGAAAGCCAGCCAGCCAGGGCATTCGGCCTCCGGGCACCGAGGATGCCCAGCGGGATGCCCACCGCGACGGCGAAGACAAGTCCGGCGACGATCAATTCGAGGCTGCGCGGGATGCGCCTGGCGACTTCCTGCGCAACCGGCAGGCCCGTCTGGAAGGACTCGCCCAGATCGCCCCGAACGATCCTGCCGACCCAGCGGACGTACTGGGTGGGGAGGGGGGCGTCGAGATTCAGCTTCTGACGGAGGCGACCCACGACCTCGGGGTTGCTCGCCCCTTGCTCGCCCAGGAGGAGGAGGATGGGGTCGCCCGGGAGGAGGTGGATCAGGAAGAAGACGAGGGTGCTGGCGATGGCGACCATGATCGCCGCCGCCGTGAGCCGCCGGCAGAGGAACATCAGCATCGGGCGATAACCAGGGTGCGCCCCGGCGGGAGGCCAGCAGGATGCGGCGGAGCGGCAGGAGGGGAGGGCCCCTCCTGCCGCGAGCACGCTCGATCGCTTATCGCTTGATCCACATCACGGGCAAGGCAATCCCAGGGCCGCTCTCGCTCAGGGCGCCGCCGAGCTGCTTGTAGCCCTGGACGCTGTCCCGGTAGGCCTGGGCCTGGTCGCGCCAGTTGATGAAGACCCAGGGGCTGACCTCGATCACCCGGCGCTCCAGCTCGGCATACACCTTCTTGCGGGCGTCGGTGTCGGTGAGGGCGCGCCCCTTCTTCACGAGGGTCTCGATCGTCTCGTCCCGGAAGCCGATGGGGCTCGCCCAGTAGGAGGAGTCGGCGCCGAAGTAATAGGCATACACGTCGGGGTCCGGGAGCTTCACGTTGACGCCGTACACCATGAAGTCGTAGGCGCCCTTGTTCTTGCTCTCCACGACGTTCGCCCATTCCACCAGCTTGATCCGCGCGTTGATCCCCACTTGCATCAGGTTGGCCTGGACGATCTGGGCCGTGCTGGTGTAGATGCCGAGGCCCTGGAAGACGAGGAGCTCAAGCTCCTGCCCTTCGGGGACCCCGGCCTCCTTCAACAAGGCCTTGGCCTTCTGGGGATCGTAGGAGAACGCGTTGGCCAGGTCCTTGTTGAAATAGGGGGAATCGGGACTCGTCGGCGGGCCATACAGCGGCGAGCCGTGTCCGAAGAATGCCGCCTTGGAGATGGCCTCCCGGTCAACGGCAAAGGCGAGGGCGCGCCGCACCCGCGGGTCGTCGAGCGGTTTCTTCTTCGTGTTGATCCAGAGGTTCATGAAGGCGCCGCCCGAGGCCTCGACCCTGATGCCGGACTGCCGCTTGAGGTTGTCAATGTCCTTCCACGGAACGAACTCGATCATGTCCACGGCGGCCGTGCGCAGGGCGTTCACGCGGGCGTCGTCGTTCTTGATCATGCGGAACTCGAGCCGGTCGAGGAGGGGCTGCCCCTTCCGGAAGTAGTTGGGATTCTTCTCGGCGACGGCGCGCACCCCCGGCTCGTAGTCCTTCAGGATGAACGGCCCGGTGCCGTTGGCCTTGACCTTGACGTTCGGGTCGGACTTCATCCACTCGCTGGAGAGGATGGCGACCTCCGGCATGGCGAGCACGTTGAGCAGGGTCGCGTCCGGGGTGGGCCGCTCCAATCTGATGGTGAAGTCGTCAACCACGGTGACCTTCGTGCCGAGCAGGTTTTCCCGGAGGGTCGCGCCCGTCTTGGGGTCCATGACTCGCTCGAGCGAATATTTCACGTCCCGGGCGGTGAAGGGCTCGCCGCCATGGAAGCGCACGCCCTTGCGCAGCTTCAGGACGTAGGTCTTGGCGTCCGAGGTGTCCCAGCTTTCGGCGAGCGCCGGGACCAGCCGGGCGTCCTGGTTGAAGGCGAGCAGGGTGTCATAGAAGGCCGCGTTGAGCACCTTCCAGGAGCTTCCCACGTAGACGTGGGGGTCCAGGCTCGACACTTCCGTCACCATGCCGTATCGCAAGGTGCCGCCGGACATGGGTTGGCCGGCGTCGGATCGTGGAACCGCTAGGGCGAACACAAGGCTGGAAACCAGTGCCAGGAGAGCAAGCAGTCTCTTCATCGTCCGACCCTCCCCTTTCCCGCTTCCGGTCAGCTCTTCGGCAGAGCCTCCAGAAAGCGCTCGATCTCGTCCTCGTCGTTGTAGAAGGACGGAGAGATCCGCAGCGCGCCGCCACGGACCGCCAAATCCACTGATGCGTCGGCCAGCCTGGGGGCGATAGCCTCCGCCGGGATGCTCGGGTGCCTGAAGGACAGGATGCCCGAGCGCTCGCCGTCCCCCTGGGGGCTGACGATCTCGTATCCACGCTTGAGCAGGCCGTCCACCGCCAGGTCGGTGAGCATCCGGATCCGCTTTTCGATCTCGCGGGTCCCCAGGGTCAGGAGGTTCTGGACGGCGGCATCCAGGCCCCAGATGCCCGGGAAGTTCACCAGGGCCTCCTCGAACCGGCCGGCGTCGGGCCGGTACACGAGCTCGTAGTCCATGTGATCCTCGTGCTTCCCGACGCTGTGATAGCCGACGTTGGGCGGATCCAGGAGGTCCATGGCAGCCGCGCGGCAGTAGAAGAAGCCCGTGCCGATGGGGCCCAGGATCCACTTGTGCCCCCCGGCCGACAGGAAATCCACATGATAGTGGGAGACGTCCATGTGCAGCGCCCCGACCCACTGGATGGCGTCAAGATTGAGCAGGACTCCCCGACTCCGGCACAGGTCGCCGGTCAGCGCGAGGTCCTGGCGATAGCCGTTGCTGAACTGGACGGCGCTCAGCGAAACCAGTCGCGTGCGGCTGTCCATGAGCGCGGCGATGTCGTCGACGACGATCCGGCCGTTCCGGTTTCGCGCCCACCGCAGCTCGACGCCCCGACTCTTGAGCTTCATCCAGCAGTAGACGTTCGAGGGATACTCGATGTCGGCGATGATGACGTTGTCGCCCGCGCGCCAGGGCAAGCCGTTGGCGACCGTGACCAATCCCTCGGTGGTGTTCTTGACGAAGGCGATCTCCGATTTCTGGGCGCCGATCAGGCGGGCCAGGCGCTCCTTCACCTCGGTGTCGGCGACCGTGCACCATGTGGGATAGTTGTTCCGGCCGTTGTCCCGGACGTCCGCGAGGAAGGAGTCGATCGCCGCGATCACCGGCAGGCAGAGGGGGCCGATGGACGCGTTGTTGAGGTAGCACCGCGTCTTCTTGATGGGAAACAGCGTCTGGATCGAGGCGAAATCGGCAGTCTCGCGGGGGCCTGGATGCGAGATCTGCCGGGCCGATGCTTTCGAGGCGTCGTTCACTGCGGTGCCCTCATTGTCTGCTCGACGGGCATTGCGCCCGGTAGTGTCCCGGAGGGTATCAAAACACCCTCTCATGTGTCAAATGAGTTATAACGAGGTCAAGCGGATCCTCTCCGGGTTCGACGAAATCGCCAGGATCGCAGAGGACATCCGGAGCCACAAGGAAGCCCGGCTCAGGGTTGTCTCGCAGCCTTTCCTGGCTCAGGCGGTCCTCCCGCATGCGTTCGCCGCCTTCGCGGATGCGCATCCGGGCCTCCGGTATTCGCTCGAGATCCGCTCGCGGGGGGACGTGGGGTCCTGGATCGCCGGCCACCAGTTCGACCTGGGCGTGGTTGCGCTGCCCATTGACGTGCCGGGGGTCAGGAGCCGGCCCTTCGCCTCGGTGCCGGTGCTGGCGGGGCTGCCGCCGGCCCATCCGCTGACCAGGAAGAAGCGTCTGAAGGCTGAGGACTTCGTCGGCCAGCCCTTCATCGCGCTGCGGCCCTATACCCTGCTGCGCCATCTCGTTGACGAGGTGTTTTCCGAACTGAACCTGCCATTGACGATCCGCGCGGAAACCTCCTCTGGGCTTTCCGCGTGTCAGATGGTGGCGAAGGGACTCGGCATCAGCCTCGCAGACGCCCTGGTCGCGCGCTGTCTTCCCCCGGGACAGATCGAGCTGCGAGAATGGGACCCGGGATTGAGCCTGACGTACGGGTTCCTCTATTCGAGCGCGCATCTCCCCTTATCACCCGTCCCGGAATTCGCGGAGATCGTCGCCGCAACGACGAAAAAACTCTCCCCGTAGCACGTTCGGCTCATTCGGGACACCAACACCCCCCGCGCCTGACCAGACCCCATTCCGGGTCAACGAACCCTCCTGAAATCATTTCCACGCACGGGATGGGCGGGGCAATCAAGAGGCGGCCAGGACGGCGGTGCGCGCCCTCAGGCTGCGGCGAACACAGCCGCCCGGGCGATGTCCTCGGTCCGGATCTTGTCCACGTCGAATTTCTCCAGGGCGGTCTGGACCTTCTCCCAGGTCTGATCGAAGGTGGGCATCGTCTTCCGGGCGCGGGTGAGGGGGTTGCAGCGGGCCATGACGAAATTCTTGACGTACGGGTGGAGGATGCCGCGCTTCTTCAGGCGGGCGACCGCGTCGGTCAGGAGCTTGTCGGCGGCCTCGACCAGGCCGGCCCGGTGGCCGCGCTCCTCGTAGGCCTTGGGGAGGGTGTTCTTCAGGAACGTGTCCACCCGCCGCAGGATGGGGGCGTGGACGCTTCCCGAGAAGCGGGGGAACTTCTCGTACAGGAGGCCGAGGGTGATGAAGTGGGCCTCCTCGAACTGGAAGACAAAGTCCTCCTCGGCCTTCCGAGGCTCCGCCTCCATGAGGCCGCGGAACATCCGGATGACCTCCAGGGACTTTTCCTTGAGGTTGTGGGCCTTCTCGGTGTTCAGGGCCAGGATCTGAAAGGCGACCTCCGGCTCCGGGATGAGGATGACCGGGATGTGTTTGGCCTTGAGCTTCTGGAGCGCATCCCGCCGGTGGTTGCCGTTGGGCGTCCAGTACTCCCCGGGCCCGTGGCGGACCACCACGACGGGGTCAATGAACCGGTCCAGCTTCTTGATGACCTCGCGCAGGCGCTTGGCGTGAGTCGGTGACAGGTCGCGCTGGTAGGGCGTGGGCTGGACCTGCTCCAGAGGGAGCAGGGCGAAGATCTGCCAGGCCTGACCCACCGGCTCGCGGTAGATGGCCAGGACGCTCCCCCCGTCGCCCTCGACCTGTTCCGCCAGGATCAGGACTGCCCTGGGCGGCTCGCCCTTCTCCGGGAAGATCCCCCATCCCTCACCGGCCATAGACCGGTCCCCGCCAATCCCTGCCCGTGGGTTTCTCCACGCCCAGCATCCGGAGGTAGGTGGCCACCTGGCCGCGGTGGTGGGCGTCGTGTTCGAACATGAGGATGAAGAATTCCAGGGTGGTCCGGTTCTTCCCACCCCACTCGGTGGGCCGCGTGAGATCGGCGTCGGTCATTCCCTGGAGGGTCCGGATGGTGGAGGCGTGTGCCTCCTTGAGGGCCACGAGTTCCGCGTCCAGGTCCGTGACCGCGCCCAGCGTTGCCTTGAGATCTTTCGAGTCGCCTTCCCCGTGGCGCAGGACGTAGTAGGTCTTGTGGTCGATGAGGTCGTTGAGGAATCGCATCCGGTTGTACTCGGATCGGTGCATGTGGCGGAGGAGTTGTCCCAGCGTGAGGGCATCCGGCGCCGGGGCCCACATGAGTTGCTCCCGGGGGCAGAGCGGCGCCACCTGCATGGTCCGGGAGAGCATCTCCTCCTTCAGCGCGATGAGAGACGCCACGGTGCTCATAGGTCCTTCACCCTCCCCGGCTGCCGTTTCTTCCATGTTCCAACCCAGAGCCTGGCATCGGCCACCAGTGAATGTTCCCTCGTCTCTCTGCGGATCACCGCCGCCGGCGCAGCCAGGCCCAGAGGCGGGCCCAGCTCGTGATGCGGCGGTCATCCGTCAGCCAGCCGCTGCGCGCGAAGAAAAAGAGCATCGCCGCCGGCAGGACCATCATCATCGCCAGGACCATCGCCAGAAGCCAGGGCCGGTCGTAGGGGATGCGGGTGAAGTTCATGCCGAAGAAGCCGGTGAGGAAGGCGAGGGGCATGAAGATGGTGGCGATCACGGTGAGCTGCTTCATCACCTGGCCCAGCCGGTTGGAGATGGATGCCAGGTAGGCCTCCAGCGTGTTCCCCACCAGGTCCCGGTAGGAATCGATGATCTCGAAGGCGCGCACCAGGTGGTCATGCACGTCTCGGAAATACACCGCCGTGCGCGCGTCAATGTAGGGATAGTCGCGGCGGCTCAGGGCGTTGTAGACCTCCCGCTGAGGACTCACGATCTTCCGGAGGTGGACCACCACCCGCTTCACCTCGAAGATCCGCTGCATCCGGGCGCGGGCCGGGGCCTCCACCACGGCGTCCTCCAGGGAGTCGATCTCGTCCCCCAGGGCGTCCAGCACCGGGAAGTATCCGTCCACCACGGCGTCGCTGAGGAGGTAGAGCACGAAGCTGGTTCCATTCTGGAGGGGCCGGGGGTCGGTCGCGCAGCGGTCGAAGGTCCGCTGCACGGCATCCAGCGGCCTGTCGTGGACCGTGAGCAGGTAGTGGTGCGTGAGGACGACGTGCAGCTCGTCCGTCTCCAGCTCGTCGCCTCGGAGGGCCCGCAGGGCATGGATGGCCAGGAAGACGTACTGGTCGAACTCCTCGATCTTGGGACGCTGGTTCCTGTGGACGAAGTCCTCGAGCGTGACCGGATGGAGCTCGAATTGCGCCGCCAGGGCCTCCAGGGCCTCGGCCGGCTCGCCTTCGGCGTCCACCCAGAGGACGGCTCCGGGGTCGCGCAGCACCTCCGCCAGGGCGCCGACGTCGGCAGCCGTCTCGACCCTCCCATCGCTGTGCCGGACCAGCACTCGCCGCACGGTGTCCAGCTCCTCCGGGCGCCTCGGGCCCCGTGGCCGCTAGATAGCCCTCCGCCTGGCCCAAGTCAAGCGGAAAGCTGGAACGGGCCGGGGGCCGGCCAGAGGCCGACGGGTGCGTTGACACGGCCAAGGCACCGTGCTAACGTCCCACCGCCATTCCCATGAATCGCCAGCCGCTTCAACTCGAACTCTACAGCAAGCCCGGCTGCCACCTGTGCGACGAACTGCGGGCGCTCTGCGAGCGGTTGAGCGACGAGTTCTTCCTCCAGGTCACGGAAATCAACATCGAGACCGATCCGGTCCTGGAGGAACGATACGGCCAGGATATCCCCGTCCTCTTCATTGACGGGCGAAAGGCGGTCAAGTTCCAGACGGCAGAGGCGGAACTCCGACGCAAGCTGCGGCGGCGCCTCCTCTCGCGACGGCTGTTCGGGTGCTGAAGGCAGCGGGCCGGGAGGCCGCACGATGAGAGATTCGTGACGGCGTGAGGATTGTCATGGCGGCTCAACACGGTGCACGTCAGGCGGGACACGGACGGATCTGGGAGATGTACCGGCGGGCGAACCCGCGGTCCGAGGCGCTCTTTGCCCGGGCTGGGCAGTCCATCGCCGGCCGCATCACTCACGACATCCGCCACATGAAGCCCTTCCCGGTGTACATCGAACGCGCCCAGGGCACCCGCAAGTGGACGGCGGATGGCCAGGAGCTGATCGATTACTGGATGGGGCACGGCGCCCTGTTTCTCGGTCACGGCCATCCGGCGATCCTCAGGGCGGTCCACGACCAGCTCGACCGCGGCACCCACTACGGGGCCTGCCACGAACTGGAGGTCCGCTGGGCGGAGCTGGTGCAGCGGCTCGTGCCGTCGGCAGAGCGGGTAAGGTTTACCATCTCGGGGACGGAGGCCACACAGCTCGCCCTGCGGCTGGCCCGCGCCCACACCGGCAAGACGAAGGTGGTGAAGTTCGAGGGGCATTTCCACGGCTGGCACGATTATGCCCTGGCAGGCGTGAAGCCGCCCTACGATGTCCCCCTGTCCTCCGGCATCCCGGGCGAGTCGCTGGCGCAGGTCCTCCTGTGCCCGCCCAACGACCTGGCGGCCCTCGACGCGCTCCTGGCCGGTCGCCAGGACGTGGCCGCCGTGATCCTGGAGCCCGGCGGTGGGAGCAGCGGGACGATCCCGACGGATGCGACGTACCTGCAAGGGCTGCGGGACCTGACGCGCCGGCACGGGGTGGTGCTCATCTTCGACGAGGTCATCACGGGCTTCCGGTACGCGCCCGGGGGCGTCCAGCAGGTGGTGGGGGTCACGCCCGACATGACCACGCTGGCCAAGATCATCGCCGGCGGCCTGCCCGGCGGGGCGGTGACGGGGCAGGCGGCCATCCTGGACCGGCTGGCCTTCGGCGAGGATCCCGCCTGGAATCGGAAGGAACGCGTGGCCCACGCGGGTACCTACAACGCGAATCCCCTGTCGGCGGCGGCCGGGATCGCCATGCTGGAATGCATCGCCGACGGCAAGGCGCACCAGCGGGCTAACCAGACGACGCGGGCCCTGCGACAGGAGCTGGCGGGAGTGTGGCGCCGCCTGGGGGTCCCGGGCTGCGTGTACGGCGAGGCTTCCATTCTGAACTACTCGCTGGAGCCGGCGCTGGAAACTCCCCCGACGGCCGGCACGCGCGACCATCGCCGCCTCCAGGCGCTGGCCAATCCCGATGCCTATCATGCCCTGCGCTGCGGCCTCATCCTCAACGGGGTGGACATCTGCCCGCTGCACGGCTGGATCTCGGCCGTGCACACCGACGAGGACGTGCAGCGAACCGTCCAGGCCTTCGAGAAGGCCCTGTTGCTGCTTCGGGAGGACGGGTTCTTTTCCTGAGGTTCCTGCCGGACCGCGCTTTGGAGTTGACAGGCGCCCGCGCTGTGCTAGCATCCCCGCGAAGCCCTAGGGGAGTCCGCCGACAAGACCGTCGAACCTCTCGTCTGTCCCTGTCGAAGGACTGAGAGCCCGGGGAAGCGCGGCGCTGTCGGGCCGCGCCGCCGGGGACCCTGGAACCTGATCTGGGTCATGCCAGCGTAGGAAAGCGGCTTCCTGGAAGGCGCCAACTCCACGCCGCATCCCCCTTGGGCGATGCGGCGTTTTTCTTTTCGCCGGCGCGGAAACCGGACAAGACCGGCAGCAACTGGATCAGAGGGGGGAAGCGGATGATGCGGTATTCAGCCGGAGTTGGGATCCTGGTGGGACTTCTGGTGGCGATGGGGCTGGCGACGACTGCGGGTGCGGCAGAGACGCTGACACTGGCGCTCACTCCCTCGCAGAGCCCGACGGCGCTGCAGCAGGTGGGGGACGAGTTCGGGGCCGTCCTCTCCAAGCTGCTGAAGATGCCGGTGAAGGTCTACGTGGCCTCCGACTACGCCGCGGTGATCGAGGCCATGCGCTCCAGAAACGCGGACCTCGCCTTCCTCCACACGGTGGGGTACGTCCTGGCCCACCAGGAGGCCAAGGCCACGCTCCTGGCCAAGGACATCTGGCACGGGAAAACCTCATACACGTCGCGGATCTACGTCCGGAAGGACAGCGGTTTCAAGACCCTGGAGGACCTGCGCGGCAAGACCATCGCCTTCGTGGATCCGACGAGCAGCTCGGGATACATCTATCCCATGATCCTGCTGATCCAGAAGGGCCTCGTGAAGAGCCGAGACCCCAAGACCTTCTTCAAGGAGGCCCTCTACGCCGGCTCGCACGATGCCGCGCTCTTGGCGCTGGTCAACCGCAGCGTGGATGCAGCGGCGTCCTTCGACCTGGCCCGGGAGCAGTACCTGAAAGACAAGGAGCGGATCGAGGCGATCACCTGGGTGGCCGAGACCCCGCCGATCCCGGAGGCCGGCATCGCCGCGCGAGAGGGCCTCGACCCGGCGCTGGCCAGGCGGATCTTCGACGCGCTCATGGCGCTCAACGCGCCGGAGTACAAGCCGCTCCTGACCAAGCTCTACTCGATCGACGGATTCACGGACCCGGGACCCGACAGCGACTTCGACGTGGTCCGGGTCGCCCTCCGCGAGGGGATGCTGAGGCGGTAGGCGGCAGGCGGATCCGGAGGTCGGTGATGGGAAAAGACCAGCTCACAGCGATGAGACCTTGGCGACCCAGCAACCAATTATATGAGACGCACCTGGACGTCCCCAGGCGGAGAGTGCGATGGATAGTGGGGGGTTGGATCCTCGCAACCATCGTTGCGCTCACCGCAGGCAATGGAGGCGTGGCGCAGGGGGCGACCGGAATCACCCTGGCCCTGACCCCGTCCAAGGACCCGACGCTGCTCCAGGAGGCGGGCACGGCCCTGGCCCAGGAACTCAGCAAGCGGCTGGACCTGCCGATCAAGCTCTACGTGGCCGCCGATTACGCCGGGGTCATCGAGGCGCTGCGCAACGGGACCGTGGACCTGGCCTTCGTGCATCCCGTCGCCTACGTCTTGGCCCACCGGGAGGCCAGGGCGCGGATCCTGGTGAAGAGCATCCGCGGCGGCAGCGCCACGTATACCGCGCGCTTCTTCGTCTTGAAAGAGGGCGGGCCCCGGACCCTGGACGACCTCCGCGGGAAGACCATCGCCTTCGTGGACCCGGCCTCCACCTCGGGCTACATCTACCCGATGGTATTCCTGATGAAGCGGGGATTGGTGAAGGGGAAGGATCCCAAGACCTTCTTCAAGGACGCCGTTTTTTCCGGGGCACATGATGCGGTCCTGCACGCCGTCCTGCGGCGCCAGGTGGACGTGGCCGTCTCCTACCCGCACGCGCCGGACACCCTGCTCAAGGACCCGGCCCAGCGGGCACAACTGACCTTCATCGCCGAGACGCCGCCCATCCCCAACGACGGGGCCTGCGTGCGGGACGGCCTGGCGCCGGATCTGGTCCAGCGGCTGAAGGCCGCCCTGTTGTCGCTCAACGATCCCGTCGGCCGGCCGCTCCTGAAGCGCCTCTACGCGGTGGACGGACTGGCGGAGGCAACCGACGTCGACTTCGACCCGGTGCGCGAGGCGGTGGACCTCTTGGGGCTGGCTCCGCCGAGGCGCTAACGAAGAATAAAAAACGTTCGGGTGTTCGAGGGTTCGATGGTTCGGTCGTTCCCGAGCCACCGAACAACCGAACCCCCGAACCACCGAACGCCTTGCGAACCAGCCGTCAACTGTGAACTGTATACGCCGAGAGATCCCATGATCCGCATCCGCGGGCTTCGCAAGGTGTTTCCGCCGGACAAGCTGGCCCTGGCGGGGGTGGACCTGGACATCGCCGCCGGCGAGTTCGTCATGATCATCGGCCAGAGCGGCGCGGGGAAGACCACGCTACTCCGCTGCCTGAACCGGCTGGTGGAGCCGACGGCGGGCGAGGTCATGCTGAACGGGTCGCAGGTGACGGGCGCCTCGTCCGAGGGGCTCCGGTCCGCGCGGCGGCAGATCGGCATAATCTTCCAGCAGTTCAATCTGGTGAAACGGGCCAGCGTGCTGGAGAACGTCCTGGCGGGCCGCCTGGGGCACGTTCCCGGACTCCCCAGCCTCGTCGGCCGGTTTCCCCGGCGGGATCGCGAGCTGGCCCTGGCCACGCTCCGCGTGGTCGGCCTGGAGGAGTTCGCCTCGCGCCGCGCGGACACCCTGTCCGGCGGGGAGCAGCAGCGCGTGGCCATCGCCCGGGCGCTGGCCCAGGAGCCCAAGGTGATCCTGGCCGACGAGCCCACCGCCAGCCTGGACCCCAAGCTGACCGAGAGCATCATGGGCATCCTCCAGCGGATCAACGTCGAGCGCAGGCTGACCCTGGTGGTGAGCCAGCACATGCTGGAGACGGCCCTGACCTACGGCACGCGCATCGTGGGCCTGCGGGAGGGGCGCGTGGTCTTCGACGGGCCGCCCGGGGCCATCACCCCGGACGTCGTGGAGGACATCTACGAAGGAGGAGTGCGGTGAGTCGCGGGATCAGACGCGCGGGCCTCACGCTCGCCATCCTGGTGGTGTACGTTTGGTTCCTGGCTGCCACGGAGGTGAGCCTGCCCCGCTTCCTGCGGGGCCTCCCCTGGATGGCGGACTTCCTCCGTCGCATGGTCCCGCCGGACCTCTCCGTCCTGAGGAGCGCGCTCACAGGGGCCCTGCAAACCTTCCAGATCGCGGTGGTGGGGACGACGGTGGCGGCGCTCCTGGCGTTGCCTCTGGGCTTCCTCTCGGCGCGAAACGTGGTCCCGGCCTCGGTCTTCTACCCGGCGCGGGCGCTCCTGAACCTCTTCCGCAGCATCGACACCATGGTCTACGCCCTGTTCTTCGTGGCGGCGGTGGGGCTGGGCCCGTTTCCGGGCATCCTGGCGGTGGTGACCTACACCGTCATGACCCTGGCCAAGCTCTACTCCGAAGCCATCGAGGGGATCGAGCCGGGACCCGTGGAGGCGATCTCCGCAACCGGGGCCACCCGCCTGCAGGTCCTGCGCTTCGGCATCCTGCCCCAGGTGCTTCCCCTCTTTGCCTCGTACGTCCTCTACCGGCTGGAGACGAACATCCGGGCGGCCACCATCCTGGGCTTCGTGGGGGCGGGGGGGATCGGGTTTTACATCCAGACCTACCTTCGGATGATCAACTATCCCGCGGCCTCGGCCGTGCTCCTGGTGCTGGTGGCCATGGTCATGGGCGTGGATTTCGCCAGCTCCCGGCTTCGGGCGCGGATCGTGTAGGGAGTGCCGTATCGCCAATGCCGCGCCCTCCCGCAGAGCTGCGCAAGCTGGACGATGAGGCGCGTCGCCGCGCGCGTGCCCACCGCCGGGTGCGCTGGGGGCGACGCCTCCGGATAGGCCTGTGGATCCTCGGCGGCGCCGTGCTGCTGGTGGCCATCGCCCTCCTCGCTCGCCTCGCAGGATTCTC
>Ga0155960_1128_pt1 | contig 21718 bp, 21 predicted proteins | sample RifCSPlowO2_02_FD_107614 | JGI IMG/M metagenome (GOLD analysis project Ga0155960, IMG submission 107614) | candidate division NC10 bacterium RIFCSPLOWO2_02_FULL_66_22
TGCGGGGGTGGTGGAATCCCAGCCGCCACGCGTGGAGCATTTGGCGCCGTGCTCGGGGACCGGGGACGGGGGACCGGGACCGTTCCCGTCGCCCGCCGTACACCTGGTCGCCGACCACCGGATGGCCGATGTGGGAGAGGTGGACCCGGATCTGGTGGGTCCGCCCCGTCTCCAGGTCGAGGCCCAGCACGGTCATCCCCGGTAATCGCCGGATCACCTGGTAGGCGGTTCGCGCCTGCCGCCCGCCGTGCTCCCGGACCCCCATCCGCTTCCGGTCGTGCTCCCGCCGCCCAATGGCCGCCTCGATCCGCCCTGAGTCCTGGCGGACCTCCCCGTGCACCAGCGCCAGGTACTGTTTTTTGACGACCCGCTCCTTGAACTGCCGGCTGAGAGACTGGTGTGCCGCCTCCGTCTTGGCGACCACCAGCACACCGGAGGTGTCCCGGTCCAGGCGGTGGACGATGCCGGGCCGCTCCGCCCCGCCGATGCCGGGCAGGGTTTTGCAGTGGGCGAGGAGGGCGTGCACCAGCGTCCCACTGGTCCGCCCCGCACCGGGATGGACGACCATCCCCGCCGGCTTGTTCAGGACGATGAGGTCGTCATCCTCGTGCAGGACGTCGAGGGGGATGGCTTCCGGAACCAGGCCCAGGGGCGTGGCGGGTGGGATGCAGAGCTGAATGGCCTCCCCGGCACTCACCCGGTGGCGAGGTTTTTGTGGGCGTCCCCCCACCAGGACATGTCCGCCGGCGATGAGGCCCTGGATCCGGGCGCGGGACAGGCCGCTCACCCCCGCCAGGAACACGTCCAGGCGCTGTCCCGCGTCTGTCTGGCTGACGATGAATTCCCGGAGATCCATGACAGATTGCAACCGCAGATGAACGCAAATGAACGCAGATGCTGCTATCGGAGGGAAGCAGGAAAGGGAAATGAACAAACGGCAACTGCCAGCTGAACAACTGGCGCCTGACCGATCCCTGTCTCCAAATGAGAGGGGGCGTTATCTGTGTTCATCTGTGTTTATCTGTGGTTGCATTTGCATGGAGTTTCCGGTTCTCGCGGCGCCAGTCCAGGACCATGTCCAGGAGCATCAAGCCCACGCCGATGGAGATGGCGGAGTCCGCCACGTTGAAGGCAGGCCAGTGATATCGAGACACGTGGAAATCCAGGAAGTCCACGACCATCCCGTAGCGCAGGCGATCGATCAGGTTACCGATGGCGCCCCCCAGGATCAGTCCCAGGGCGACGGTGGCCAACCGGTCCGCATGCAGGAACCGCGTGTGGTAGAACACGATCAGGATCGCCGCGGCCACGGAGACGAGGATGAAGAAGGGGTTGCGCACTTGCTCGGAGAGCGTGGCCAGGAATCCGAAGGCGGCACCCGGGTTCAGGACGAAGACGATGTCAAAGTAGCCGGGGATGACCGGGATGCCCTGTCCCACCCGGAGGGCCCGGACGATGACAAGCTTGGTGGCCTGGTCCAGCAGGATGACGGTCAGCGCGACGTAGTAGAAGAGCATGCGCGTGTCCGGGGGTCTCCTCGTCACCTACGCTTCTTGCAGAACAGACACGCAGCGGTCGCACAACCCCGGGTGCGCCGCCGAGGCGCCCACACTCTCCCGGAAGTTCCAGCAGCGCTGGCACTTGACGCCCGGGGCGCGGTCCACCCGGACCGCCAGGCCCTGATCCGCCGGTCGGCCCTCTGCGCGCGTGACCGTCAGGCGGGAGACGATGCAGATCGTCTCCAGCGCCTCACGGTGAGCCGTCAGGAACTCGAACGCCTCGCCCGCCGCCTGCACCTCCACCGCGGCCTCTTGGGCGCTGCCGATCCGCCGCTCCTTCCGCGCGATCTCCAGGGCCCGCAGGACCTCGTCCCGGAACGTCAGCAGCCGCTCCCACTCCTCTGCCAGCCGATCGTCCAGCAGGTCGGCCCGGACCTCGGGGAACTCGGCGAGATGGACGCTGGACGGCTTGTCCGGCATGGCGAGGGTTCGCCAGATCTCGTCCGCGGTGAAGGACAGGACGGGGGCCATGAGCTTCACCAGGCTGACCAGGATCTCGGACATCGCCGTCTGGGCCGACCGGCGGAGATGGGATGCGCGGCCCGAGGTGTAGACGCGGTCCTTCAGGACGTCCAGGTAGAAGGCGCTGAGGTCCACGGCGCAGAAGTTGTGCAGGCTGTGATACAGGATGTGGAACTCGTAGTCCTGGTAGGCCGCCCGCATGCGCTCGGTGAGGAGCTGCAGGCGATGCAGGATGAAGCGGTCGATGGGCAGAAGCGCCTGGACCGCCACCGCATGCCGGGCGGGATCGAAGTCGGAGAGGTTCCCCAGCAGGTACCGGCAGGTGTTCCGGATGCGCCGGTATCCCTCGGCCAGCCGCGTGAGGATCTCCTCCGACAGGCGGATGTCATCGCGGTAATCCTCGGCCGCCACCCAGAGGCGCAGCACCTCCGCGCCGTACTTCTCGATCACCTCCTGCGGGGCGATGACGTTCCCCAGGGACTTGGACATCTTGCGGCCCTCCCCGTCCACCACGAACCCGTGGGTGAGGACCGCCCGGTAGGGCGCGCCGCCCTGGGCGCCGACGGCCGCCAGCAGCGAGGAGTGGAACCAGCCCCGATGCTGGTCGCTCCCCTCCAGGTACATCTCGGCCGGCCAGTGCTGGTCCGGCCGGACCCGCAGCACGGCCGCCTGGCTGACCCCCGATTCGAACCAGACGTCCAGGATGTCGGTCTGCTTGGTGAATTCCTCAGCACCGCACTTGGGACAGCGGGTGCCGGGGGGCACGAGCTCCTTGGCGGGCCGGGCGAACCAGACATCCGCCCCCTCCCGGTCCATCAGGGAGGCCACGTACTCGATCAGCCGCTCCTCCGCCAGAAGCGACCCGCATCCGGCGCAGTTGAACACGGCGATGGGGGTGCCCCAGGCCCGCTGGCGGGAGATGCACCAGTCCGGCCGGTTGGCGATCATGTTGGAGATCCGCTCCTCCCCCCACGGCGGGATCCACTGCACCTGCCGGATGCCCTCCAGGCTCCGCCGGCACAGGCCACCCACCTCCATGGAGATGAACCACTGGTTCGTGGCCCGGAAGAGGATGGGGTTCTTGCATCGCCAACAGTGGGGGTACGAATGCTGGAAATCCTCGGCGTGGAGCAGCCGGCCCTCCTTCCGCAGGTGGGCGATGATGGCGGCATTGGCGTCCCAGACGCTCATCCCGGCGAAGTGGGCCACCTCGGGCACGAAGCGGCCCATGTCGTCCACCGGGTTGTAGATCGGAAGAGTATGCTTGATCCCGGTGTCGTAGTCGTCGGCCCCGTGGCCGGGGGCCGTATGGACGCACCCGGTCCCTTGGTCCATGGTCACGTAGTCGGCGGTGAAGAGGGGCGAGGGCTGGTCCAGCCACGGGTGGCGGGCCACCAGGCCCTCCAGCCGGGCCCCCGGCCCGCGGAATACTACCTCCGGGTCCGCCAGGTTGCACTTCCGCGCGGTCTCGTCCATGAGCTTCCCGGCCGTGATGAAGTGCCGCCCGTTCGACCGGAAGACCACGTATTCCTCGGCGGGATGCACCACGATGGCCAGGTTCGCCGGCAGCGTCCAGGGGGTGGTGGTCCAGATCACCACCGAGAGCCGGGCCCCGGCCAGGGCGGGGTCCAGGGCCGCCGGGTCGGACGTCAGGGGAAACGCCACGTAGATGGAGGGGGAGGTGTGGTCGGCGTACTCCACCTCCGCCTCGGCCAGCGCCGTGAGACACGAGGCGCACCAGTGGACCGGCTTCAGCCCGCGGTACACGCCGCCCGTCGCAAAGAACTTCCCCAGCTCGCGGAGGATGTTGGCCTCGTAACGATACTCCATGGTGAGGTAGGGATGGTCCCAGTCCCCCAGAACGCCGAGGCGCTTGAACTCCTCCCGCTGGATGTCAATGAACTTCTGGGCGTAGGCGCGGCACATGCGGCGCTTCTCGGGGACGGGGATCTCGGCCGCCTTCGGCCCCAGCTCCTTGTCCACCTGATGCTCGATGGGCAGGCCGTGACAATCCCAGCCCGGCACGTAGACGGCATTGAAGCCCGACATGGACCGGGACTTCACCACCATGTCCTTGAGGATCTTGTTCAGGGCGTGGCCCATGTGGATGTGGCCGTTGGCGTACGGCGGGCCGTCGTGCAGGATCCACATTTCCCGGTCGGCCCGCGCTTCGCGGAGACGCTGGTACAGGCCCTCGGCCTCCCACTGGCGGAGGATCTGCGGCTCGCGCTCCGGGAGGTTGGCCCGCATGGGGAAGTCGGTCTTGGGAAGATTCAGCGTGGTCTTGTAGTCCATCTCGGGATCTGCCCTTTGCAGCAGGGGTCGGGGGCCAGGGGCTGGTGCAGAAACCGGCCCCAGACCCCCGGTTCCTGATCCCTGCTTCAAGAAAAAACGCCCCGGCCCGGGGCGTCATTCGCGTCGTCGCAGAAGAGCTCTGGAGGTGTGAACGTACCAGGGAATCAAACGCCTGTCAACACAAGCACCGCCGGTGCGGGGGCCGGGGATCGGGGGTTGGTCCCAAACGCTGGTCTCTGGTCCCCGACCCCTGACCCCCACCCCCTGGCCCCAGCGGGCCGCAGCCCGCTCACGCCGTCTGCACCACCACCACTCCCGCCAGGACCAGGGCGCCGCCCAGGATCTGGAGGGGGATCAGGGTCTCCCCCAGAAGGAAGTAGGCGACGCCGGCGGCGACCACGGGCTCCAGCATGCTGACGATGCTGGCCTGCGTCGGCGGGAGGAAGCGCAGGCCGCTGATGAACAAGCCGAAGGGCACCACGGTGCCGACGGTGGCGACCGCCAGGAACGCTCCCCACATCCCGAGGTCGAAGCCGTGGGCGAGAATCCGCCACGGAGGTATCACGACCGACCAGGCCACTCCGGCAGAGAGATAGGCGTACGTCAGGAGCGTCCAGGGGTCCAGCGTCCGGAGGGCCACCCTGCTGGCCAGGATATAAAACGCGAAGCCGCACGCCCCCCCGAGACCCGCCGCCACCCCCATCAGGTTCGGCCGGAACACCGCGGGGTCGTACACCCGCACCACCAGGGCGCAACCCACGAGCGCCAGCCCCATGGCCAGGATGACCCGCCCGCGAAGCCGCTGGCGCTGGACCAGGACCGTGTACAGGGCGACCAAGATGGGCGCCTGGTACTGGAGCAGGAGGGCCGTGGCCACACTGGTCAGGTGCAGGGACTGGAAGTAGAAAAAGTTGTTCAGGGCGAGCCCGACCACCCCCACCACGGCCGCGGCCCAGACATCCCGCCGTCCGATGCGGAGGCGGACAGGACACAACAGGCCCAACGCTGCGAACAGCGTGAGAGTCGCCAGATCCGCCCGGATCACCACCAGGATCAAGGGGTCCACCCCGCGGTCGCGGAACAAGAGCTTGGCCACCGTGGCCATGACGCCCCAGCAGATGGCCGCGCAGACCACCATCGCGTACCCGCGCCACCGGGAATCCTCGAGCACCCTTCCTCCTTGGCAACGAGGCAACTTGGCAATCTGGAACGACCGGCTTTCCTGATTGCCAGATCGCCGGACTGCCTGATTGCCGGACCGCCCGATCGCCGCACCCTAGCACAGGGGGTGCCGTGCCTCAAGCGCCGGAATCACGTGCAAAGAGCCAACCGGAGGGGGAATCGCCTTGACACGTCTCGCGACGCTTGGGTATAGTCCGCACGGATTGTGAATCCCCATGTAAGAAGATCATCCCGGCTCGCCTCGTGGTCGGGTATTCCGTCGGTCGCACCCCACGATCCGCGCTCTTCTCATCGCACACTCATGAGGGGGATTCGATGTCATGAAGCGCTATCTGCTCGCGCCGGGCCCCACCCCGATCCCGCCCGAGGTCCTGCAGGCCATGGCCCAGCCCATCATCCACCATCGAGCACCGGAGTACGAGGCCCTCTTCGCCGAGGTGCGCCGGGACCTGCGGCAGTTGTTCCAGTGCCAGAACGAGGTCCTGATGTTCGCCGCATCTGGCACCGGGGCCATGGAGGGGGCCGTGGTGAATACCCTCTCGCCCGGCGACCCGGTCGTGGTGGTCCGCGGGGGCAAGTTCGGGGAGCGCTGGGCCGAGATCTGTGAGGCCTACGGCGTTCGCGTCCTGCCCGTGGACGTCCCCTACGGGAAGAGCGTGGATCCGGCCGCCGTCTCCGCGGCCCTCCAGAGCCAGCCGGGCATCCAGGCCGTCTTCGCCACCCATAGCGAGACCTCTACCGGCGCGGTGCATGACATCCAGGCCCTCGCGGCCATCGTCCGGGAGACGCCCGCCCTCCTGGTGGTGGACGCCATCACCAGCCTGGGCGTGATGGACCTGCCCATGGACGCCTGGGGCGTGGACATCCTGGTCGCCGGTTCGCAGAAGGCCCTGATGCTGCCGCCCGGGCTGGCCTTCGCGGCCCTCTCGGACAGGGCCTGGGCGGCCGTCCCCGGCGCCCGCCTGCCCAAGTACTACTTCAATTTCGCCGCGGAGCGGAAGGCCATCGAGAAGAACCAGAGCGCCTACACGCCCGCGGTTTCCCTGGTCGTGGGCCTGCAGGAGTCCCTGCGCCTCATCCTGGCCGAGGGCCTCCCCAACGTCTTCGCCCGGCACGACCGCCTGGCGCGTGCCACGCGCGCCGGCGTCCAGGCCCTGGGGCTCACGCTGTTCGCGGAACACCCCGGCGCGGCCTGCACGGCGGTCAAGGCGCCGGCCGGCATTGACGGCGGGGCCATCGTCAAGGGCTTCCGGAAGCGGGGGATCACCATCGCCGGGGGCCAGGGCAGCATGAAGGGGAAGATCATCCGCATCGCCCACATGGGGTACGTGGACGGCTTCGACGTCCTGACCGCGCTGGGAGCCCTGGAGCTCACCCTGGCCGACCTGGGCTACCCGGTGAAGCTCGGCGAAGGCGTCCGCGCCGCCCAGCAGATCCTCCAGAAATAGATGGCAGTCGCGGGCAGGCCCGCGCTGCCCGACTCGCGGGGGGAATCGCATGACCAGTCAAGCTGACCTGCCCGTCTCCCGGATCCGCGTCCTGGTGACGGACAACCTGGCCCAGAAGGGCGTGGATCTGATCCGGCAGACGGCCGGCTTCGAGGTGGTGGCGCAGAACAAGCTCTCCCCTGAGGCGTTGAAGGACCTGTGCCGCGACGCGGACGCCCTCATCGTGCGCAGCGCCAGCCGGGTCACCGCCGACCTCTTGGCGGCGGCCCCGCGGCTCAAGGTTGTCGGCCGGGCCGGGGTCGGCGTGGACAACGTGGACGTCGAGGCGGCCACGGCCCGCGGCGTGGTGGTGATGAACACCCCCGGGGGCAACACCATCAGCGCCGCGGAGCACACCCTGTCCATGCTGATGAGCCTGGCCAAGCACATCCCCCAGGCCACCGCCTCGATGAAGAGCGGGAAGTGGGAGAAGGGCAAGTTCCTCAGCGTGGAGCTGTCGGGGAAGATCCTGGGGATCATCGGCCTCGGCCGCATCGGCAGCGAGGTGGCGCGGCGGGCCAGGGGCTTCAACATGCGGGTCCTGGCCTACGACCCCTTCATCAGCGCCGAGGCGGCTCAGGCGTTAGGGGTGGAGCTGGTGGATCTCCCCGAGCTGTACCCGCAGGCCGACTTCATCACGATCCACACGCCCCTCACGCCGGAGACCCGAAACCTGATCGCTGCGCCCACCATCGCCCAGCTGAAGGACGGGGTGCGGATCGTCAACTGCGCCCGCGGCGGCATCGTGAACGAGGCGGACCTGTACGCCGCCCTGGTGAGCGGGAAGGTGGCAGGCGCGGCCCTGGACGTCTTCGCCGAGGAGCCCACCACCGACAGCCCCCTCTTCGCGCTCCCCAACTTCATCTCCACGCCCCACCTCGGCGCCGCCAGCGAGGAGGCGCAGGAGGCGGTGGCGCTGGAGGTCGCCCAGCAGGTGATCGACTACCTGCAGAAGGGGATCATCCGGAACGCGGTGAACGCGCCGTCGGTCCCGCTGGAGGTGCTCCGCACTCTCCAGCCGTACCTGACGCTGGGGCAGAAGCTGGGGCGACTGGCCTCCCAGCTCTCCGAGGGACGCCTGAAGGAGATCCACCTGGGGTACCAGGGCGAGATCGCCTCGCTGGACTGCGTCCCGTTGACGGTGGCCACGGTGATGGGCGTCCTGGACCCCATCCACGACAGCGTGAACATGGTCAACGCCATGGCCATCACCAAGGGTCGCGGGATCCGGGTGATCGAGAGCAAGTCCACCGAGGCCACCGACTTCGCCAGCCTGGTCACCGTCACCCTGCAGACGGACAAGGGGAAGACCGAGACGGCGGGGACCCTCTTCAGCCGCCAGGACCCGCGGGTGGTGGACATCGACGGGTTCCGCCTGGAGGCGGTCCTGGACGGCTACCTCCTGATCTTCTCGAACCTGGACGTGCCCGGGGTCATCGGGCGAATGGGCACGCTCCTCGGCCAGAACAGCGTGAACATCGCCGGAATGCAGCTCGGGCGCGAGAAGCGCGGGGGGCGCGCCGTCTCCATCCTGAACGTGGACGACCCGATCCCGGCGCCGGTGCTGGACGAGATCCGGCGCATGCCGAACATCGTGTACGCCAAGCTCGTCCGCGTGTAAGGCCCAAACGGGGTTGACCTGCCATCAACCGCGAGCCGTGAGCCCATGATGCCCCGCACCGCCATCCCCAAAGGGGTCCGCGTCTTCACGCCGGAGGAGACCGCCCAGCTTCGGGCGATCCAGGCGAAGCTCTTGTCGGTCTTCCATCGCTGGGGCTTTCGGGAGATCATCACGCCCACCTTCGAATACCTGGAGGTCTTCGAGCAGCCCACGGGAGAGGACGCCGGCGACCAAGTCTTCAAGTTCGTGGACCGGCAGACCGGACGCCTGCTGGCCCTGCGGGTGGACATCACGCCCCAGGTCGCCCGTCTGGTGGCCACCACGCTGCGGCACGCGCCATTGCCCTTGCGCCTGGCCTACGCGGCGACCGTGTTTCGATACCACGAGCCCCGGGCCGGACGCCAGCGGGAGTTCGATCAGATCGGCGTGGAGCTGATCGGCCTGGATCCCCCAGAGGCGGACGCGGAGATGATCGCCATGGCCGTGGAGGGGTGCCAGGCGGTGGGCCTCCGCGCCTTTCAGATTGACGTGGGCCAGGTGGAGGTCGTGCGGGGCCTCCTGAACGCTCTCCAGCCGGCGCCGGCCCTGCGCCCGCGCCTCGTCTCCGCCATCCGGCGCAAGGACCCGCTGGAGCTGGACCTCCTCCTGCGGGAGATCCCGGGCGACCCCGGCCTCCGGGACGCCATCCGGGCGCTCCCCCAGTTGTACGGCGGGCGGGAGATCCTGGACCAGGCAGCGCGGCTCCACTTCCCGCCGGCCTCGCGGGTCGCTCTGGCCAACCTGGCCGAGGTCGTGGCGATCCTGGAGAACTACGGGCTGGCGGAGCACGTGATCCTGGACCTGGCGGAGACCCACGCCTTCGAGTATTACAGCGGCATCGTCTTCGGCGCCTTCGCCCGCGGCCTGGGTTACCAGTTGGCCAGCGGTGGTCGCTACGACCACCTCATCGGGCAGTTCGACTACCCGTGTCCCGCCACCGGGTTCAGCTTCGACCTGGATCGGGTCCTGGCCGCCCTGGCGGCGACCGACGCCTTGCCGCAGGTCTCCGGACCCGACATCCTCCTCATCGATTTCAGCCCGGACAAGCGCGCCGCGCACCGGCTGGCCCGTCTCCTGCGCGATCGCGGCCTGGCCGTGGCCCGCGACATCATCAAGCGGGATCTGGCCGGCTCCCTGGAGTATGCCCGGGCGTCGGCGATCCGGCGGGCCGTGATCCTGGGCTCCGCGGAGCAGCCGCCGGACACGGTCCTGATTCTCGACCTTGCCACCGAGACGCGGCGCAGCCTGCCCTTCGAGGCCTTCGTGCAGGCCGTCGGAGAGGGAGACTCCCCATGGCCAACGTAATCGTGGTTGGGGCCCAGTGGGGCGACGAGGGCAAGGGGCCAACCGAGGCGCCCCACGTCCAGCCGGTCATCCATCGCCCCTTCCGTATTGCTTTTCCAGCAGGGAGCCAGCATGGCTAACGTCATCGTCGTCGGCGCCCAGTGGGGCGACGAGGGCAAGGGGAAGGTCGTCGACATCCTCAGCGAGCGGTTCGACGTGGTCGCCCGCTACCAGGGCGGGAACAACGCCGGCCACACGGTCGTCGTCGGCGAGGAGAAGGTCGTCCTGCACCTGGTCCCCTCCGGCATCCTGCGCAAGGGCAAGGTCTGCGTCCTGGGCAACGGCGTGGTCATCGACCTCGGCGAATTGATTCACGAGATGGATCAGCTCGAGCGGCTGCACGTCCGCTTCGAGGACCAATTCTTCATCAGCCGGCGCGCCCACCTGGTCCTGCCCTACCACAAGGTGCTGGACGTGGCCCACGAGGAGCGCGCCGCCAGGAAGATCGGCACCACGGGCCGGGGGATCGGCCCGGCCTACGTGGACAAGATGGCCCGCATCGGGATCCGGATCGGCGACCTGCACCAGCCGGGCCTGTTCAAGGAGCGCCTCCAGCACAACCTCAAGGAGAAACGGGCCCAGTATCCGGAGAACCAGGCGCTGGCCTCGCTGGATGGCGACCAGATCTTCGCCGAGCATGTCCGGCACTACGAGCGAATTCGCGATTTCCTGGTAGATTCGGCCCAGATCCTCGACCGCCTGATCCGCGAGGGAAAACGGGTCCTGTTCGAGGGCGCGCAGGGCACGCTCCTGGACGTGGACCTGGGGACCTATCCCTACGTGACCTCGTCCAGCGCCACGGCCGGCGGGGCCTGCACGGGCACGGGCGTGAGCCCGACGCGCATTGACGGCGTCCTGGGAATCTGCAAGGCCTACACGACCCGCGTCGGCGAGGGACCGTTTCCCACGGAGCTCACCGACGCCACCGGGGAGCACCTCCGCACCCGCGGGCAGGAGTTCGGCGCCACCACGGGCCGGCCCCGCCGGACGGGATGGTTCGATGCCGTCGGCGTCCGCTACGCCGCCCGCGTGAACGGGCTGGACGTGCTGGCCCTGATGAAGCTGGACGTGCTGGACGAGCGCGACCCCATCCTGGTGTGCACCGGGTACCGGTACCGGAGCGAGGTGCTCACCGAGTTCCCCAACGAGACGGACATCCTGGCGGAATGCCAGCCGGTGTACGAGGCCCTCCCCGGCTGGCGCCAGAGCACGGTCGGCATCCTCGAGGAGGCCAAGTTGCCGCCCGCCTGCCAGGCCTACATCCGGCGCCTCGAGGACCTGGTGGGCGTCCCCTTCACCCTCGTCTCCACCGGCCCCCGCCGCGACGAGATCATCGTCCGCCCCAATGCGTTGTGGCAGGCCTGGGGCCTGGCCTGACCGTCCGCCGGCGGGGTTCGAGGTTCAACGTTCAAGGTTCAAGGTAGCCCGTCTCGCCCGCTATCCCCCCGGCAACTTGCAACCTCCTTGACAGGACGTATATATGGGAATAGCATCCCGAATATACGGACTTCCGGAGGAGAGCCATGGGAACGCGGCGCACAACGCTGACGACAATCCGACTTGACCTGAGACTTGCCGACAGGGCGAAACGCGCTCTCGGGGCGAAGAGCCGCACGGAGGCGGTGCATCGGGCACTGGAGGAGGTCGTCCACCTGGATCACTTCAAGCGGGTCATGCTCAAATACGGCGGGAAGCTCAAGTTTGAAGGCTACATCGATTAGATTTTTTGTCTTTGATACCTCTGTCCTCATCGACCACCTGCGGACCAACCGCTTCGCCGATGCCGTGCAACGCCTGGAAGGCGTGATCCGGTTTAGCGCTGTCGTCCTCGCCGAGCTTTACCGGGGCGCCCGCACCAGGACTGAGGTCCGGGTCATCAACGCGTGGGCGAGGCGACCGATTGTCCTCATCCCGACCCGCCAGATGTGGTTGTGGTCGGGGCGAATCCTCGCGCGGTTGGCGGAACAGCATCCGCTTGACCCAGAGTCACTTCGACGCCTCCACTTTGATCTCCTGATCGCGTTAAGCGCCCGAAGCATCGGAGCCACCGTCGTCACTACCGACCGAACACACTTCGAACTCCTGCAGGAGATGGTACCCTTCTCGCTTGTTGTGTGGTAGGCAGTTTCGCATCCCAGGCTATCATATCAGTCCGTTGTTGCCTGAGTTGACTTTCCCTGCTCGCCTCTCAGCGACGCGACGCTCGCAGGGGAGCCCGAGCCCATGCCCCGCCACTCCCGTCTCGATGCGCCAGGGACGCTGCACCACGTAATCATCCGCGGCCTAGAGCGCGGCGGCATGCCGGACGAGTGGACCTACGGACCCCCGTTCGGCGATCCCGCCCGTTGAACCCACGCGGCCGCCTCCCGGAACTGTCCTGAGCACCTTCGAGGTCGTCTCAAAATATGGGGAGAGGCTTGACTTTTCGGTCATAGTCGAATAATTATTCGACCATGTTCGATTCCTCATTCCGGCTTGGTTACCGCGAATGCCTCGACCTGCTCTGGAAGCGACTCTCCGAGCGCGCCCCAACGAGGATCCAGCTACTCACGGGACCGCGGCAGGTCGGCAAGACGACGCTGCTGCTCGAGATCGCACAGAGGCTGGGCGACGCGGCGCTCTACTTCGCGGCCGATGGGCCCGAAGCGTCGCTTCCGGGGGCCCGCGAACGGGCATGGGTGCGGGTGGCGGAAAAGGCCTCCCGCCGCAGGCCCTCCGTGTTCCTCATTGACGAAGTGCATCTGCTGCACGATTGGGCCGCCCACCTCAAGGGTGAATGGGATCGCATCGTCAGGAAGAAGAGCCCCGTCCACGTCGTCGCCACCGGCTCCTCCGCGCTCCGGGTGGGAAAGGGATCGCGCGAGAGCCTGGCCGGCCGTTTCGAGCGCCTCACCCTCACCCACTGGTCTGCGGCGTCAATTGGGAACGTGTTCGGCCTCGGCGCCGCAGACGCGGCCAACGCCGTGGTCCGCTGGGGGTCATATCCGGGGGCCTGGCGCCTCAGGGGGGACCGAGCGCGCTGGGCGGCCTATGTGCGCGATGCCATCGTGGAGCCGGCCATCGGTCGCGACATCCTCGCCCTTGCCTCCGTCAGGCGGCCCGCCCTCCTGCGGCAGGTGTTCGGTATCTGCGTCTCATCGCCGGCGCAGGTCGTATCTATGCAAAAGCTCCAGGGGCAATTGCACGACAGGGGCGCGCTTGAAACCATCGCACACTACCTCGGGCTCCTTGAGGAGGCGTATTTGATTGCGGCTGTCCCCAAATACGCGGCGAGCCCGCGGCGGATGCGATCATCCCCGCCGAAGATCATCGTGCTCAATAACGCGCTCATGGCGGCCTCCGACCCGCGCGGGGTCCCCGAACCCTCTGCGGACCCTGCGCGGTTCGGCGCCTGGGTGGAGAACGCCTGCCTGGCGTTCGCGTGGAACACGGGCCAGCAGGTGTCTTATTGGCGGGAGGAGCCGCACGAGGTGGACGGGATCACCGAGGGTTCGTGGGGCCGCTGGGCCATCGAGGTCAAGACCGGGAGGTATGATGCGGCGTCGCTACGGGGACTCTTGGAGTTCACCCGACGCCATCCGAAATTCACGCCGCTGATCGTCTGCGAGAAAGTGGGCCTTGCCAACGCGGACCGCATCGGCGTGCGGGCCATCGAATGGAGAGAGTTCCTTCTCTCCGGCCCGCCAACGGGGAGGACGTGACCAGGGAGGAGCCCAAGCGTTCCATCCTGAAATGAATGGGGGGCGTTCCTTTGACGGGGTGCCCTCCCTGGGTTATAATCCGCCCGTCGCCTTCCGCCTCACCCCTTCCGCCTCACGGCTCTTGGAGACCCGGTAGCTCAACTGGCAGAGTACCGGCCTTTTAAGCCGGGTGTTCTGGGTTCGACTCCCAGCCGGGTCACCAGCTCTTCCTCCCCGGGGAGCCTGACGTATGGACGCATTGGCCATACGCCGGCTGATTGCTCAAGGAAGGTACTCGTACTCGCGGCATGCCGAGAGAGAACGGCAAGCCGACATGATCTTTACCCACGAAATCGACGAGGCCCTTCGCAATGGAGAGAACATATCACCCGTGCCACTTTTGCGGTGGGCAGGTCGTGGAGCAGCGCGTCACCATGGACTACCGGTGGGGCGACGAGTTGCTGGCCGTGATCCGGAATGTGCCCGCTGGGGTATGCCAGACCTGTGGAGAGCAATACCTGAAGTCCGAAGTCGTACGGGAGCTCGAGAGGGCCGCCCACGCCCACGAGGCGCCATCGGAGGTGCTCCAGGTGCCCGTAAGGGAACTTAAGGTGGCATAGCGGGAATGGAAGATTCAGAGCGCGGCCCTCGCTGAATGCACGAGGCATTCGCGGGCAGCTCATGTAATACCGTGGACGGACCGATGCGAACCAGCAAGATTCTCTCCCTTTCGCTCCCGCCCGAGCTCGCCCGGGAGGCCGAGCGCCTTGCAAAGAGAGAGGGAAAGACCAAGAGCGAACTCTTCCGGGAGGCCCTCCGGCGATACATCCAGGAGCAACGCTGGATGGACCTCCGCCGGTATGGCGACCAGCAGGCGCGCAAACTCGGCGTCAGAGAGCCAGCGGTCGAGCGCCTTATCGAGGAGTATCGCAAGGGACGATAGTGCGGGTGGCACCTACCGCCATGGCAAGATCCTGTCCACGTACGCCCCCCGGAACTTATCCTTCTCCCTGCGGCGTGCCAACCCGCAAGACTCCTCGCGCCTAGCATCCGCCTGCGGGCCTACCCATCAGCGGATGGCAACTTTTCACTTTTAACGCAACGTTCTTATATTTCCCTTGAAGCCGCTTGGTCCGGGTGATATGTACTGTTCGAACGGAAGGGGACCAGCATGGAAGAGAATGGCATCGTCGAACTCACCCGGGACGAGATCGTTGAGATGATTGAGCGCGGGGCCAAGCACCGACTGAATATGTCCGCCCGCCAACTCGTCGAGGCCTACCGGTCGGGCCGTCTTGAGAACCCGGGGGCCGTGGCCGATCTCCTCGCGTTTGCCAGTCTCCTCCTCGAAAGCGACCCCCTCTTTGTCCCTGCCTGAGAGCGATGCCCTCCTTGCGGAAGTCCGCAGGTCGGGTAAGGCGGTGGCGCGGACCGGGCTTCGAATGATGCCGACGTCTCCACCGCCTCCCCTAAAATTCCGTACGGTGGGTTTTCCCCAGTACGGCTTCAAGGTCAGCCTGTCAGCGGGAGCCTGCCCGAGCGCCGGCCGGGTTAAGCGTGCTCCCCGCATGCCCCGGCCTGCACCCGGTTTGCTCCTGCCTTCGCGCACCCCCCGGCTACGGGATCCACGGTAACTCCGGTGCCTAGCCCCGAAGGGCAATCCGGAGGGATCTTCACCGCGGGATGCGCCGCTGACCCCAGGGGTCCTTGGCTCCGGTCCGAGTTATGCTGTCTCGGTCCATCATCGCTTACTACGACCCCATCCGTCCGTCTCGCAGGCACGGGGCGATTTCACGGGGTTGCCGCTTATACGCCCCGCCTTCGCTGTGCGGGAGCGCCGAGGCGACCCACGAGACGTTCCCTCCTTTCCCTGCCGTGCTGTCCCTGCGTGCCGCTGACCCTACGCCGGTGGGCTCGCCGCCCCCTCCCGTTGCCCTGGGGCGGGCGATGACAGGCTTCCTCGCGTTAGGACCGAGTCGCCCCCCACGTTCCCGCCTCTGCCAGCAATCCCCGGCGGGTTGCTTCTATCGGCGCTGCATCATTCGCTTTATGCTGCGGCCCGCAGGTTTGCCTCGCCCTCCTGGCTGGCTCCGACGCGGGGAGCTCACTGCCTCCCTTTGCCTTCTGAGGACTTTGTCACCCTCGCTTTTGTCCGCCTGCCTCACGGCACGCGGATGAGGGTCAGGCTAGATTGGTGAACGGGAAACCTCCAATCGTCCGGACTTTCACCGGACAAGTCACGGCAGGTAGTGAGGCTGCACCCTAACGGAAGCCTACAAAGCCGGTGGTCCTCCCGCGGCTGACGCCTTCCGGGAACTGACCCATCTGCTTCTGCTGCTCACCGTCCTCGCGCCGGAGGGCGGGGTTCGGTTGTTTTCTGGGCCGCGTGGCCGCCCTGAATTTGTTCTCGGGGGGTGGCGCGGGCGCCATGATCCCTTGCCGCTCACGGACGGGCGCTATCTCAGGCTCACGGTTCGCCTCTACGTCGCTCCTGTTGAAGAATTGAGCCGGCTCAAGGTGGCATCCTCCAGCTACCAGTACCAGTTGGACCGGGAAGGGGACCGCTGGGTATTCCGGTACGACTATCTCCGGAACCCGCCTGACCCCCATCCCTCAGCGCACGTACAGCTCCGCGGCAACCTGGTTGAGGACTGCCTGCCCGACGACACCTCACTCGAACGGGTTCATTTCCCCACCGCCCGGGTATCATTGGAAGCGGTCATCCGTCTCCTGGCCGACCAATTTGGTACCCCCTGCCACAGAGAGTCTGAGGTGTGGCAACCGGTCCTTGCCGAAACGGAGCGCGCCTTCCTCGAAATCGCCCACCAGCCACGTGGCGGTCCCGAGCGCTGAACCAGACTGCATCTTCTCGCGCACTTCTTGCTCCCAGGTCAGTAGCATCCAAGACAACGCTCTTGCAGATGTCCTGAAACATGCATCCCCTTTTCGCGTCGGCTTGTGGACCCCGACGACTCGACCACCCATACGTCCGAGGCTGCCTCTTCTTGGGAAGAGCGAGCCCCCCAAGGGGGGAAACAATTCCACTCCGTCAACAACGTCCTGCAATACGCAGATCCTCGTACATGGACAGCAGGCGTGCCAGGGGCGGGTCGGGCTTGGGCTTCAGCTTCCCCCCGGAAAGGTCTCGCCGCGCCAGGTCGTCAAGCCACCCCTGCAAGCAACGCAGGTCGTGCGCCGGGTCCTCCCCGAGCCTCACCTCCCACATCCTGGCGAGACTGCGGGCCTCCTCGTAGAGCAATTCAGCGAGACGGGGCTCTCGCTTCGCCAGCCGATTCCGGGTGAGGAAGAAGAGCCGCCGCCAGCCTTCGATGGGGAGGGTAGTCCACAGCCCCTCTTTGAGGCCCTTCACGAAAGGGCAGTCTGGCGGGGTGGCTGATAGCAGCTTGGGTCGCGGCATGCGCTCCTCCCGCAGAAGCACCCGAAGGGGTAACCCACGGCAGGCGGTCGGGAACGGCTCTTCGGGAGCGACCCAAGCCGTGGGCAGTATGCGACTACAATTTCAAGGCTGCTGGCGTGAGCGACCAACGAAGTGGCCTAATGCCTACTTCCCGTATTCTTAACCAATCCAAGCTCACGTGCCGATGCTTTGATGCTGGCTGGCCCCACTGTGAGCAACCTGCCTCCGCCCATTGCAAAGGAGATCCAGTAAAGCGCCTGGCAGATCCAATATGCCGGGCTCTGGAATTCCAAATCGCTGAGAAGGCTGGCCACCAAATGGGCACTCGCCTTGAACGAAATGACGGAAAGAACGGCCCCTGCCAGCCAGATCCCGAAATGCGTCAGGGCGACCTTCCTCCCGACGCGCCTGCGCACCATTCCTGCGACACTGACAATGAGGCTGACTAAGGACAGCCAAAAGCCAACAAAGGATAGCCCAGCGAGTCCGCCGAAAACGGGGGCGAAGAACCAAATTCTGAGCCAAGTCATCCACGGCACCTCCTGCATCACCAAATTGAGCCTACCGCGCTAGTGCCGTGGCCCGTCGTGGATTTGAGCGGTCATCAAATGCGCTTTCTAACTCGAACACCTGTCCGAGCGCAGTTGTGGCCGCGAATGCAATCTGCGGGGACATCCCCCGAAAGGTCAGGGTGAAAGCATTGTGCAGCGACCAGAGGGTCCGAGGCTGGAAGGCCGGGAGGGACGCCTCGAAGTAGTGGTGCAGGATTTCCTTGACAAAGCGGCTGGGGACGGTCCCGGTCTTCAACACGTCCAGGATGCGCTTGCGGGCCTCGTCGTCGGTTATCGCCGTATCCTTCAGTTTCGCAAGACCGTGCTTCAGGTTGACGAATCCTGCGGTAAACCGGTCCAGGGCCTTCTTGACTTCGCCGGCGAGGTTCACCTTGCCCGTGTGCCGTCGGTGCAGGGCGATCAGGTCTCCGCTGAAGACCAGGTTGTCACAGACGACCACCCGCATTCCGACGGCGATCTCCATGGAGAGGCGCTTGTTGTTCGAGTTCCGTAGCCCCAGGGCCGCGCAGCCATCCCCCTTCCTTCCATGCCGCAGGTCCATGACTCCGAAGAGCATGAGGCCACCCCGCATCACGGCGAAGTCTTCGCGCTGAATCTCGATCTTCCGTGCCCGGAGGGCCGCGACAATGTGGCCCACAAACTCGGCATGGGGCACGGGAGCAAACGTCTTCGTAGGGGGTGGGGTGGGCAGAGACGCGAGTTCGGCGCGAGTGACGTAGGCGGTGCCACGACGAATGTCGGTCAGGAGGAGTGCCCCGGGGGTGCCCATAGCAGCCTCCTTTTAGCGGGCCAGCTTGCTGGTGGCGGAGCAGAACTCAAATCCCGAGGGTGGCGCTTTCCCGTCGCGAACGGTAGGCCGGGGTGGGTGTCCAGCCTAAATGTGCACGGTTGAGACAGCAACCCATTGAAAACTATGGGCTTGATGGCCCGAGAACAGCGTTTCAGATGACACTTGACAAGGTGAACGCCAGTGGCATATCCTCCATCTCGGAATTGCCCCGGACCCGATCTGTCCCCTGTGTGGGGTGCGTGCCGAAAGGCTAGGGTTCGGGGTTCTTATTTTTGGGCCAGAACTGCACGTACATCTCTCGGTGGGCGATCCGTCCCCGAAAATCCTTTTGCCCTTTCCTTCGCTTCCCCTTGAAAGACCGGGCCACCGCTCCGCACACCATATCCGCAAGCTGGATCAGATTGTTCCTCGCTGAGTCCTGCAGCTTGACCTTTCGAATCCGCGGGGGCTGTGCCTCCGGCTCGTTGACCTTCCGGCTGAGGTAGCTTCTCAGTTGGCGCTTAAACTCTCGACTTCCCGAGCCATCGAAAACCACGATGGCATCCGTGAGGTGTTGTTTCGCGTTCTGAAAGACCAGGCTGGCGGCATACTTGTAGAATGACTCCTTGACCTTGAAGCCAGGCCCGTAGAGCTTGGCCTTGTTGATCACGATGGCGAAGTAGAAGAAGCTATAGCGAACGATGGCGTCAAAGAACGCCTCCTTGATCCGCTCCGGCGTCTCATTGAAGTGGAATTCGAAATCCGCTGGAAGCCCCAACTCTCTTCGAAGGAGGCTGATCCGCGTGTCGGCAGCTTCGGCCTCGTCGTGGTCCTCGAAGAGGACGAGGGTGACAATGAAATACCGGCTTGCTCCCTTCTCAAGCTTCAGTCCGGTATCCCCTGCCTCGTCCACGAAAACGATCATGAGTCCTGCCTGACTCTTCCTGCCTCCAGTATGTCCAAGAACAGCAAGGCCCCGGGAGCACGGCGGGCAGCCGAACCCAGGGCCTCGCGTACCGAAAGGCCGGAGCCTCCCGGAGCTTGTTCACTTGTGCGCCCGCCGTGCTGCAACGCGCTCAGTGAAGCAGATAGGTCAGCGTGTTGTCAAAGGAAAACTGGCCCTCTGCGCGGGGTGGTTTCTGGAACTTTTGAAAATTTTGGAGGAGACGTCCGTGCGAGGGGACCCTACCGGCCTTCGGTTCCACCCCCCCGGTCCTCCGGGGCCTCCCCCCCCTCCCCTGAGCCTCACCATGCAACATCGGCCGTGCCCCTCGCCTCGGCCCAAGCCCTGCCCTCGGTGCGGACCCGTCTTGCTGGTGTCACTTCTGGTGTCACCTCTGGTGTCACTTCGGAGGCAAACTCCAGCAACGTCAGTCCAACTCCGTTCGCTATCGCGTTCGCGCTAACCCCTTGACAATACCCACTCTATCACAGTTTATCACACGCGGTCACTCTCCGGCGAGGTCCCGTCAGAGGGCACTTTTAAGCCGGGTGTTCTGGGTTCGACTCCCAGCCGGGTCACCACGTACCCCCATGGCGCGCATACGCCACCTTCGGCTGGCATTACCTTCTTGCGTGCCCACGGCGATGGAAGACTGCCTTGGGCAGAGAGCCTGGGGAATAGCGGGAGGTATTTACGTCGATCCACAAAGGGGGGGGAATCCACATGACGAAGGCGATGTCTCGGGGCCTGTCTGCATCGGTATGGCGCTCGCTCCTCTTCTCTGTCGCATTCTCGTTGGCCGTGGGTGGCCCGCAGTGGACCGGAGGTGATGTCGCCCAGGGCGCGGCCTGCCCGGATTCGATTCGGGTCGGCTGGGTGTTCCCCATGACCGGCCGGGAGGGGCGCCCGGGCACCTACCAAGTCGAAGGGATCAAGCTGGCGATGGAACACATCAATGCCAAGGGGGGCGTGAATGTCAAGGCGTGCGGCAAGCGCCTGCCCTTCAAAGAGATCGTGTACGACGACCAATCCGACCAGGCCCGGTCGGTCCAGCTCGCGGAACGCACGATGTCGTCGGACAGCGTGGTCGCCGTGCTCGGCGCCTACTCAACCGTCCTGGGCCAGGCCCAGTCGGTCGTGGCCGACCGGTACCAGGTCCCCTGGCTCACGCCCGGCGCGGCGGCCAGCACGATCTTCAGCCAGGGCAGGCAGTGGATCTTCGGCACCCTCACGCCCGTGGATGTGCTCGGCTACACCACGATGAAGTTTCTGGGCACCCTGGTGGATCAGGGCAAGCTGGACAAAGGGTTGAAGATCGCCATCGCCGTCGAGAACACGGATCACGGCAAAGACTACATCGAGGGCGTGAATCGCTGGATCAAGGAGCATGCCGGTTACTTCACCGTCGTGTTCAACGAGTCCTTCCAGCTCGGCGGCACGGACTTCTCCGGCATCCTCCAGCGCGTGAAGGCCGCCAGCGCGGACATCTTCCTCTCCGACGCGCACCTGCAGGACTACATCACCATGCACCGGCAGTACACGCAACTGGGCCTCTACCACCGGATGGTCAGCTACGGCGCCCGCGGCCCGGAGGAGCCGGCCCGGAAGGCCCTGGGGAGCGCCGCAGACTATATCTTCGCCGGGACTTGGTGGGAGTAAAAAGGTACTAAAAAGGTACCGGACACCATTTGGCTCCTAACCCCTTGATTCTGCGAGAGGCTAAATTCACTTTTCGGCTGGCGCATGAACGCGCGGGGCCCTGGGCACTGAACATCGCGATGCGAAGGGGGATTAAAGGCCGCGATGGCCTTGTGTGCTCGGTAGGTAATGGTGTGGGCGAGCACTCCCGTGAACCGGGGATATTGTCGGAAGGCTCGGGCGGGAGCGTATCGAAGGCGGTCTTGCGTGTCAACAGCAAAGCCGGCCGTGAGAGGGGGACGCTGCTCGAAAAGTCAAAAGTTCTCTCTCGCTCCCACCACGAATCCTCGATCTCGCCCTGGTAGGTCCACCCGAGGGTGAGTCTCCGATTGGCTGCCGAGTCCCCAATAACGCGCCTTCGACTCTGCCTACCTCACCAGCAGCCGAATGCACTGGATAAGGGATGGCAGACTTTGCATTCGTAATGCAACGTTCTACAGACCAAATGTCGAAGACTCAACTCACGCGGCCACCAAGTTCGCCACGCGTATGCTCAAGGCCTCAGCCACACGCTCCAAAGTGTCGAGGGACGGCACGTGCCTGCCGGTCTCCAGGCGGGAGAGATTGGGCGGCTGCATACCCACCCGCCGGGCAAGTTCCTTCAGGCTCCACCCGCGCGCATCACGTTCGTGGCGGATCCGGGCTCCGA
>Ga0155960_1195_pt2 | contig 21519 bp, 14 predicted proteins | sample RifCSPlowO2_02_FD_107614 | JGI IMG/M metagenome (GOLD analysis project Ga0155960, IMG submission 107614) | candidate division NC10 bacterium RIFCSPLOWO2_02_FULL_66_22
GGCAGGATCACTTTAACCACAGATTACGCAGATTACGCAGATTTGGCAGGGTCGAATGCGTGAATGGTCAGGGAACGAGGCTGAGTACTGATTGCAGTCGCCTACCATACAAGACCCATCCCAGGAGTAATCTTGGCGTTCTTGGCGGTTCAAGAGCACTGGCGGGGCTAAACGTTCGAGGCGCGACGCTGTCCAATGGGTATGGGGGCGATGCTGCCCCGAGGAGGTGAGACCATGAAGATCATGCGGACTCTTGCCCTGGTCGGCTTCGTCGCCGCCGTCCCACCGGCGCAGGTCTGGTCCCAGGCGGGGCCACCGGCCGCGCCGCCATCCCAGGAGCGACCCATGAAGCGGGAGCTCCCGCCGGAGGCCAAGGCCATGATGGAGCGACAGCGGGAGGAGATGCGTGCGCTCCGGGAGAAGCACCACCAGGAGCGTCAAGCGCTCCGGCAGAAGCTGATGCAGGAGCGAAAGGAGCGCGGCCTGCCGGGTGGCCCGCCGGAAAAGAAGTCGTAGTAGGCTGGCGATTTATCGCAGGCCCCTGGGCGACCTTCGCCGCCGCGATGTGACCTGCGTCAGGCCTTGGCCCGGATTTCGACGTGGGCCATCGCCTCGACGACCTTGACCAGGGCGGCGACGTCCAGGTCGCCGTAGCCGGCGGTCATGGCGGCGCGATACATCTCCCGTGCGACGCTCGCGATCGGCAGGGGAACCTGGAGGTCCCGCGCCAGCTCGGCGACCAGGCGCAGATCCTTGTCCATCAGCCGCAGAGCGAAGCCGACATTCTCGAAGCTCCGGGCGAAGATGGTGGGCCCGCGGCTCTCCATCATGCCGGTCTTGGCCCCGCCAGCCGACGTGACCTCGGAGACCTGCTGAGGGTCCAGACCCGCCTTCACGGCCAGGGCCAGCCCCTCGCAGATCACCTGCAGGACCGTCGCGCCGATCAGGTTGTTGATCAGCTTCATCGTGTGTCCGGCGCCGTTCGGCCCGACGTGGATGATCCGCTTCCCCATGGCCTGGAAGATCTCCCGGCATCGCTCGAACACCTCGCGCTTGCCTCCCACCATGATCCCGAGCGTGCCATCCGCCGCGTTCACCGGCTGGCCCGTCACCGGGGCGTCGAGCATCTCGATGCCCAGGCCGTGGAGCTCCGCCGCCAGGGCCTTCGAGGCCGTCGGCGAGATCGTGCTCATGTCTACGTAGGTCATCCCACGGCGCAGGCCTTCCCGCAGGCCGTCCGCCCCCCGAACCACCTGCTCCACATCCGGGGTGTCCGGCAGCATGCTGATGACCACGTCGCTGGCTGCCGCCACCTCTCGGGGAGAGACCGCTATCTGGGCGCCCGCCTCTTTCAGCTCCTCTGCCTTCCGGGCATTCCGGTCGTGCACGGTCAGGCTGAACCCCGCCCGCAGCAGGCAACGCGACATCCGGCTGCCCATGGTCCCTACGCCGATGAATCCCACCCGCGGCTTCGCCATGATTCCGCTCCTCTCCGCTGAATGACCAATGACCAATTCATAATGACCATTCGCTCATGACCAGTTTCCGAAACTAATCGACTGATCTACGAAACCACAGATCCACCTATCCCCCAATCCCCAACCCCTAATCTCCAACTCCCAGCCCCTAGCCCCCAATCCCCAACCCCCATCCTCTATCCCCCGTCCCCGGTCAGCTCAACTGATACTGCAGTTGATGCAACCGATAGTAGATGCCCTGCCTAGCCAGGAGCTCCTCGTGCGTGCCTTGCTCGCGGATGCGGCCCTTGTGGATGACCAGGATCCGGTCCACGAACTGGATCGTGGAGAGGCGGTGCGCCACGATGATGGCCGTCCGGTCCTGCAGCAGGACGCGCAGGGCGTCCTGGATCAGCAGCTCGGTCTCGGTGTCCACCGAGCTGGTGGCCTCGTCCAGGATCAGGATGGTGGGGTCAAACGCCAGGGCCCTGGCGAAGGAGAGGAGCTGTCGCTCGCCCTGGGACAGCGTGGAGCCTCGCTCCTGCACTTCCTCCTGGTACCGGCGGGGGAGGCGTTCGATGAACCGGCTGGCGTGCACGCGACGGGCGGCCTCCTGGATCTGCTCAGGGGTGATCCATGGGCTGCCCAGGGTGATGTTCTCGCCGATGGTTCCCGAGAACAGAAACACGTCCTGCAGGACGGTGCCGATGTGTTTCCGAAGGGCGGTCTTGTCCCACTCCCGGATGTCCAGGCCATCCACCAGGATCCGCCCGCGCTCTACGTCGTAGAACCGGCACAGGGCCGAGATGATGGACGTCTTGCCGTGGCCCGTGGGGCCCACCAGGGCGATCTTCTCCCCGGGCTCTACCCGGAAGGAGATACCGCGCAGGACCGGCTCGCCCGGGAGGTAGGACAGCCAGACGTCCTCGAACTCGATGGCCCCCCGCGCCACGCGGGGCTGCCGGGGCATGGACGGCGCCGTGACCTTCGCGGGCTCGTCCAGGAGGCGGAAGATCCGCTCGCTGCTGGCCATGGCGGCCTGGAAGATGTTGTACTTCTCCGCCAGGTCGCGGATGGGCTGGAACATCCGCTGCACGTACTGGATGAACGCCACCACCACGCCCGTGTGCACCGCCCCGTCCAGGATCATGCCGCCGCCCCGCCACAGAATAAGGCCGACGGTCATGGCGCTGCAGACTTCCACCAGGGGGAAGAAGATCGCGTTGTAGTGGATGCTCTTGAGCAGGGCATCCCGGTTCTGGGTGTTGATGTCCTTGAACTTCAGGTAATTCCGCCGCTCCTGGCCGAAGGCCTGGACCGTGGCCATGCCGGAGATGTTCTCGTTGAGGTAGGCATTCAGGCGCGAGAGGATGCGCCGGCTCTCGCGGTAGTTCTCTCGCGCTCTGGCGCGATACACGTTCGTCGCCAGGATCATCACCGGCAGCAGGGCGATCCCCACGAGGCCCAGGCGCCACTCCAGGAGCAGCATGGCCACGCCGATCCCGGCGATCATCAGGGTGTCACCCAGGAAGGCCACCACGCCGGAACTCAGCAGCTCGTTCAGGTTCTCGACGTCGTTGATGACGCGGGTCATGAGGCGGCCCACGGGGTTCCGGTCGAAGAAGGCCAGGTCGTGTCCCTGGAGGTGCCCGAACAGCCGCTGGCGGATGTCGTGCATCACCCGCTGGCCGACGTACTGGGTGGTATAGGAGTGGGCGAAATGAAAGAGGAAGCTCAGGACGACGGCGCCCACGTAGAGGAGGGCCACCCGGTCCAGGCCGGCCAGGTCCTTGGCGGCGATGTGCTCGTCAATGGCGACCTTGACCAGATAGGGTCCCAGGAGCTGGGCGCCCGTGTACCCGGCGAGGAACAGGATGGCCAGGAGGACCAGAAACCCGTACGGCCGAAGGTAGGTGAGCAGGCGCAGGACCAGCCGGGCGTCGTACGCCTTGCCCAGCACTTCATCGTCGATGTGAACGTTCGGCCCGTGCATGGTTATCGGCGTCCGGAAAAGGCAAACCGCCAAGGCGCCAAGGACGCGAAGGTCGGGGCGAACCAATGGTGCCTAGCCTTGGAGATTCCAAGAGTCCCCTGAATCTCGTCTTGCCTTCTCAGGTTGGTGGACAGGGACATCGTCTCCATGGGGCTCTTGGCGTCTTGGCGGTGAGTCGTTTTCGCTTGAGCGTTACCCGTTGTCCCGCTCGGCCAGGGCCTCCAGCTCGCTGGCCAGGAGCTGCCTCTGGTACAGACGGTGGTAGTGGCCTTCGCGGGCCAAGAGCTCCTGATGGGTGCCGCGCTCCGCGATGTGGCCGTCCTTCAGGTACACGATCTGATCCGCGTCCTTCAGCGTGGAGATCCGGTGGGAGATGAGGATCGTCGTCCGCCCCTCCATGGCGGCCTTCAGCTCGCTGAGGATGCGCTCCTCGGTCTGGACGTCCACGCTGGAGAAGGCGTCGTCCAGGATCAGGATGGGCGGGTTCTTGATCAGGGCGCGGGCCAGGGCCGTCCGCTGCTTCTGGCCGCCGGAGAGGCGCACGCCCCGCTCCCCCAGGAGGGTGTCGAACCGGTCGGCGAACTCCTGGATGCTGGGCAAAAGCGCCGCGACCCGCGCGGCCTCCTCCAGGTCCTCGACGGTGGCGTCCTGGCGGCCGAACAGGATGTTCTCGCGGATGGTCTCGGAGAAGAGGAAGATGTCCTGCGAGACGAGGCCGATGGAGGCCTTGAGGGTGGACAGCGGGATGGTCCGGATGTCGCGCCCGTCCAGGAACAGGGTGCCCTCGGGCGCCTCGAACAGGCGGGGGATCAGGTTGACGAAGGTGCTCTTGCCCGCGCCCACCTCGCCGACGATGGCGCAGCGGCTGCCGGCCGGGATCGTGAGCGAGACGTCCCGCAGGACCCAGCGGCCCTCGAGGCCGTAGCGGAACGACAGGCCGCGGAACTCGATATCCCCGCGGAGGCGCCTGGGCCTTCCGTCCTCCCGCGTGAGGTACCCGGGGGCGACGGGCGTCTCCAGAATCTCTACCAGCCGGGCGAGGGCGGAGGTTCCCCGCTGGTACAGGTTCACGACGTACCCGATGGCCATCACCGGCCAGGTCAACATGGCGAGGTAGCCGTTGAACTGGACGAACTGGCCGATGGTGAGCTGTCCCGTGAGCACGCGCCGCCCACCCAGCCAGAGGACGATGGCGGCCGCCAGCCCGGAGAAGACGGCCATGAGCGGCCAGAGGAGGCCGCTGAGGCGGGCCGTGACCAGGTTCTTCCGCATGTACTCGGCGGAGAGATCGGTGAACCGGCGGAGCTGGTTCGCCTCCTGCGCGTGGGCCTGGACGACGCGAATGCCGGCCAAATTCTCCTGGACGAAGATGCTCACGCGTCCCAGGAACTGCTGCACCTCGCGGTAGCCCCGGTGGATGCGGTTGCCGAAGCCCAGCACCAGGAGCGTGATGCCCGGCAGCGAGAGGAGTGACCAGAGGGTGAGCCACGGGTCAATCCCGATCATCAGGGGCAGCGCCGCGAGGATGAGGAGCGCGCCGTCCAGGGCCGCCACGGCGCCGATCCCCAGCATCTCGCGGACCGACGCCAGGTCGTTGGTCAGGCGGGACATCAGGTCGCCGGTCTTCGTATGCTGGAAGTACGAGAGCGGCAGGCGCTGGAGGTGCGCGAACAGGGCGTTGCGGAGGTCCCACTCGATGTTCCGGGAGAAGCCGAAGACGTTGGTCCGCCAGTAGAACCGGAAGACCCCCTGGCAGACCGCGGCCAGGACGATCAGGGCGGGATAGCGGAGGAGACTCCAGCCCTGGTCCCGGGCCACCGTCAGGCCATCCAGGGCCAGGCGGGTGAACCACGGGATCAAGAGGTGCACGGCATCCGTGCCCAGCAGGGCCAGGATGCCCAAAAAGAAAAGCCGGCGATGCCGGCGGAGGAATGGCCGGACGTGCTGCAGGAGCCTGGCGATGGCGTGCCTCACAGGAAAAGGGAATCCGGGGGCGACGGGCGAATTATTCTGCTATGCGATGGGAGAGTTTGCAAGCGCTTCGTGCCGGCGCCGGATCGGGCCGACTCAGTGGATGGCACACCCCACTCCGAGCCCGTGGGTGATGGCGTCGGCGATCCCTGTGACCAGGATCGTCTTGAAGCCATCAATGACGGGGCTTCGCCGTGGACTTCAGGATTCCGTCCTCACCGGATTGCTTCCGGCTGACGGCCGGTCCGCGGTGAGTTCCCGAATGACCCGCAGGATTTCCTCCAGCGGAAACGGCTTGCCCAGCACCCGATCCACCAGTCCCCGTTCGCTGGCCTCCTTCACCACCTGATCCCCCCAGCCGGTCATCAGGACGATCGGCAGGCCGGGGAGACGGCTCTTGATGGCACGGGCGACGTCCCACCCGCTCACTTCCGGCATCACAAGGTCGGTCAACACCAGGTCAACCGGACTCTCGGCCAGGTGAGCCAGGCCGGCGCCGCCTCCGTCGGCCTCAGTGACGTGATGCCCAACGGTCCGGAGGAGGTCGCTGAGCGACTCCCGAACCCACGGATCGTCGTCGATTAACAGGATGCGCCGCGGGCCGGCAAGGGTCGCGCTGGCTTCCTGCCTCGCAACCACTGGCCCAAGGGCAACCTGGAACTGGAGCGTAACAGAGCTTCCCCGCCCTGGAGCCGAGGCGACCCGAGCGTGGCCGCCGTGTCGCTCCATGATCCCATACACCACGGCGAGCCCCAGGCCAGTCCCGTGGACCCCCTTGGTGGTGAAGAAGGGTTCGAAGATCCGACGGCGGATCTCCTCTGACATCCCGATGCCCGTATCAGTCACGGTGAGTTCGACCCATTCTACTCCAGGCAATTGGGCAATTGGGCGATCTGGCAATTGGGCAGCTCCGGATTCCAGACTGCCGGATTGCCGGGTTGCCAGATCGCCAGTTCTTCCCGGGAGGGCCCGGGCACTCAGGGTCAGGACGCCCCCTTGCGGCATCGCGTCCACCGCGTTGAGGATCAGGTTGGTCACGGCCTCCCGCACTTCGGGGGCATTCCCCAGGATGTGCGGGACCCCATCCAGCGCGGTCCGGACCTCGATCACGCGCCCCTGGCGTTGGGGCTCGTCGCGCCAGCGCGGGCGGGTCATCTCCAGGGTCTCCTGCACCGCCCGGGCGAGATCGGTCGGGACCAGGGGACTCCGCGCCCGCTGGCGTGCGAAGTCCTGGAGCCGGCGGACGACGTGTGCGCCGTCAGTAACGGCGGTCTCCAGCGTCTTGAGCGTCTCGCGGGTCTCCGGGTCCGAGACCCGGAACCGGAGCAGTTCCACCCGAGCGAGAACAGCCGCCAGAATGTTGTTCAGGTCATGAGCGATGCCGGCTGCCATCTGGCCCAGGGCGCGGAGCTTCTCCGACCGGATCAACTCATCCTGCGCCTGCTGCAAGTCGCGGTAGGACTTGTTCAGCTCGGAGAACAACTGCGCGTTCTGGATGGCGATGGCCGCCTGGTCGGCGAAACTCGTGAGGAGCGCGAGGTGGGCCTGGGTGAAGGCCGCCCCGGGCTGGGTGGCGTGCGAGGTGAGGACACCCAGGAACCGATCGCGGTAGAGCAGAGGAACGCCAATCACCGCGACCAGCTCTGTCATCCCGGGAACCCGGCGGGGGAAGTTCTGGTAGTCATTCACGATGAGCGACGCCCTGGTCTCGGCCACAATTCCATTGACACCTTCGCCCAAGCGGAACTCCTGCGTCCTGACGTGTTCGGCCTCGCTCCCGTAGGCCGCGCCGAGTCGGAGAGTGCGGGCCTCCTCGTCCCAGAGGACGACCTGCGCATGCGGGGTGCCCAGCAGTTCCGTCGTCTTCACCGAGATCAGATGGAGGACCTCCGAGGGATCCAGCGAGGTGGTGAGGCTGTGGGCGATCTCGTAGAGGCTCCGGGCCTCGCGGGCGGCCCGCTCGGTCGCCTCGAGGAGGCGGGCGTTCTCGATGGCGATGGCGGCCTGGGCGGCGAACAGGCTGAGCGTGTTCCGATCCAGCTCGGTGAAGTGCCTCCCCACGCCCTGATTGTCCACGGTGATCGCCCCGAGCAATCGATCGTGATACAGGAGGGGCTCTGCCAGGACGGCGGTGATCTCGGTGCGCTCCACGAAGAGGGGGTGCGCGTATGTGGAGGTCCGATAGTCGTTCAGCATCAGCCCCTCCCGCCGCTGGGCGACGGTCCCCGCGACCCCCTCGCCGAGGCGGAGGCGCACGTCCTCCAGCCACTCCCCGTGCAGGTGCCAGGCCTCGGGGACGAGGCATTCGGCCGTCTCGTCCCACAGCCAGACCACGCCCGAGACGGCCCCCACCAGCTCCGCCGCCCGGCGGTTGATGAGCCTCAGGAGGGTCGTGAGATCCAGCTCCCGGGTGATCTCCTCCGTCACCGTGCGGACCGCTTCAAGCTGTCGCGTCCGATCGGCCAGCGCCTCCGCGGCCCGCTTGCGCTCGGTGATATCCACGTACATCCCATGGGTGCCGGAGACGCGGCCTTCTTCGTTCCCCTTGGGTACCGCCTGCAACAAGGTCTCGATGACCCGGCCATCGCAGGTGACGAGCTGACGCTCTTCGGTAACGAACTCGCCCCTCAACGCCTGCTGGTATCCGCCCCCCTGCAGGAGTTGGCGGCGCGACCCCGGGGTGTAGAAGTCGGCCAGCGGGCGCCCCAGAACCTCGGCACGGCGATACCCCAGGGTGTGCAAGAACAGTGCATTGCAGTCGAGGATGATGGGTTCGCCCTCTCGATCCCCGGTGATGACGTACATCACCGGTGCCTGCTCGAACAGGTCCCGATAGCGTTCTTGGGTGAGCCGGAGCGCTTCCTCCGCTCGTTGGCGCTCGGTGAGTTCGAGCCGGATGGCGTCGTACAGCTGGTCGTTCTCGATGGCGATGGCCGCGTGGGCGGCGAAGAGGGCAAGCGTTTCGCGATCCTGGGGGGTGAACGGCCGGCCGGTCGCCTCGTTGGTCAACGTGATCACGCCGAGGAGTCGATCGCGATACAGCAGCGGCTCGGCAATGACTGCCGTGACCCTGGTCCGTTCGAGGAACGAGGGATGCGTGTAGGGCGACGTCCGGTAGTCGTTGACGATCATGCCCTCCCGCCGTTGCGCGACGGTCCCCGCGACCCCCTCGCCGAGGCGGAGGCGCACCTCCTTCACCCAGTCCCCGCGACCGTGCCAGGCCTGCGGGACGAGGAGCTGGGCCTCCTCAACCCACAGCAGGACGGTGCCGGAACTCACCCCGAGGAGGTCCGCCGCCCGCCGGGTGATGAGTCCCAGGAGAGTTGTGAGATCCAGCTCCCGGGTGATCTCCCCACTCAGCGCCCGCACCACTTCCAGCTGTTTCCGCCGCTCCTGCTCCTGGTGAAAGGGCCGCGCGTTTTCCAGCGCCAGGGCGGCCTGCGTGGCGAATGCGGCGAGGAAGGCGATCTCGTCTCCCGGGTAGGTCCGCGGCGCGGGACTGCTGAAGACGAGGACCCCGAAGAGTCGATCCGCCAGCTTCACCGGGAGTCCAAGGTAGGAGATGTGGCTACCCTGTGTGGCGGGTGCGGGACTCCGGAAGCGGGGGTCTTCGCGGATATCGGCCACGACGAGCGGGTCGCCGGTAGCGGCGACCTCCCTTGCGAATTGCTCCGCCACCGAGATGCCAGGGGTCGCATTTTCCTCCGCCGGCAGCCCCACGCCCATCCGGCAGCGGAGCACCGGCGGATCATCTTCCAGGAGAAACAGCCTGACCGCGGCGCTGCCGGCAATGGTGGCCGCCTGGTGGACGATCGCTTCAAGGAGGACTTGCTTCCGCAAGGCCGCCAGCTCTGCCAGGAGTTCGGCTTCGGTGGGCCTATCCATTCCCTGGTCCTGTTGCCACAGCGCGGGAGGTGAAATTTCGTGCTGGGGTGGAATGGAAGTCTCGGTGCCGCTGGCGGGACTGTCATGAGATGCCTGCACGCGGGCGACCGACCGGACCTCTCGCTGCCGAGAATTCGCTTGCACACGCTCATCGAGAGACGGGGAGGAGGCTTCTGACTCTGCACACGGATCCAGGCACTGCTGAGACCGGAGAGGGACGAAAGGTTCCGGATGTCCCCCTCGCTCGGGCAGTGTTAGCCCGGATCATTCGCGAACATGTTCGCGAATGATCGCGGGGAATGACCAAATCCCAATCCGCCGCGGGCGGAATGACCAATTGCGGATGGGAGTTCCGTGAAGCCCCTTGACGGCGCGCTGTGCGCGCCCACCATCATTGGTCATTGGAAATTGGTCATTTGATCCAAAGAATTCACGGGTCCGTTCGTGAATAATGCGGGTGAGCGAGCCTTGGCACGCGTGGCGCCTCGGCGGTTCGACTGTGCCGGCCGGCTTCAGTGGATGGCGAAGGCCACGCCCAGCCCGTAGGTGACGGCGCCGGCGATCACCGCGACCATCGTCATCTCCAGCCCGCTGATCCACCAGGGACGCGTGGTCACCAGGCTCTTGGCCAGGCCCACGCCGAAGTGGGCCAGGATGCTCAGGACCGCGGCCCAGATGACCGCGGGGGTCCCACGGCTGAAAAAGAACGGGATCACAGGGATGATGCCGCCGACCGCCGTGGACGTGGTCGCCGACAGACAGGCCTTCCACTGGTTGGGGAAGGTCGTTTCGGAGAGCCCCAGTTCCTCCTGGACGAGCGTCTTCAAAAAGTGGTCCGGTTTTTCCTGGATGCGGGCGACCAGGGTCCGCGCCTCTTCCTCCGTGAAGCCCTTGAGCTGGTAGAAGAGCTCCAACTCCTGCCGCTCCTCTTCGGGGTTCTCCTCGATCTCCGCCTTCTCCCGGGCGATCTCCCCCTCGTACACCTCGCGCTGGGACTTGGCCGCCAGGTAGGCGCTGGAGCCCATGGACAGGGCGCTGGCCAGCATGCCCGCCAGGCCGGTGATGAGGACGATGTCGCTCCCTCCCGTGTACCCCGCCATCCCCGAGACGATGCCGAAGACGGCGCCCAGGCCGTCATTGATCCCGTAGATGGAGTCGCTCACCCAACCGGCCCCGGTAACGTGCCGTTCCTTCTTGAGGATCAGGTCCAGGGCGCTGCGGGGGCTCTGGGGGCCGGCCAGGACGTGGAGGATCCTGGCGTGATCCTCCTCGTCGGCTGCCGTCTCGCGGAGGATGGCCCGGCTCTTCTCGTCCATGACCGATTCCAGGGCCTGGTAGGCGGCGATGTCCCGCTCTTCGTTCGCCTCCAGCTTCTTGAAGATCACCTCCGGGCTGGCCGCGTGCAGGGTCAGGCCCAGGGTGGGCTTGACCGTGGACGCATCCGGGACCGTCCCGCCCAGCTCGCGGATCCGCGCCGCCCACTTCTCGGCGTGCCCCATCTCGGCCGCGGCGAGCTTCTGCAGGATGTCGCGCCGCCGGGTGTCCTTCTCCCGCTCGGCCAGGAGGCGGTAGGTCACCGCCCCCTCCATCTCGCGGTACCAGCTCTTCTCCAGAGCGCGCAGGAGTTCCCGCGTGTCAGCCATGATGCTCCCTCGTCCCCTCCCGATGTCGGTGCGCATTGACCACGAACCGGGGCAGTATAGCCTCTCAGCGGCCATCTGCACACCGCAAACCTTCTCGGAACGGAAGGCCATGCGGCCCGGCGGCAATCGCGGCGTCCCCATCGGACCCCCAGGCGGATTCTTACAAATCGCCGGGGAGTGTGATAAAGTTAGATTCATGGAGAGCCGTCCTCGGCAGCCCTCTGGGGGCGGCGAGGCCCCGCGGTTCCTGGCCGATGCGATGCTCGGCCGGCTGGCCAGGTGGCTCCGCATCCTGGGTTACGATGCGGAGTACTTCCCCGGTGAGGACGACGACCTCCTCCGCCAGGCCCGGCGCGAGGGCCGCGTCCTCTTGACCCGGGACACCCGTCTGCTCCGGCGTCGGCTGCTGCCCCCGCATCTTTTCATCGAAAGCGATCACGTGATGGAGCAGCTCCGCCAGGTGGTGGTGGCCCTGCGCCTGGATCCCACGGCGCCGCCGGCCCGCCGCTGCGTGTGCTGCAACACGGTCCTGGAGCCGCGCCACAAGGCCGAGGTCCAGGGCCTGGTCCCCGAGTTCGTCTGGAGCCACCACCAGGCATTCTGGGCCTGCCCGGCGTGCCGGCGGATCTACTGGGCCGGCACCCATCGCCAGCGGATGGAGGAGGCGATCAAGGCCCTGGGCCAATGACCGGCGCCGGGTAACGGCGTTCGGGGCACCCACGCCACGGCGGTGGGCATCCACCGCGGTGCCGTGGGTCCCGGGCGTTCGAGTGTTCGGTGGTTCCAAGAACGCCCGAACGCCCGAACTGTCGAACCACCGAACGCTCTTAGGGTTGTGACTTTCATGTCCAGGCCATTGCGCATCATCTTCATGGGAAGCCCCGCCTTCGCCGTGCCGTCGCTCACGCGGCTGCTGGCGGACGGGCATATGCTCGCCCTGGTGGTGACGCAGCCGGACCGCCCGGCCGGGCGGGGGCAGGACCTCCGGCCGCCGCCGGTGAAGCTGGCGGCCGGGCGGCATGGCCTTCGGGTCCTCCAGCCGGAGAAGCTGAATGAGCCGGACGTGCTGGCGACTCTCACCGCGGTGCAGCCGGACGTGATCGCGGTGGCTGCCTTCGGCCAGTTCCTGCCGCGGACCGTGCGCGAGCTGCCGCCCCTCGGGTGCGTGAACGTGCACGCCTCGCTGCTGCCCAAGTATCGCGGCGCCGCGCCCATCAATTGGGCGCTGATCGCGGGGGAGACGAAGACGGGCGTCACCATCATGCGGATCGAAGAGGGCATGGACGCTGGCCCCATGCTGATCCAGCGGGCGATCCCGATCGCGCCCGAGGATGACGCGGGAACCCTGCATGATCGCCTGGCCGATCTCGGCGCCGCGGCCCTGGCCGACGCCCTTGACCTGGTGGCGCGCGGCGAGGCGGTCTGGACCTCCCAGGACGATGCCCAGGCGACCAAGGCGCCCAAGATCCGTGACGAGGACTGCCGGCTGGAGCTGGCCGGGGATCCCGGCCTCCTCGTGAACCGGATCCGGGGATTGTCGCCGGCCCCTGGCGCGTACCTGCCGTGGCGCGAGCAGCGGCTCAAGGTCCTGCGGGCGGAGAAGCGGCCGGGGGCAGCGGAGCCTGGAATGATCCTCGCCGTCGAGTCTCAGGGCCTCGTGTGTGGCACCGGGGACGGCGCGATCGCCCTCCTCGAGGTCCAGCCGGAGGGGAAGCGCCGGATGACGGGCGCCGAGTTCGCGCGGGGCCAGCGCCTGCTGGCGGGCACGCGCCTTGCCTAGGCTTGACATGGTGAACCGGAGAATCGGGGACACGGAGAAACGGAGAACGCGAGGCGTCTCCCCGTCTCCCCGTCTCCCCCTCTTTCCATCGGTCCAAGGGAAAGGGAAAGACCCCCGCGCGCTCGCGCTGGAAGTCCTGCAGCGGGTGGAGGCCACGGATGCCTTCGCCAACCTGCTCCTTGACGCGCGCCTCAAGCAGAGCGGGCTCGCCGGCCCGGACCGCGCCCTGGCAACGGAGCTGGTGTACGGCGTCCTCCGCTGGCGTGGCATGCTGGACTGGATCCTGAGCCGGGTCCTGGACCGGCCGCTCCTGTTGCTGGACCGCCCGGTGCGCCAGGTCCTTCGCCTGGGGGCGTACCAGCTCTGCTGCCTCACACGCATCCCCGACTTCGCCGCGGTGGACCAGTCGGTCCGCCTCGTGCGGCGGGCGCGGGCGGGAAAGAGCGCGGGCTTCGTGAACGCCGTGCTCCGTGCGGTGGCCCGCCGGAGGGACGAGCTGGAGCCGGACCCGTTCGCGGACCCGGTTGGCTACTGGACAACCGTGGGCTCTCACCCGCGGTGGCTGGTCGAGCGATGGATGGCCCGGCTGGGCCCCGAGGAAGCGGGCCGATTGATGGCGGCCAACAACGCGGTGCCGCCGGTGACCGTCCTGGCGAACGCGCTGAAGACCCGGGCGGAGGACGTCTTGAGCGCCCTGCTGGGCGCCGTCCCTGATGTCGTCACGGGCCGCTTTCTCCCCGAGGCCTTCTCCGTGTGGGGGGCGGGAGGAGTGACGGACCTCCCGGGTTTTGCGGAAGGCTGGCTGATCCCCATGGACGAGGGGGGCGCATTCCCGGTCCTGGCTCTGGATCTTTCGCCGGGGCAGCGGGTGCTGGATGCCTGCGCCGGCGGTGGAAGCAAGAGCGCGCTGATCGCCGCCCGGGTCGGGCCCGAGGGCGAAGTCGTCGCGCTGGACAGCAGCCCGCGCGCGCTGCGGCGGCTGGAGGCGGCGGTGTCCCGCCTGGGGCTCACCCGTGTACGGCCGCACCTCGAGGACGCGCGGAGAGCGGGCGCACTCTGGCCCGGCCAGTTCTCTCGTGTGCTCCTGGATGCCCCCTGCACCGGCCTGGGCACGATCCGTCGCCGGCCGGAGATCAAGTGGCGCCGCGTGCCGGACGACCTGGCCCGGGCGGCGGCGTTGCAGGGCGAGCTGCTGGCGGGCGTGGCCGGGGCGGTCGCCGAGGGGGGCCTCCTGGTCTACAGCACGTGCAGCCTGGAGCCGGAGGAGACGGATGCGGTGATCGCCGCCTTCCTCGCCCTGCACCCGGAGTTTCGCGTGGACGCAACCTGGCAGAGCCTGCCGCCAGCGCATGATCTCGTGGACGGGGACGGGCACCTGCGGGCCTGGCCCCACCGCCACGGGACGGACGGGTTCTTCGTCGCATGTTTCCTCCGTACACGGTGATGTCACCGCTGCGCCGCCGGCCCTCGAGACTGCGCAGGTTCGTCGCCGGACTGGTGAAGGCCGCGGCAATCTGCTCGGCCCTGCTGGCGCTGGGCCTGGCGTCGGGCTTCGTGGCCATGCTGTTGGCGATGGACAAGGATCGGGTCGAGGTCCCGCGCGTGCTGGGGATGGATTCGGTCGCCGCCAGCGAGCTGCTCAAGGAGGCGGGGCTGACCCCGCGCATCGTCGCCGAGGAATTCAGCGCCAAGACCCCCAAGGGCCACGTCTCGTCCCAGCGGCCCAGCCGGGGCACGCGGGCCAAGCTGGGGAGCGAGGTGCGCCTGATCCTGAGCCGGGGGAGCGACCAGCTCGAGGTGCCCAACGTGGCGGGCGGCACGCTGGCCCAGGCCCAGCGGACCCTGGCCGAGACGGGCCTCAACCTGGGGCGGATCACGCGGATCCACTCGGACGCCCATGCGCGCGAGGCGATCATCGCCCAGGAGCCCCCGGCGCGCGCGCCGGCCATCCGCGGCGCCAGCGTCACCCTGCTGCAGAGCCTGGGCCCGTGGGAAGAAATGATGACGATGCCTGATCTCCGCGGCCGCGAGATGGTGACGGCCCTCAACCTTCTGCGGGAGCTGCAGGTGGAGGCCCGGGTGAGCTTCGAGGCATCGGCCTCGCGCCAAGGCGTGGTGGTGGCGCAGGATCCGCCGCCCGGAGGCAAGGTCAGGGTCGGGGCGCAGGTCCAGATCACTGTTGGCGAGTGACCCCTGGGGGCAGGGAGCGCCTCGCGCCGGGAAGGACCTTGATCCGAAAAAACACTTGAACCGCCATGATCACCCAGCGCTCTCGCTGGGTACCCGGGCCGCCACAGATGGGAGGTTCCGATCCTTTCACCGAAGAACGGGACAACCGATATCGGGGGCCGTCAGCAGCTTCGTTCGTTTCCCCCAGGTAGGCCATTTCGCATGGCGTTCATGGCGCCTTGGCGGTTGAGAATTTCGGATTAGGAAGGAATGCTCCCTGGATTGGGGGACGGGGGGACGGGACGACTGGGGGGGGAGGGGTGCCGGGGACGGATTCCCCGAGGAGGCATCATGGTCAAGATCGCTCCGTCGGTGCTGTCGGCAGACTTCGGGATCCTGGCCGAGGAGATCGCCAGGGTCGAGCCGGGGGCGGACCTGCTGCACGTGGACGTGATGGACGGGCACTTCGTCCCCAACCTGACCATCGGCCCGCTGGTGGTGGAGGCGATCCACAAGCGGACGCGGGTCCCGCTGGACGTGCACCTGATGATCCAGAACCCCGAGCGGTACATCGGCGCCTTCGTCCAGGCCGGGGCCGCCTACCTCACCGTGCACGCCGAGGTCTGCCCGCACCTGCACCGGACGGTCCAGCAGATCCGCGAGGCCGGGATCAAGGCCGGGGTGGCGCTGAACCCGTCCACCTCGCTCCACGCCGTGGAGCACATCCTGGACCAGGTGGACCTGATCCTCCTGATGTCGGTGAACCCGGGCTTCGGGGGGCAGACCTTCATCCCCTTCGTCCTCAAAAAGATCGAGGAGCTGGCGCGGCGGCGCGAGCGGCTGGAGGCCAAGCCGGAGATCGAGGTGGACGGCGGGATCAAGATCGAAAACTGCCGGGCCGTGGCCCAGGCGGGGGCCACGATCCTGGTGGCGGGGTCGGCCATCTTCGGGGCGCCCGACCCGCGGGCCGCCATGCTGAAGATGAGGGAGCAGGTGAGCTGACCACGAGAGGCGTTCGGAAGTTCGGGCGTTCGGTGGTTCGGTGGTTCGGGAGTTCGGGAGTTCGGGAGTTCCGGGAACAACCGAACACCCGAACACTCGAACACCCGAACGCATTGAGTGAGGTTGCGGCCATGAGCACCACGATAGATTCAAGGACGGATGCGTTGATCGTGGTGGACGTGCAGCGCGACTTCTGTCCGGGCGGCGCGCTGCCGGTACCGGAGGGGGACCAGGTGGTTCCTGCGATCAACCGGATCCTGGGTCTGGGCGGCTGGCTGACCGTCGCCACGCGCGATTGGCATCCGCAGGACCACTGCTCGTTTGCGCCGCAGGGGGGAATCTGGCCGGTCCACTGCGTGGCGGGCACGCCCGGCGCCGCCTTTCACCCGGGGCTCCACGCGATGAAGATCCGCCAGATCATCTCCAAGGCGAGGACCCGGGACGCCGAGGCGTACTCGGGGTTCCAGGGGACGGAGCTGGCCGCGCTCCTGAAAGGGCAGGGGATCCGGCGGGCCTTCGTCTGCGGCCTGGCGACGGATTACTGCGTGAAGGCGACGGCGCTGGACGCGCGAAGGGAAGGCTTCGACGTCGTCGTCCTGGAGGACGCGATCCGCGGCGTCGAGGTCCACCCCGGCGATTGCGCCAAGGCCATGGACGAGATGGCGGCCGCCGGGATCACGTTCGCGAAGACGGCCGATCTCGCTGCCTGACCCGGATGCCTCACGAACGAATGCGCGGAGTATCCGGGTCGAATGACCAATGACCAATGACCAATTTCCAAATCCCAATGGCGTTTTACGTGCGGCGCGCGGTGTCCTGGGAGTCGCCCCACCGCGTGTTTCCGGGGTTGGTCATTGGCCATTGGTCACTATTCTCGGCGATCTTGGCGTCTTGGCGGTTTGTATTTTCTGCTCCGGGTTTTCCGGGAAGGAGGACAGGTCATGCGCACGGGTTCGTGGATGCTGGTGACGGTCGCCCTGGCGGTGGCGCTGGCGCTGCCGGCGTCGGCCCAGATGATGGGCCCGATGGGTCAGGGCGGGGCGATGGGCCCCCAGGGGGGCGGCCAGGGTGGCGGGATGATGGGCGGCATGATGGGTGGCGGCATGGGGGGCCACGGCATGAGAGAGGGCCGGGGCGGCCGGGCGCTGTCCCACGAGGGGCCGCTCATCAGCATCATGCTGGAGCACAAGCAGGACCTTGGCCTGAACGCGGAGCAGGAGAGGAGGCTGCGTGACCTGCGGACGGAGTTTGCGAAGGAGTCTATCCGGCGCGGCGCAGAGATCCGCGTGGCGGAGATCGAGCTTGACGCCCTGCTGGAACAGGACAAGTGGGACCTGGCGAAGATCGAGCCGAAGGTGAAGCAGATCGCCAGCCTGCAGGGGGACCTGCGCCTGGCGCGGGTCAAGACGCTCGAGGCCGGGCGATCCGTCCTCACGGCGGAGCAACTCGAGAAGCTGAAGCAGGTCGGCCACCGGATGCGGGCCATGGGCGGTTCCGGCATGATGGGACCAGGGATGATGGGCCCGGGTATGATGGGCCCGGGTATGATGGGACCTGGAATGACGCCGGGTCCCGGCGGCCCGCCTGCTCCGCGGCAGTAGCCGTCTCCGGTCCGTCGGGATCCTCGCCCGTCAGGTCCGCATGCGACTTCTGGGCGGCCCCCCGCACCCGGGAAGCGCGCATGGCCGGCAGGCGGGGGGCACGGGCCGTGGATCCAGAAACGTTTCCCCTCAACGAGCCATTCCGGCCTTGGCGTTCTTGTCCCGCCGATGGCGGGATTGGTAGTTGGGGAATTCGGATTGGGGCCAGTTCCTGCTTCTCGTGGTCGAATCTATGAACCCAGAATGCGGAGGGACGGGCGTGGAACGGCCGGAGGAGACCTTGCGGGAAAGCCAAGAGATGCTGCGGATGCTTTTTGAATCTGCCGCCGATGCCACTGTGGTCGTAGACCGTGAGGGGCGCATTGTGCGCGTCAATAGACAAGCCGAGGCCTTATTCGGCTACAGCCGGGAAGAGCTGCTCGGCCGATCCATTGACCTCCTGGTCCCCGAGCGCTTCCGGGAACGGCATGCGCAAGACCGTGCGGGCTATATCCCCCAACCCCGCCTCCGGCCCATGGGTGCCGGCTTGGAGCTGGTTGGAAGGCGCAAAGATGGGAGCGAGTTCCTTGCAGACATTATGCTGAGCCCGGTGGAGACGGAAGGGGACACCCTGGTCATTGCCACGACGCGTGACATCACCGATCGCAAGCAAGCGGAGGAAGCGCTGCGTGCTCGCGCGCGCCAGCTCGAAGCCGTCCAGGCCGCCGCCGGGGAGATCACGCGGGAGTTGGATCTCAACGTCCTCCTGGGACTGATCCACCGGCGGGCCGTGGCGCTGGTGGGGGCGGGAGCGGGGACTGTCTACCTCTGGGACGAGGCGGGCCAGGTCCTTACCCCGGCGGTCTGGCACGGCCATGGGGAGTGGCTCCGCATGCTCCGCTTGAAGCTCGGGGAAGGAATTGCAGGGGTCATTGCGCTGCGCCGGGAGGGCATGATGGTCAACGATTACCGGAACTCGGCGTACGTCCATCCCCTCATCCTGGAACGCACCAGAGTCACCGCCGTACTCGGCGAGCCGCTCGTCTATCGGGATCGCCTTTTGGGGGTAATCACCCTGGTCCATGAAGACCCGGGACGCTCGTTCAGGGACCACGATCGCCAGCTCCTGGCTCTCTTTGCCAATCCGGCGGCCATCGCCATCGAGAACGCCCGGCTCTACACCGCAACGACCCGCCGACTCACGGAGATGACGGCGCTCCACGACGTGAGCCGCGCCACCACCTCCAGTCTGGACCTCGACGAGCTATTGGAGGCCCTCCTGCAACGGTTGATCCAAGCGGGCGCCCACCGCGCCATGGTCAGCCTCCTGGCGGCCGGGGGCGAAGGAGGGGTCCAGCTCCGCGTGGCGTATGACGCCTCAAGGGCAGACCCCTGGCTTCGCCGCCTCGACCTGTCGATGGAACGCTATCCAGAAATCCAAGAGGTGGTGCGGACGCGCCAACCCCTGGTGATCCCCGATGTCCTGGCGGCGCCACTCCTCGGATCCGTCCGAGAGCATTTGGAGCCCCTGGGCCTCCGGTCCCTGGTCATCCTGCCCCTGGTCGCACAGGACCAGGCCATTGGAGCGATCAGTCTGGGCTACGCGGGCGAGAACCGAGCTGTCACCACCGACGATCTCCGGTTCTACCAAAGCATGGCCGACCTCGGGGCGATAGCCATTGCCAAGGCGCAGCTCTTCGCGCAGGTGGCCCGGGCGAAGACGGATTGGGAGAATACCTTCGACTCCATCAGCGAACTCGTGGCGGTCATTGACACCGACCACCGCCTGCTCCGGGTCAACCGAGCCCTGGCCCAAAGGCTCCAGGTGGCACCCGAGACGTTGATTGGGCGGCCCCGTGACACCGTGCTCCACGGGACCGATCGCCCCCCGCAGGAGGGCCCCCATATCCAGACCGCGGGCACGGGGATGCCCTCGACTCGCGAGGTTGAGGATGCCCGGCTCGGGGGCATCTTTCTGGTGACGACCTCGCCCCTCCGTGATCCCGAGGGCCGGCCACTCGGCTGTGTGCAGATCGCCCGGGACATCACGGAGACGCGACGGCTTGAGGAGGAAGCGCGGCAACGCCAACGGTTTGAGGACCTCAGCCGCGCGAAGTCGGCCTTCATTGCAAGTATGTCCCATGAACTCCGGTCCCCGTTGGGCTCCATCCTTGGCTTCGCCGACCTGCTGCTGGAACAGGGCATGGACCCTCTCTCCGAGAAACAAACCCGCCATCTCGGGCACATCCGCAAGGCGGGCCAGCACCTCCTCCAGCTTATCAGCGACATCCTGGACCTCGCCAAAGTGGAGGCAGGCAAGATCGAGTTGCACCTGGAGCCCCTGCTGGTCGCGGCGACCTTGGAGGACATCCTGGCGATTGCCCAGGGTCTGGCGAATAAGAAATCCCAGATTCTCAAAGCGGAGATCGCTCCCAGCCTTCCCCCTCTCCTCGCCGATCCCGTCCGCTTCAAGCAGATCCTGTTCAACCTGCTCTCCAACGCGGTGAAGTTCACGCCGGAAGGCGGCACTATCGTGGTCCGCGCCTCCCAGAAGGCAGAAAGCACAAAGCAGAAAGCAGCAGGCGGCGAGCAGCAGGCAGCAGACACATCCGTGCTGCCTTCTGCCGGCTGCCTTCTGCCTTCTTTGGTGATAGACGTGACGGACACCGGAATCGGCATCAAGTCGGAGGACCTGCCCCGCCTGTTCCAGGAGTTCGTCCAGCTCGAGGCCACGGCCACCAAGCGCCACGAGGGGACCGGTCTCGGTCTCGCCCTGACCAAGCGCCTGGTGGAGATGCACGGGGGTCGCATCTATGCCGAGTCCGAGGGCGAGGGGCGGGGCAGCACCTTCACGGCCCTCCTGCCGTTCGGAGGCCCCGGGAGGGCTCCGGACGTATTGGCTGGGGCCTCGTCATCGTGAGACCATTGGCACGATTGTGAGGAAGTGCGGCGGCTGGCGTGAGGACTCGCCTGAGCGAGGGGCAGCCGAACTGCCTGACGCTGAAAGGTGTCGGGGGGACGGACCCACAATGAGGCAAACCGTGCGGTCCGCGACTGGTCGGCATCGGAAGGTGTCACGTGTCCTGGCCGGTGAGCCGGTGGCCTATCTTGACGTCCGTGGCGTGGCCCTGGAAGAACCCTGCCGACCCCACGCCCCAATCAGGGACGGGCCTGCACGCTGCCAAGGGACGCAAAATCGTCTTGCCGTCTCTTGCGGAATCAGGGCAGATCAGAGAGCTGACCGACGGTCTGAGGGGACGCCAAAGGGTACTCGATTGTAACAATGGTAGCTTTCTTTATTGACAGTCAAAATGGTCTGGATTAAGTTGACAAAAAGAGTCTTCTAGCCGGTTCGGACATAGGCACTGCCTCGGTGCTCGGGAGGGAAACACGCTCGATAAACGTAGGATCCCGCCGGCTACCTCCGGGCCCGACGGATTCCCACCTTGGCAAGTATCCTTCCAGGGGTGCAAGCCGGCCCCTGATTTCGTTGCTCCCACCACACGTCGACCTGTAGATCGGAACCCACGAAACTTGTCCGTATTTGGAGGGTCCCGCGAGCCTTTATTCATTTTCCCCCGAATCCTAACCGCTCTCGTCGACTGAGTGAGATGGAGGGGTAAACTCCTAATGGTAATCAGGAATGCGGTCGCGCGTGCGCACCAAGGACCTATCGGATAAATTCGGATAAATAGGGAAACCCCATGACGGCCCTTTCGTTTTCGAGCCTCCGCCTCCGTGTCTTACTGCTGGTCTTGTTCTCGGTCATCCCGGCGCTCGGCCTCACGCTCTACGCCGGCATGGAACAGCGCCGACATGGGGCCGATCAGGTGCAGAGGGACGCGATGGTGCTGGCTCGTCTCGCTGCCGATGAACAACAGCACGTCGTGGAAGCGACGCGCCAACTCCTGGTGACGCTGGCACAACTTCCTTCGGTGCGTGGTCGCGATCCCACTGTGTGCGATTCGCTCCTGGGGAGTCTGCGCGAGCAATACCAGACCTACCAAGCCCTTGGCGTAGTCAGACCGAATGGCGACGT
>Ga0155960_1178_pt2 | contig 21452 bp, 17 predicted proteins | sample RifCSPlowO2_02_FD_107614 | JGI IMG/M metagenome (GOLD analysis project Ga0155960, IMG submission 107614) | candidate division NC10 bacterium RIFCSPLOWO2_02_FULL_66_22
TCCCGCTCCCGGCACTCAGCCGCATCGCCGCCGGCCTCACGCCCCCCGCGGAGCTCAGCGGGGAGATCCGCCGCTGCATCACGCCGGATGGGGCCGTCACGGATACCGCCAGCCCCGCCCTCTGCCGGCTGCGGGCGGAGGCGCGTCGCTCCCGCGAGGCGGTCCGCGAGGCATTGCAGGAGCTGCTCCAGGCCCCGCGGCTGCAGGCCGTTCTGGCGGAGCCGGTCATCACGCTGCGGAACGATCGCTATGTGATCCCGGTCACGCCGGGCTACCGGACGCACCTGGAGGGGATCGTGCAGGATCAATCGGCCAGCGGGCAGACCCTCTTCCTGGAACCCCTGTCCGTGGTGGAACTCAACAACGCGATCCGCCGCCTGGAGCGCGAGGCGGAGGCCGAGGGGGATCGCGTCCTGGGTGAACTGACGTCCGCGGTACGAGCTTCCGGCCCCGCCTGCGCCTCCACGGTGGAGGCGCTGGCCGATTTGGACCTGATCCTGGCCAAGGCCCGGCTGGCCGAGCGGTGGCACGCGGCCGAGCCGCGGATCCTGCGCGAGGGTGCCCTGCGGCTCCTTGACGCCCGCCATCCGCTCCTCGTGGAGAGACGCCGGGACCGGGGCCAGGCGGGAGGTGAGGGGGAGGTCGTCCCCATTGACGTGACGGTGGGGCCGGACGCCCGGGTCCTGGTCATCACGGGCCCGAACACGGGCGGCAAGACGGTGGCCCTGAAGACGGTCGGGCTGGCCGCCCTCATGGCCCAATCCGGCCTCTTCATCCCCGCGTCGCCGGACAGCGAAGTGCCGGTCTATGACCCGGTGTACGCCGACATCGGGGACGAGCAAAGCATCGCGCAGGATCTCAGCACCTTCTCCGCCCACGTGGCGCGCCTCCGGACGATCCTGCTGGAGGCGGGCCCGAAGAGCCTGGTTTTGTTGGACGAGATCGGCGCCGGCACCGATCCGGGTGAGGGATCGGCCCTGGGGAACGCGGTGCTGGAGGCCCTGGCAGGGCGCGGCTGCCACGTCCTGGCCACCACGCATCTCGACGCCGTCAAGGCGTTTGTGGCCCAGGACCCGCGCATGGTCAATGCCGCGGTGGAGTTCGACCTTGACAGCCTCCGGCCCCTGTATACATTACATATCGGGCTTCCTGGTCGAAGCTTCGCCATTGACATGGCCTGCCGCTTGGGCATCCCGCCGACGATTATCCAGCGATCCCGGGAACTTCTTGGCGACTCTGGCGCCGAGGTCACTGCCTTGCTGGGTCGGTTGCACGCCCAGGAACAGCGACGAGAAAGAGACGCCGTCGAGGCGGCACGGGAACGGGCCGCGGCATCGGCGGCGCGTCAGGCGGCCGAGAAGCTCGCGGCGGACCTCCGGGACCAGGTCGCGACGGTGCGGGCCCAGGCGCGCCAACTCGTGGCCGGCATCGCGGCCGAGGCCCGGCGGAGGGCCGAGGCCGTGGTGGCCGACCTTGCCCGCGGCGGCTCCATCCGGGAGGCGCGGGAGGCGATCCGCGGGGTCTCGCAGGCGGCGGAAGCGCGGCTGGCAGAGCTGCCGGTCGCGGACGCCGTCCCGGCGAGCGAGGCCGCGCCCGCGCAAGTGGAACCCGGGCAGCGCGTCTGGGTGCGGCACCTCGGCCAGGCGGGCACCGTGCTCTCGACCCTGGAAGCCCAGGGCCTGGTCGAGGTCCAGCTTCCCGTGGGGAAGACGCGTGTCCCCCTGGAGGCGCTGGCGCCGGTACCGGCGACGGTGGCCCCCGCCGCCCCCCGGTCCGATGGTGGCATCACCTGGACGGCCGGGGCCGGGGATTCGCTGGCGGCCGAGATCAACGTCATCGGGTGCACCGTGGAGGAGGGGACGGGCCGCGTGCAGCGGTACCTGGAGGACGCGGCGCTAGGTGGGCTGTCGCGGGTCCGCATCATCCATGGCAAGGGAACGGGACGCCTGCGCCGGGGCATCGCGGAGCTCTTGAAGTCGCATCCCCTGGTGGCGGGATTCCAGATCGCCTCCTTCGAGGAAGGCGGATCGGGGGCCACCAACGTGGACCTGGGAACGCGCGAGGCCGGGGAATCCGCCCCAGAGCGGCCGGCGTCGCCGCGGGTGGGGACAGGATGATCCCCGAGTCGGTCGTCGCCGAGATCCTCCGGCGGACGGACATCGTCGAGCTGATCGGCGGGGTGCTGCCGCTCAAGGCGGCGGGGCGCGCCCACAAGGCCCTCTGCCCGTTCCACACGGAGAAGACCCCCTCGTTCATCGTGAATCCGGAGCGGCAGATCTTCCACTGCTTCGGCTGCGGGGAAGGGGGGGACGCCATCACCTTCCTGGTGAAGCACGAGCGCCTGACGTTCCCCGAGGCGGTCCGGTACCTGGCGGAGCGCGCGGGCGTGTCGCTGCCCGCGGCCCGGGGCGGCGGCGGGCCGGCCGAGGGCGAAGGCCGCCTCCACCTGCTGGACGTGCAGCGCCAGGCGCTGGAGCATTTCCGCGAGAACCTGCGGGGGCCGGAAGGGTCGCTGGCACGGGAGTACCTCCGCGGCCGCGGCCTCACGCCGGAGCTCACCGAGCGGTTCCAACTGGGATACGCGCTGCCCCGCTGGGACGGGTTGCTGCGGGTCCTGAAGACACGGGGGCACCCGGACCGGCTGCTCGAGGCCGCGGGCCTGACCGTGGCGCGACAGACCGGGTCCGGGCACTACGACCGCTTCCGCCACCGCCTCATGATCCCGATCTGGGACGTGGGAGGGAAGGTGGTCGGCTTCGGCGGGCGGGCGCTCCCGCCTGCCGCGGCGCGGGCAGGGGACGACACGGAGGTGAAGTACCTCAACTCGCCCGAGACCGCCATCTACCGGAAAGGGACGCACCTGTACGGGCTGAATCTGGCGGCACGCGCCATCCGCGAGCGGAACCGGGCCCTGGTGGTGGAGGGATACTTCGACGCCATCACGCTGCACGCCCACGGGTTCGACCATGCCGTGGCAACCCTGGGGACAGCCCTGACGACGGAGCAGGCCCGCCTCCTGGGTCGCTACGCCACGACCGTTGTGTTGCTCTTCGACCCGGATGCGCCTGGCATCGACGCCGCCCGGCGGAACCTGGAGCACCTGATCAACGTGGACCTGGACTGGCGGATCGTGTTGCTGTCCGGGGGGCTCGACCCGGACGCCTACCTCCGGACCCACGGAGCCGAGGCCTTCGCCGCGGCCCTGGAGGCGGGGCAAGACCTGGTGGATTTCTTCCTGGATGGCAGGGTCTCGGGCATGGACATGGCAGATCCCGTTCAGCGGGCCAGGAGGGCAGACGGCTTGATCGAGATCCTGGGCACGATCGACAACCCGATCCGCCGCGAGGGCTACATCCAGCGCGTGGCCCAGCGGACCGGCATCACGGACCGCTCCCTGCTGGAAGCGGTGGCGCGACAGCGGGGGCGCGCGGGTCGGCGAGACGCCGCCCAGGCCCCCCCGATACCGCTCGCCACCCTGCCCACGGCCGAGGAACAACTGGTCTACATCGGCCTCAACTACCCGGCGTGGCGCGAGCAGATCTCCGCGGCCCTGACCCCGGAGGATGTCCGGGACCCGATCCTGCGGCGGATCTTCAGCGAGTTCATCCAGGCGGGTCACGCAGGGCCCCCCGCCGGATCCCAGGAGGCTCCGCGACCGATGAGCCTGCTTCCGCCCGAGGTGCAGCGGCGCCTGTCCTCACTCTGGGCCCGGGACCCCTGGTCCGTCGGCTCCAGCGAGTTCGGTGAATACCCGGCAGGCGCACCGGGACACGAGGAACTCCGCCGCACGGTGGAGGATTGCCTGGCCCGGATCAACCAGGAGCGTGGGGCGGTAGAGCGTCAAGCCCTGCGCCAGGCCCTGGAGGCGGCGGATCGCCGCGGCGATTCGGACCAGGTCCTGCGCCTGCTGGCCGAACATCCCTCGGTCAAACGGGACCAAAGGACCCCATAGGAGAGCACCGCATGGCCAAGCCACAGAGACTGCGCAAGAGCGCCGCCCGGCGCGGATCGGCCCAGCCTGCCCGCGCCGTTCGAAGAACGCCGTCACCGCCCGAGAAGGGCGCGCGCCACGGGCGCCGGTCACCTGCGAAGCGCGCGGGCGGCGCGCGGGCGAGCCGCCCGCCGTCGAAGGACCGGGCGCCGGAACGGAAAATTCTTCTTCCAGGGAAGCAGCAGCAGACGGCAGCCGCGCGGCGGCCCCGCGTAAGCGGGGCCGTCAAGACGGCACCCGTCGCCGCCCCCGCCGCATTGAAGACGAAGACATTGAAGACCATGAAGACGGACGTCGCGAAAGGCGCGGTCGCCGGGGCAAAGCCGGACACGGCCGGTCCGGCGCGCGTCGAAGAGATCAAGGCCCTCATCGCCCTGGGCAAGAAGAAGGGCTACCTCACCTACGACGAGATCATGAGCCACCTGCCGGACGATGAAACCTCGGCGGAGCGGTTCGACGAGATCTTTCGGGCCCTGGGGGAGATGGACATCGAGGTGGTGGACGCTCCCGAGCGCGCCAAGGGGAGCGACGGGGGCGAACCCCAGGGCGAGGAAGCCTCGTCGGAAACGGAACTCGACCTCACCCCGTCGCCCGTGGGCCGCACGGATGACCCCGTGCGCATGTATCTGCGGGAGATGGGCCGAACGCCGCTGCTCACGCGCGAGGGCGAGATCCGGATCGCCAAGCGAATCGAGGAGGGCCGGAAGGAGGTAGCGGAGGCGGTCTGCCGGGCGGGCGTGGCCGTGCGCGAGGCCCTCTACCTCGGCGAGCGGTTGGAGCAGGACCGGCTCCGGATCGGAGACCTCCTGGCTTTGAGCGAGTTCGAGGAGCTGTCGGAGCAGAAGGAACGCGAGCTGTTCGCCGACGTGCGTCCCGTGATCCGCGGACTGCGGAACGAGCAGGCCAAGCTGGACGACCTGCGGCGCCGCCTGACCAAGGCCCGGCCGCGCCTGAGCGCCCGGGGCCTGGCCCGCTTCGAGGCGGAGATCGCCCAGCGGAAGGCCAAGCAGGCGGAGTTCCTGCGGCGCCTCAACCTGAACCCGCGGGTGGTGGACCGGGTCGTGGCCCGCATGCGCAGTTTCTTGGAGCGGATCCAGGCGGGCGAGCGGGAGCTGCAGGAACTGGGCAAGACCGCGCGCCTGCACCAGGCGGACCTGAAGCGCCTGGCGAGCGCGGACGGCCTGGGCCCGAACGTCCTGCGGGGCATGCTGCGCCGGGCACGGCTGGCGAAGCGGGACGCGGACATCCTCCGGCAGCAGTTCGCCGCGGTCCTGGAAAAGATCCGGAAGGTGGAGCAGGAGGCGGATGCCCCCGCCAAGGAGCTGCGCGTCCTGCTCACCGCCATCACCGAGGGGGAGCGGAAGGCCCTCCAGGCCAAGAAGGAGATGGTGGAGGCGAACCTGCGCCTCGTCATCAGCATCGCCAAGAAGTACACCAATCGCGGCCTCCAGTTCCTGGACCTGATCCAGGAGGGGAACATCGGGCTCATGCGGGCGGTGGACAAGTTCGAGTACCAGCGCGGGTACAAGTTCAGCACCTACGCCACCTGGTGGATCCGGCAGGCCATCACGCGGGCCATCGCCGACCAGGCGCGCACCATCCGGATCCCCGTGCACATGATCGAGACGATCAACAAGCTCATCCGGGCGTCGCGGCACCTGGTGCAGGAGTACGGCCGCGAGCCCAGCCCGGAAGAGATCGCCCAGAAGATCGACCTGCCCGTGGACAAGGTGCGCAAGGTCCTCAAGATCGCCCAGGAGCCCATCTCCCTGGAGACCCCCATCGGGGAGGAAGAGGATTCCCACCTGGGCGACTTCATCGAGGACAAGGCCGCGGTCTCTCCGCTGGAGGCGGTGATCGGGATGAACCTCGAGGGCCAGACCGAGGAGGTGCTGAAGACGCTGACGCCCCGCGAGGAGCGGGTCCTGCGGTTGCGCTTCGGGATCGGGGACGGCTGCGATCACACCCTGGAGGAGGTCGGCCAGCAGTTCGACGTCACCCGCGAGCGGATCCGCCAGATCGAGGCCAAGGCCCTGCGCAAGCTGCGCCACCCGACCCGGAGCAAGAAGCTGAAGAGCTTCGTGGAGGCGTAGGAGGACGGGAGCAGGGTGATCCACACGGCAGTGCTGGACTTGAAAGACACGGCTGGACTATACTAAGGATCGCCGCCTCTGGGCGGCGATTCCTGTCTGGGCCCATAGCTCAGTTGGTCAGAGCCGCCGGCTCATAACCGGATGGTCGGAGGTTCGAGTCCTCCTGGGCCCACCACAGAAAGATCGAACGCTGAGCCCGCGTGACGCACGGTCACGCGGGCTTTTCGTTTGGTCGAAAAGCCAAGCCGATCTAAAGAGCAGGTTTGTGTACAATCTGCCGAATGGAAGTCTTGAATTTCGGGACCGCCGCCTCTCCAGGGGGGCCGGGTTGACCATGTCGGGTATCTGTGCGATACTTCTGTGCCCGATTTCGCGGGCCGCCGAACAGGTTACGAGGCATGTGGAACGGACTGGATAAGCTCCTGGAGCTGCAGAAGCTGGATCAGGCCATCGCCCGGCTGGAGGCCGAGGGCCGGGCGATCCCACAGGAGATCCAGACCCTGGAGAGCCGGCTCTCGGAGGCGCGGGCCGGGCTGAATGAGGCCAAAGCAAAAGCGGACCAGATCCAGAAAGAACGGCGGGCCAAGGAGCGCGGGCTGGATGAAGCCACCACCAATATCAAGAAGAAACAGGCCCGCCTTTTCGAGATCAAGACGAACGAGGAATACTCCGCCGTCCTGCGGGAGATCGAGATGCTGAAGGAGAAATACTCCAAGCTCGAGGAGGAGATCCTGGAACTTCTGGAACGCGGCGACGTGGCGGCCAAGACGGTGGCCGACGCGGAAAAGGGGTTCAAGGAGGCGGAGGCGCTTTGCCAGAAAGAGCGGGCAGAGAAGGAGGCGCAGCTCGCCAGGCTGCGGCAGGAAATGGCCAACCTTCAGGAGGCTCGCAAGGGCCAGGCCAGCCGGCTGGATACTGACCTCCTGCGACAATACACCCGCCTAAGGAAATCCCGCGGCGTGGCCGTGGTCGTGGTGAAGGACGGCTCCTGCAGCGGCTGCGGCATCGCCCTGACCCCGCAGACCTACACCGAGGTCCGCCGCAACGACACCATGTTCACCTGCAGCTCCTGCAACCGCATCCTCTATTTCGCCGGGTAGCGGCGTGGACGCCGCAGACCTCCTCTCCCGACTCCGCCGCCTGAGCCACGCTCTCCCGGGTGCCGGCGTATTGCAGTTGCCTCCTGGCCTCTCCGCAGCAGAAGCTATCCAAACCATCCGGGCCGCGCTGAAGGCCCTGGAGCCGCGACCTGCCGTCCGGGCGAAACGGGCCCAGGCGAGCGGCACCGCGCGGATCCATGTTGACGGCGCCGCCCGCGGCAACCCGGGCCCTGCCGGGGTGGGTGTCCTGATCATCGGCCCGGACGGCCAAGTGGCGGAGCGGATCCACCGCTCCATCGGCGAGGCGACCAACAACGTGGCGGAATACCGCGCCCTGCTCCTGGCGCTGGAACGGGCCCAGGCCCTGGGGTACACCGACCTCGAGGTCTTCTCGGACTCGGAACTCCTGGTGCGCCAGCTTCAGGGACGCTACCAGGTCAAGCATCCCGCGCTCCGAAAGCTGCATACGATGGTCAGGGACCGCGTCGGAGCCTTCAGCCGCTTCGACATCCAGCACGTCCCCCGCGAACAGAATGCCGACGCGGACGCGCTGGCGAACCTGGGCATCGAGGAGGGCTATCGCCCGGGCCGCCGCGGTCGGGAGCCTGACGGGATCGGAGGAGCCGGATGAGCCGGCCCGCCTGGCGCCGGCCGGTCCGGATCGCGGAGGCGGTTCCCAGCACGTTTCAGCGCCTGGGACTCGAGACCCGGTTTCGCCAGAGCGAGGTCTGGAGGGTCTGGGCCACGGTGGTGGGCCCCCAGATCGCGCGCCATGCCCAGCCGCACGCCGTCTGGCACGGCCGCCTGATCGTCCACGTGACCGATCCCGTCTGGTTGCACCACCTGAGCATGATGCGCCACCGGGTGATCACCGCCCTCAACGAGAAACTCCACACCACGGTCGTGCGGGAGTTGATCCTCCGGGTCGGTGAGCTGCCGGAGCTTCCCGCGAATCCCTCGGGTCCGCACCGCCAGACCGAGGAGCCTCCCCCGGACCCGGACCAGGTTGCCCGGGTCGAAGCCCTGCTGGAGCCGCTCCGCGATGCCCCCTTCCGGGATGCCCTGTACCGCCTCCTCCTGCGTGCCTCTCGGCCCACCGGCCCTGATCCATCCCGGTAAAACCGCCACACTCCGTTGCAGTTCAACCACAGAAAACGCCGTTCCAGGGATGCGTGCAGATTTGTCATGGTCAGAAGACAAATCTTCGCTCGTGTTTTCAATAGGTTAGGATGGCAGCAGCATGTCGGAAAATGGTATCTGCCTTGCAATTCCGAACCTCGATTCGGTTTGTGTCCACCCCATGCACTTCGTCCCCTGCAATCACGAAGGGAGAACGTCTTGAGCCACCAGCGAACCCTGGAACGGCCGGTCCGGTGCGAAGGGATCGGGCTGCATACGGGAGAGAAGGTCGCCATGACTCTCTACCCGGCTCCGGCCAACCGCGGCGTGATCTTCCGCAGGGCGGATCTCCCCTCCGCCCCCACGATCGAGGCCCGGCCGGAACACGTGGTGGATACCCAGTACGCCACCACTATCGCCAAAAACGGCGCCTCGGTGAAGACGATCGAGCACCTGATGTCCGCCCTGGCCGGCATGGGGGTGGACAATGTCCAGGTGGACCTCACCGGTCCCGAGGTGCCGATCCTGGATGGGAGTGCGGCCCCCTTCGTGGAGCTGCTCCGGCAGGCGGGGTTGCGCCGGCAGTTTGCCCCCAAGACGTTCCTGAAGGTCCGGCAACCCATCACGGTGGAGATGGGGACCCGGAGCCTTCGGATCGTCCCCTCGCAGCGGCTCAAGGTGATCTACACGATGTGCTTCGATCACCCCGTGCTGGGCGAGCAGACGGTGGCCATGGAGGTGGGACGCGACCGCTACGCGCGCGAGGTGGCGCCCAGCCGCACGTACGGCTTCGTGCGGGACCTGGATATGCTCTCTCGCCTGGGTCTGGCCAAGGGGGGTTCGCTGGAGAACGCGGTGGTCATCGGCGAGGATGGCGTCCTGAACGGACCCCTCCGTTTCCCGGACGAACTGGTCCGGCACAAGATCCTGGACCTCCTGGGGGATCTGTACCTCCTGGGCAAGCCATTGGTGGGTACCATCATCGCCCACGGCGCCGGCCACCAGCTTCACCTGCAACTCGTGCATCGCATCCAAGAGCACCTGGAAGCAGAGCCCGAGCCATTCAGCCTCTCGGCCGCCGCCGTGGAGCAGTGGGTCTCGCCACTCCTCCCACCTTCCCGCCCGCTGAAGGCCGCCGTGATCTGACCCCGCCCCCGGCCCGGGCGGGGTTTTGCCTTGCCTTCTCCTTCACCCATCCCCTATACTCTCCGCGGGTTGTGCCCCGGGCGGCGCAGCGCCTCTCCGTTGCAGCTCCTGCTCGCCGTACGGGGACAGGCGGGGCGGTCCCGGTCGCCCCGTGCGCTCCCCGCCGGGCCAGAGTCCTGGCGGACACCCGCAGTGTCACCCGAGCCAATGACGGAGTTCCCACAAAGCGACGCGGCAGCGCGCACCCGCCGGAACCGCATCATCCTGGTCTCGGTCCTGGCCCTGGTGGTGGCCCTGACCGCGGTGCAGGTTCTCATCCAGCAACTCCGCGTTCCCAGTCCCATCGCCTCCAACATCCTCATCTTCGCCCTGGTCAACATCAACATTGTCCTCTTGCTCCTGCTGGTGCTCCTGGTCTTCCGCAGCCTGTTCAAGGTCTACCTGGAGCGGCGGGAGAACATCCTGGGCTCCAAGTTCCGGGTGAAGCTGGCGGTCGCCTTCGTGAGCCTGGCGCTCCTCCCGGCGGCCCTCCTGTTCCTGGTGGCCAGCAACCTGATCACCACCAGCGTGGACAGTTGGTTCAACATCCAGGTGGAGGAGACCCTGAACAAGGCGCTGGAGGTCGCCCAGACCTACTCGCGCGGCAGCCAGGAGCGCACCCTGAACCTGGCGCGCCAGGTCGCGGCGCGGCTGGGCGAGGCGCTCACGTCCGGGGGTGGCCTGGAGGCGGCGCGCCGGGTGGGCAGCGAGAAGTTCCGGGAGTACGGGCTGGACGGGGCGCAGCTCTTCAGCCGGCAGCGGGTGGAGCTGGCCCAGTGGCGCGGGCCGAAGGTGCCGGAGGAAGCCATGCTGTCCCCCGCCTCGCGGCTGGTCCGGCAGGGGCTGGACGGCGAGGCCTTCGTCACGGTCCAGCACATCCCCCAGGGGGACCTGATCCGGGCACTGGCGCCGGTCGTGCGGCCGGGGTCTCCGCAGGCAGTGCTGGGCGTGGTGGCCGTCACGGCCTACGTGCCGGAGGCCCTGCTGACCAAGGAGACGGAGATCGGCACCGGGGTCAAGGAGTACCAGCAGCTCCGCATGCTGAAGAATCCCATCAAGGGCATCTATCTGATGCTCTTCCTCATGGTCACCCTGGTGATCATCTTTGGGGCCATCTGGGTCGGCGTGTACCTGGCCCGGGGCATCACGGGGCCGATCCAGGAGCTCGCCGAGGGCACGCGCAAGGTGGCGGCGGGCGACCTGAACTTCACGCTGCAGGTCAAGGCGGACGACGAGATCGGGATGCTGGTGGAGTCGTTCAACCAGATGACCGCCGACCTCTACCGGAGCAAGGTGGCGCTGACCCAGACGTATCAGGAGCTGCAGGCCTCGAACGTGGAGCTGGATCGTCGTCGAGGCTACATGGAGACGGTGCTGGAGACGATCGCCGCGGGCGTCTTGTCCCTGGATGCCGAGGGCCGGCTGAACACCGTGAACCGGGCGGCCACCCGCATGCTGGGCCGGCGGGCCGACGAGCTGCTCCATCGCCCCTACTCCGAGGTCTTCTCCGGTGAGGCGCTGGCGCCACTGCGCGAACTGGTGGCCCGTCTGGTGGAGGACGGCCAGGAGACCATGGACGAGCAGGTCAGCCTGACGTTGAACGGGCGGCCGGCCACCCTGGTGGTCACCGTGAGCGGCCTCCGCAGCCCGGAGGGGGAGACGCAGGGGCTGGTGGTGGTCCTGGACGACGTGTCGGAGCTGATCCGGGCCCAGCAGGCCATGGCCTGGCGCGAGATCGCGAAGCGCATCGCCCACGAGATCATGAACCCCCTCACCCCCATCAAGCTCTCAACCCAGCGCCTGCGGAAGAAATTCGCCGAGGGGGCCCCCGACGTGGCGCGGGTGTTCGACGAGTGCACCCGGACCATCATCCAGGAGGTGGAGGGGCTGAAGAACCTGGTGGACGAGTTCTCGCGCTACGCGCGCATGCCCAGCGCCCATCCTCGCCCCGGCGATCTTCACGCGGTGGTGCGGCAGGTGGCGCAGCTCTACGCGGGCGTCCGGGCCGGGATCCGGCTGCGGACCGAGCTGGATACCTCGGTCCCGCCCGTCAACCTGGACCCGGATCACATGAAGCGGGCCCTCATCAACCTGGTGGATAATGCTCTGGCGGCCATCCCGGAGGAGGGCGAGATCGTGATCCGGACGCAATATTTCGCGGTCGTGGGGCGGGTCGTGCTGGAGGTCGCCGACACGGGCCAGGGCTTCCCGCCGGAGGATCGGGACCGCCTCTTCCTCCCGTACTACTCGACGAAGCGCCCGACGGGAGGTCTAGGCCTGGCCATCGTGGACCGGATCGTCCTGGAGCACGGCGGCCAGATCCGGGTCGAGGAGAACCAGCCGAAGGGCACCCGGCTGGTCATCGAGCTGCCGGCGCTGGCCCCGGTCAACGCCTAAACATGGCGAAAACGTTCGGCGGTTTCCGCCTTCGGCGGATTCGGCAGTTCGATCGTTCTGGAGCTACCGAACAGCCGGGACCCACGGCACCGCGGTGGATATCCACCGCCGTGGCGTGGGTGCCCCGAACACCCGAACTACCGAACGCTTTTGATCGCCGCGCCGCGGCGTGTGTGAGATCGCATGAGTCACGAAGAGATCCTGGTCGTTGACGACGAGAAGAACATCCGGAGCTCCCTGGAGGGGATCCTCAAGGATGAGGGGTATCGCGTCCGCGGGATCGCGACGGGGGAGGAGCTCCTGAAGCAGGTCGCGCAGGCGGTTCCCGACCTGGTGATCCTGGATGTCTGGCTTCCGGGGATGGACGGGCTCCAGACCCTGGAGGATGTGAAACGGCTCCACCCTGAGTTGCCGGTCATCATGATCTCCGGCCACAGCACAGTGGAGGCTGCCGTCAAGGCAACCAAGCTGGGGGCCTACGATTTCATCGAGAAGCCGCTCAGCCTGGAGAAGACGGTCCTGTCTGTGCGCAACGCCCTGGACCGGCAGCGCCTGGAGTTGGAGAACCGGGCGCTCCGCCAGACGCTGGAACAGCGCTACGAATTCGTGGGAGAGAGCCCGGCTATCCAGGCCCTGCGCGCCCAGATCCAGTCGGCGGCCCCCAGCCACGGCCGGGTCCTGATCCGGGGGGAGAGCGGCACCGGGAAGGAGTTGATCGCCCGGGCCATCCATCGGCAGAGCCTGCGCCGGGACAAGCCCTTTGTCGAGGTCAACTGTGCCGCCATCCCGGACGAGCTGATCGAGAGCGAGCTGTTCGGGCACGAGAAGGGCGCCTTCACCGGGGCGACCACCAAGCGGCGCGGGAAGTTCGAACTGGCGGACGGGGGCACCATCTTCCTGGATGAGGTCGGGGACATGAGCCTGAAGACCCAGGCCAAGGTCCTCCGCGTGCTGCAGGAGCAGACCTTCGAGCGGGTGGGAGGCACCGAGACCCTCACCGTGGATGTCCGGGTGATCGCCGCCTCCAACAAGAACCTGGAGGAGGAGATCCAGAAAGGCACCTTCCGCGAGGATCTGTTCTACCGGCTGAACGTCATCCCCTTCGAGGTCCCGCCCCTGCGAGAGCGGAGGGAGGACATCCCGATCCTGGCCAATCATTTTCTGCGCCTCTTCTCGGAGGAATACGGCAGACGGGAGAAGAGCCTGAGTCCTGAGGCCATGCAGCTTCTCCTTCAGCATCCCTGGCCGGGAAACGTTCGCGAGCTCCGCAACGTCATTGAACGGATGGTAATCATGGTGCCGCAGGACACCATCAGCCACTTCGATGTGGCGCCGTCGCTGCGCGCTCGCCCGGGCGCGATGCCCGAGGCGCCGACCGAGGCGGAGGGAGATTGGGACGGAACGCTTCGCGAGGCCCGGGAGCGCTTCGAGCGGCAATGCATCCTGCGCCGCCTGGGCGAAGCCAACTGGAACATCACCCGCACGGCCGAGCGGCTGGGGATCGAGCGGAGCAACCTGCACCGCAAGCTGAAGGCGTACGGGATCGAGTTGCCGAAGCGGTAGGAAAGAGAGCCGAGAGCCGAGAGCCGAGAGCCACGAGGGGACCGGGATCAAACTGAGAGCCGAGAGCCGAGAGCCGCGAGGCGATATGACGACAGGGACAGCGAAAGCGATCGGATTTCCCTGTCCCCACCCAGCGGGGACCCGGATATCGCTGTCGGATCTTTGATGGCTGACGCTGATGGCTGAGGGCTGAGCGTGTGACCAACGATCGCGGGGTGATCTTCGATTTCGACGGGGTGCTTATCAACAGCGAGCCGCTTCATCTCCGGGCCTTCCAGGAGATCCTGCCGGCGTACGGACGGACGCTGACGGAGCAGGAGTATTACGCGCACTACATCGTGTACTCGGACCGGGAGGTGCTGGAGCGGTTGCTGCCGGCGGGGGAGGCGCTGGAAGCGGCGCTGGTGGCCAAGGAGCGCCGCTACCGGGAGCTGGTGGATACCGGCGTCCCCGTCTTCCAGGACGGCCTGGTGCTGCTTTCCCAAACCGATGGCTGGCGAGTGGGGCTCGCCACCGGATCCCTGCGGCCCGAGGTGGAGCGGATCCTTCGATCCCTGGGCATCCGCGAGCGCTTCGGCACGATCGTGACGCGGGAGGATTGCCGGAAGGGCAAGCCCGATCCAGAGCCCTTTCTCCTGGCGGCCCACGCACTGGGGCTCGCGCCTCACCGGTGCGTCGTGATCGAGGATACCCCCGGAGGCGTCCAGGCGGCCAAGGCCGCCGGCATGGCCTGTGTGGCCGTGACCCATTCGTGTCCGCGGGACAGCCTGGTCGGGGCGGATCTGGTGGTGGATGATCTGGCCGCGGTGCCGCTGGCCGCGGTCCTGGCCGACGGAGGGCCCCGTGACCCAATCCTCGACGCTGGATGACGCGATCCGCCATCGCCTGCGGGCCGTCCTGGGTCCCCTGCGGGTGGTGTACGGGGCCATGGTCGGTTCGATCCTGGTCTACTGGATCGTGGTACAGGTGATCCGGAAGGTCGGCCAGATCCCGCGGGGGCGCGACGCCTTCGCCGCCGTGGACTGGCTCCGCTATCCCCTGTACGCCCTCGGGCTCGTCGCCTGCGTGGTGGTCCTCGTGCTGCGCCGGCGCCTGTTCGACCCCGAGGCGGTGATCCGGCGGGCGCGGGGCCAGAACCTGCCCGAACTCCTCTCCACCCTCTCCTCGAACCAGGTGCTGGTCTTCGCCGTGGGCGAGATTCCGGTCATCCTGGGCCTGGCGCTCTATTTCGTGGGGGGATACCTGCTGGACTTCTACATCCTGGCCGGACTGTCGGCGGTGGCCTTCGCCCTCGCATTTCCGTCGGCGGTGGAGTGGGAGCAGGTCCTCATCCGGGTCCGGACCTTCCGGCCGGAGCTGTTCGCACACCCCGGCTCCTCTGGGTAGGGTCCCCCATGGCCAGCGTGACAAACGCCCCCCTGCCGACGGGCCTCGATGCCACCCGGCGCAAGCTCCGGGTGGCCCTCACCTCGGTGATCGCGGCCGTGGGTCTCACCGTCACCAAGGGCATCGTGGGCTGGCAGACGGGGAGCCTGGGCATCCTGTCCGAGGCCGCCCATTCCGGCCTGGACCTCGTGGCGGCCCTCATCACCTTCTTCGCCGTCCGGGTGGCCGACCGTCCGGCCGACCAGGACCACCATTACGGCCACGGGAAAGTCGAGAATCTCTCCGCCCTCGTCGAGACTGGCCTCCTGCTCCTGACCTGCCTCTGGATCATCTCCGAGGCGCTGGAGCGCCTGCTCTGGAAGCACGTGGAGATCGGGCCGACTTGGATCGCTTTCGCGGTGATGATCGGGTCCATCATCGTGGACGTCTCCCGCTCGCGGGCCCTGGCCAAAGTGGCGGTGGCCTCCGGCAGCCAGGCCCTAGAAGCGGATGCCCTTCACTTCCAGACCGATGTCTGGGGGTCGCTCACGGTGCTGGTCGGGCTGGCGGGGGTCTGGGCGGGACGGCAGTGGGGGGTCACCTGGTTGTCCCTGGCGGACGCGCTGGCGGCCATCCTGGTCGCGGCCATCGTCGTGGTGGTGGGCGGTCGACTGGGAAAGCGCGCCGTGGACGCCCTGCTGGACCGTGCCCCGCTGGACCTCATGGAGCGGCTCCGCGCCGCCGTCAGGAGCGTGCCGGACATCCAGGGACCCGTGACATTGCGGGCGCGGACGGTGGGCCCCCGCCTCTTCGTGGATGCGGCCGTGTCCATCGGGCGCGGCGTCTCCTTCGAGGGCGCGCACGCGGTCGTGGATCAGGTGGAGGAACGCATCCAGAACGTCGCTCCGGAAGCCAGCATCGTCATCCACGCGGAGCCGTTGCGGACCGCGGACGAAAGCCTGGGGGACGCCATCCGGCTCATCGTATCCCGCCACGCCGCCGGCGCGCACGACATCTTCATCCATGACGCCGGCGGGAAGCCAGGAGTGGACCTCCACCTGGAGGTGCCCGGGGAAGTGACTCTCACGGAAGCACACGCCCTCACGGAGAAGATCGAGGCCGACCTGCGCCGGGAGACCCCGAGCGTGGGACCGATCCACATCCACGTGGATCCCATGCGGGCGCCGGGCGAGGGCAGCATCCGGGCGGACGGGAAAGCCGGTAGCGTGGCCACGCGCCTGCGGCGCCTGGCCCTCTCGATTCCCGGGATCCACGACTGCAGCCACATCTCTGTCCGGCAGGTGGGGGGACGAACCTGGATCGCCTGCCACTGCGCCATGGACGGCAGCCTCTCGGTGGCGGAGACCGACGAGCTGGGTCTGGAGCTTGAGCGACAGGCTCGGAGACATATCCCGGGCGTCGATCGGATCAGCGTGCACGCCGAGCCTGCGGGTCGGCAATCGTGAGCAGTTCATCCGGGGGCACTCACAAAACCTGACGAGAAACCACAGATTACGCAGATTGCGCAGATTTCACGAGACAAATCATCCCCCATAATCTGCGTAATCTGCGAAATCTGTGGTTAACCGTGGGGTCTCATCCTGGGTCTTAACAGAGCTGCCTGAATATTCGTGATTCCCTGTCGCGCTGGATCGGGAGTGCGTGGTGGCGGCCGCCACGCCGGTGGCCTTCGACCGCTCGCCGGACTTCTTCGCGCGCTCCCGGCCCTATTCGACCTGGCGGGCCTACGTCGCTGAGGGAGACTCGGGCCTCATCGGCGTCGGTGCCATGGCGCTATGGAAGGGAATGTGGCTTCGCTATGCCGCTGGGATTTCGCGGAGCGGCAGGTGGGGCCGAAGCAGTGCGGCTGGCCGCGGCGCTTCTTCGGCGAGAATCGGGACCAGGGGCAACCCGTGTCCAGGCAGTGCCGCACGACCTCGCGGATCCCGCGTACACGGGGCTGGACGAATTTCGGCCCATCCGGCTCGGCTTCAAGATGTTCGGCCTGGAATTGGGCGGGGCGCGTGGCCCCTCCCTCGGCAGCCGACCGGTGTTTGTTGACCCCGCCGATCTATGAACCTCAGGGGTTCTTGAACACCCGAACCCCCGAACAACCGAACCCTCGAACGCTTTTTGCCGTGTGAGTCATGCCTGAACTTCCCGAGGTTGAGGTCATCCGTCGGGATCTGGTGCACCGAGTGGTGGGGCGCCGGATCCGGAGTGCCAAGGTCGCCGAATCACGCCTGACCCGCCGCCTCGGTTCGCCGCACGAGGTGGAAGCTGCTCTGGTCGGTCGAAGGGTAAAGGCCCTCCGCCGACGCGGGAAGTTCTTCGTGTTTGATCTTGGACGAGACAGCCTCATCGTTCGGCTGGGAATGACGGGACAGTTCCTGTGGTGGGAGAGTGGGGACGGGTTTCGCCCCGACCAGCACACCCATGCCCAATTGGTCTTTGCTGGGGGCGGGATCCTGTCGTATCGGGATATCCGAAAGTTCGGTGAGATGTTCATCCTGCCCACGGAAAGAGTGGAACAGACTCTCAGGCTCGGCGTCGAGCCGCTGGACCCCGCGTTCACGCCGGAGGCGCTGCGGAAGATTTGCCGAGGCTCTACCAGGATCAAGGCAGTCCTACTCGAGCAGGCGAAGATCGCGGGGATCGGGAATATCTATGCGGACGAGGCTCTTTTCCGGGCAGGCATCCGGCCCACGAGACGGGCGAATTCCCTTCGCCTGGAGGAGATCCGATCCCTGCAGCGGGCCATCCGCCAGGTGCTCCGGTCCGGCATCCGACACCGCGGCAGTTCCATCGCCAACTACCGGGACCCCTGCGGGCAGCCCGGCCGCTTCGCGGCCCTCCACCGCGTGTACCACCGCCATGGGAAGCCGTGCCTGTCGTGTGGGACGCCAGTGCGCAGGATCGTCCTGGGCCAGCGCGGCACCCACTTTTGCCCGACCTGCCAGCGGTGAGAACTGAAGCCACCGCAGAAACCGAGGTAGGAACCACAACCAATTTAACCGCAGATTACGCAGATTGCGCAGATTTCCTGGGGCAAATCTTCCCCCGGTAATTTGCGTAAGCTGCGAACTGTGTGGTTTAGGGGAGGAGGGACTGGTATTCGTTCGCGGTGCCTTCAGCCGGGCGACCCTGTATCAGGTCCGGAATGCTCTCCAGGTTTCGGATGTCCTGGTCATTGACGTCGAGGAACTGCGGGGGGCACTGCTGGGACTTCACGATGGCGACGGCGTATTCCTCGCGCTCGGCATCCTTCAGGATTTCGACCCGGAACAGGAGACGCTCCGGGTGCTGAGCCCGCTCCAGGATCCCAGCCGGATCGGGAGCGTGGCCTTCGGGTCCCTCCGCCTGGAGCCGAGCGGCAAAGAACTGGGTGACGCCCCCTGGCGTTGATTGGAAACGTGTCAGGTGCGGAGTTGTTGCTTGACCCAAAGGGCGAATCGCTCGTAGTGGGTCCGCATACGGGCGATGTCATTGGATGTGAAGGCATCCCCGGTGTAAGACACCCGGTTCTTCTCGTGGATGATTGCCTCGAAGTGGCGCAGGGCAGGGCCGAGGCCCGCGGCGGTGGGCAACAGCTCGCAGACAAGATCAACTGCCTCCCGATGATGCTCTCCAGTGCTCTTCACGCTACCCCCCCGCACCGTGAGCGCGTCCGTGAGAGCAATGGCCGCGTGTACCAGCAGGATGCCTGCGGCCCGGTACTTCCTCTCTGCCAGGATGGTGCACGCGCTGGCGTAGTTCTCCTCGGCGGCGGCGAGAAACCCGGTCCAATCCGAACGGTCAACGCGCTTGCGGGTTCCCCTACGCACCACGGCCGACTTCCTTCAGGGGGCGGCCTGCAAGGGGGATCCCGTCACGGATGGCTGCCATGAACAAGGGGTGCTTCTCTCGGAGGTGCCGGCGGACCTGGGCCTGGGTGAAGGTGATGGGATTGAGGCGTATCCCCCAAGCGCGCGACAAGTCGGATGCGAGATCGGAGAGAGCACGGGCCATTTGGCGACGCTCTCGGGCATGCCCCAGCACCACCAGCAGGTCGAGGTCGCTGGCCGGATTCTCGATCCCCCGGGCAACGCTTCCGAACAGCGTGGCGCTCAAGCAGTGCGGCGCCACTGCCACTTCGACGGTCTGGAGGACGGCGCGGAACACGGCCCGCTCGCCGTCCAAAAGCGGCCGGAGTAGACGGGTCAGAAGCGCGTGCTCAAGATTGAGGGTGTAGAGGAAGGTCCGTCCTCGGCCCGCCCGCCGCACCAACCCCAATCCTTCGAGGCGGGCCAGCGCGGTGTTGGCGGCCTGGTGGCTGAGCCCGGCCAGGCGGGCCAACTCGCGCCCGCTGGCACCCCGAGGGGCGTCGAATAGCACGCGCAGCAGGGCCAGATGGCTCGGGGCGGCGAACACCGCATCCAGGGGGCGGCGCAAGGTGCCGGTCAGGGGTCGCATGTGGCTACTATACATGCCGACTGGCAAGAATACAAGACACCCCGGATGGGATCAGATCGGACGAGAGAAACCGGAAGTTGGAAACGGGCCGCGGCCGGGAGCGACCAGCCCACGTCAGCGCGGGACCGCCGGGACAGCCGAACCGGGCACAGGACCCAGGCGGAACCCGAGGTTGACGGGCACGCTCCTGCCAGCGGACTGGCGGGTCAAGCGGAATCATCCGGGTCCTGAGGGAGGGGAATGCCAGGCGGGACAGACCAACCCTCGGCCCCGGCTATCCGAGCACCTGCCTGCCGGCAGGCAGGCCGGAGCGGCGACGGGCAGGTCGTCCAAGAGCGGTTCGTAGGACCACTCGCGGGGCGGGTCGGCCGCCAAGCTATCGGGCGGGTCGGGTGGCGCGCGGAGGCTCGCCGCTCCGGTGGGGAGCCCGAGATAATCGAGGATCGTGGCGTTTCCGGCCGTCGCGCTGTTCGTCCGCGAGCCGGAGGCCAGACCGCGCGTCGCCGGTCGCGAGCCCGCGGCGCTGCCCAGGCTCACGCTGGGCGAATCGCTGCGCTCGTCGAGTTTCTGGCTGCTGGCTGTCGCGGTGTTTCTGGTCGTGACGACCATCAACGGGATCGTCGCTCACCTGGTGCCGCTGTTGACCGACCGCGGCATCGAGGTGCGGCAGGCCACCTCGACGCTGTCCGCGGTAGGCCTGTCGACCATCGCCGGGCGCCTGGTCGCCGGCTATTTGCTGGATCGGTTCTTTGCGCCGTACGTCGCGGCGGGATTGTTCATATTGCCGCTGGTGACGGTTGGCCTGTTGATCGCGGGCGCCGGCGCGTCCGCGCCCGCACTCGCGGCCGTGTCGTTCGGGATCGGCCTCGGAGCGGAGGTGGACGTAATCGGATTTCTCGCCGGCCGCTATTTCGGCCTGCGTGCCTTCGGCGAAATCTACGGCTGCCTGTTTGCGATCTTCACGCTCGGCACGGGGTTGGGACCGGTGCTCATGGCGATGAACTTCGACGTGACGCGTTCCTACGATGTGACCTTGACCGCGTTCGGCGTCGCGCTGGTGTGCGCGAGCGTGCTCGTCTCGCGTCTCGGGTCATACCGATTTCCAGCGCGGCGCGTCAGCGTCGATCGGGCGCAGCCCGTGTAGGTGTACAGATACTCGAAGCATGTCAACCGCGATCGATGGCGACGCCGTCAGGCGTTGGGTGCGAAGTGACGCTTCAGGACAGCATCTGAGGCAGCTCCAGGGCTATTGTGGACTCGCGAGCTCGTGAAGCCGACGAGCCATCTCGGGAGTCGGATAGTCGCATCGATGAATCGTGTCGTTAAGCTCTCGAATCAGCGCGTCAGCGGCTTCACGCTGCGAGGGATCGATCGGCCAGCGGTAGACCGGCGGCCCCTCGGTCCCGACCAGATAGACGATCTCGTTCTCGCGCCGCTCGAAGCGCAATCCATCGCCCGCGTCAGGCCAGTCAGTGAGCAGCTCGTCATTGCGCTGCTTCAACTCGATGAGCGCTGTGAAGTACAGCGCCGTTATGAGGTCGTCCTTCCAGGGCCGTCGCCCCGCGCCACCCTCGATATCGCTGATGAAGCGGCGGAGGCTCCCCAGTCTGTCCCTGGCGGCCACCATGCCCCGCAGCGTGCACGTGAAAATCATCCCCATGACCTCACTGATCGCGTCTGCCAGGACGAGCCGGAAGTCCGGTGGCAAGGTATCATTTCGAATGGCGTCGCGCAGATCCTCGAGCCGCCTCCGAAGGACGGCCTTGGCGTCTAGAAGCTTCCGCTCCTGCTCGGGCGTGAGTCCTTCCTGCGCGATGATTCCGATGTCGCGTATGAGGGCTCCCAGGTGGACGAGCGCGCTTCCAAGACGCGCTGAAGGTCGACGGACCGCGGGGAGCACAGGGGGGCGGACGGGCTGAACGAAACGGCTCAGGGCCTCCCGGGCCGAGCGCATCGTGAGCTCTGTCGCCTTCCCTTTGGCGCGGGCCCGTTGGTCATTCTGAGGCTTGCGGCTCGGCATCTTCGGCTCCTCGTGTAATCAGCGTAATGCCGCGGTGATCTCGTGCGACGTCTTCGTGCGTGTCGGGAGGTCCAGGAGGATCTGTAGCGGCTGCGTCTTCCGCGTCAGGAAGACCTCGCCCAGCCTCTGCCGCCCGCTCACCGGATAGGAAGTTGGAAAACCGGATA